>Ga0315273_10000862_pt1 | contig 33073 bp, 23 predicted proteins | sample YL17G02_0_MG_FD_205753 | JGI IMG/M metagenome (GOLD analysis project Ga0315273, IMG submission 205753) | Sediment microbial communities from Yellowstone Lake, YNP, Wyoming, USA - YL17G02_0 | ecosystem: Environmental > Aquatic > Freshwater > Lake > Sediment | place: USA: Wyoming | collected...
ATCATCTCCTATCGAAGCAACTGCTGTGCCGCGCCCTAAGATTGCAGATTCCTGCATAGTAGCAGGCAGCATATTTCAACCCGCTCCGCACCAAGCATTTCAACTTCTTTGGCTGCAAACGCTTAGGGGGGACAAGCGCACTCCGTGCGCGGTGTCGTGCGCCATCCCGGCCGCGTTCCGAGCGGCCCTTATGCACGTGACTGCAGCAATTGCTGCGCACAGACATGCATGAGACCGCGATAGTTGCAAGAGCGCTTCAAACAGTGTATTTTGGCAGGGATGAGCTTACGAAACGACAAGACGCTTGTCCTGACTCTGTTTGGCATTGGATTGATAAGTCGCCTGGCCTATTTTGCCGAATATAAGCAGTTGCTGGAATTCCTGCATCCCACTGTCGATGCGCTGTTCCATCATCTCACGGCCACAGCCATCGCTTCCGGCGCCTTAACATCCACCGAACCCTTTTTCCGCGCTCCGTTCTACAGCTACTTCCTCGGTCTGATCTACTTTTTCACGGGGGACAGCATCGCCATGGCCCGGCTTATCCAACTGCTGATAGGCGCCTTCACTCCGGTGCTGACCTATCTGATCGCGCGCAAGGCCTATGATAGAACAATTGCTATTGTCGCGTCGGTTCTTGTGGTGTTCTGCAGCGATATTGTCTACTTCGAAGGGGAATTGCTGCTGGAATCACTGGTGGTTACGCTGGTGCTGTTAGTCTGGTATGCCTACCTCCAATATCGGGAATCACCGAAGTGGTACTGGTTAGTTGTATCAGGTCTGGCCGCCGGATTGGCGATCACCACAAGACCCAACGCCGGTCTGCTGGCGCCAGTCATGATTTACCTTCTGTGGTTGGACAAACCCAAGGGGCCGGCATCAAAACCGACATCTCAAATCGCGCTTTTTCTCGCAGTCATGTTTGTTCCTGTTGCCCTCGTGTTAGCTCACAACTTGACCCGACCGCAGCCGGCATTTACGATCGCCACCCAGGGTGGCATCAACTTCTTCATCGGAAACAACAAGGATGCTGATGGTGTCAGTGCCATCATGCCGGGCAAGCTCGGCAGCGATTGGCAATATGATGACATTGCGTATCAGGTCGAGCAAGCACTGGGGCGCCAACTGCGATCCGCCGAGGTCAGCGACTATTACTATCATCAGGCACTCGGCGATATTGGCGCGGCACCGTTACGCTGGCTGGCTCTGGAAACCAAGAAGCTTTACCTGATCTTCTCCGGCAGCGACATCTCCAATAACCGGAACTTGATCGCGTTTCGGGCCCAGTTTGCATCCCTCAAAGCATTGCCGATAGGTATGGCAGTTCTCGCGCCGCTGGGGCTAATCGGAACGGTGATCGGGTTTCGCCGGTCTCGACTGACCAAAGGCATGATTGCTTTCGTCTTCCTGTATGCATTCTCATTCGTACTCTATTTCGTCAACTCTCGTTTCCGCCTGCCAACCCTTCCATTCTTGGCAGTTCTCTCGGCCATCGCGCTGGTGGAATTCTACCGGCGGATCCGAACGCGGTCTTATAAGCGAGCTGCATTTGTAGCCGTACCGGCTGTCGTTCTGATTGTGTTCTTGAACAGCAATGTTTACCGACTCAACTTCGACAATCGACAGCAGGCGCTGTTCGCAAAGGGGAATCTTTGTCTCAGCACCTCAAATTACGCCGGAGCCATCGACGACTACTTCCGGGCGTTGGCCTGCGGCACGCCTCTGGAACAAATCAATCTCAACATCGGCGTCGCTTTTCTGCAAATGGGCCGGCCCGATTCAGCCGGATTCTATTTTGTCCGTGAAGATTCCATTTTTGACGGCAGCGCGGAGGCACTCAATAATCTTGCCTATCTGTCGCGCCGCAAGCATGAGTATGCTGTGGCGGTAGACTACGCACATCGCGCTCTCCGGAATAAACCCTACCTTGAGGAAGCGCGCCTGAATTTGGCCTATGCTCTACGCGAGGCTGGTTTTCCGGATAGCGCCTATCAGCAATTGCAAGACTACTGGCAATCCGGTCGCTTGACCGTCCGAGAGCAGTTTCTCTTGGGAGTGTTGGCCTCCGACCTCCGCCGTTATGATGAGTCGGCTGAGATTCTCCGCGACGTACTAAAGAAACTTGCTCGACGGTCGCAGCCGCTGTATGCCGAAGCTAGCGGCGCACCGTCGCTACGGCTTGATCTCAATCCACAGGTACGGCCTGCCAAAGTGTTCTACAATCTCGGCTATGTTTTGGGGGCGTCAGGGCAACTCGATTCGGCCATAGCGTATTTGAATCAGGCGGTAGCCGGCGACCCCAATATGGTCGAGGCGTTGATCAATCTTGGTTCCGCCTACTTTGCGAAGAGAGATGTCGCAGCCGCTAAGAACGCACTGCTGCGAGCAGCCCGAATCAATTCGCAGAACGATGCTCTCATGTATAATCTCGCGTTGGTCTCCTTGGCTGCCAACGACTCCATCGAGGCTATCGGTTACCTTCAGCGCTGTCTGGCGATCAATCCTCAATTGACTCCGGCGAAGATGCTCTGGGCCAAACTCGGACTGACGCAATAAAAAAGGCCGGGGGCGGTTGCCTCCGGCCAAATTCGAAAATTCAGATACTCAGCGAGGTTTTAGGAACCATTCCATAGATTTGGTGAAGATGCTTACTGCCTGCTCCTCAGGAAGCATGTACATCGAGAAACCATAGACAGCCGTCTTGAACATTCGCGAGTCGTACCGCAAGCCGACCACTCTCCCCTGCAACCCGGGCACATAAGACTGCATGGAGTCGGGCACGAAGTCACCGAAGTAAGATCGGAAAAGCCAGAGCGTTTCGCTGAACGCGCCGCGCACGAAATAGTTGGTGTGCGGCGCCGCGCGCCACTCGGCCGGAGGATCATCAAAAGCGATGTATGTCGACGAGTATTTCGTCGAATCGACATCGAAACTCGGCATTCCACTCATCCCCACTGCCAAGCCGCCCAGGAATTCCTCATTGGTTGGCAGGTATACCGTAGTATCCCTGCCGTGTTCGGTCCAGCGTCTCGTGTAACTATCTGCCCAACCGCCGAACCATTCGCCGATTACATCAAAGTACGACTTTGGTATCGGTTTCTGAGCCAACGAGATCATCTTAGCGACACCGGCAGTGTAATATGCTCCGAAAGGATTCAACCCCCACACCCAGACATTGCCCCCCATATCCAAGTACGGAGTCAACTCATTGTAGAACGCTTCTTTCAAGTGGGATTTGTTTCCGTCATCAATCATAAGGTAGACTTTGTACTTCGCCAACTCCAGCTTCGACGGACGATTGTTGGCTTCACGTACACCGGGTGATATTAACATCTTACTGGAATCATAACCGGCTGCTGAGACCACGCGCTTATAAAACGCAAACATTGAATCCACCGTGGCGCCGCACCATATGCTACCGAGTTGTGCACTATTCGCGCAGAAAAATGGCACGTAGACGAGCAGGTTGTTCTCGAAATGCGCGTCAATCGTGAAGAAAGGAATATATGCCGGCAAAGTATCAGAAACGAAAGCATCATCTCTCGCGGTCACCTTCAATACGAAATAGCCTGACCGAGTCGTGTCACTTGGCGGCTGATTATTCCACAGGCCGTAGATTCTTGTGCTGGCCTTCGTCACCCAGACGTTGTTAGGTGAGAGCGAGTCGTGTGACGTCAGCACGAGCTTGTTCGGCTGGATCGTTGTGTTTGTATCAACTTTCCGGTAATCGAAAGCATATTTGCCGGTGCTGTCCCGCCCGAAGATCTCGTCCTTTTGATACGGACCGAAGACTTGATAGAAATACTCGAAGGTAGGATTCTGATTGTCGTCCGGATAGTCTATTTTGTCGGTCCCCTTCCACTCGAAGAAAATACCCTTATAGGTCGTCGAAGTATCGCTCAAATCATAGTAACCTGTAGTATCAGGTACGGTTTTGATCACGGTTTCGGGCGGATGATTGGTCCGCGAATAAAGCCGATAATCAATGTTCGACCGGGCGGAGTCATTGTCGACTGCGCGCACGAAGAAGTATTGCATGATAATGACGCTTGGATCCTTGTCGGCAAACAAGCGGATGGTCTGTCTGTTCGGGTTGTCCGCCGTCGCCACATCAATTTGCTGCCAGCATGATTCCGGCTTGCAGTCCTTGCCGGCGGACGGCTTGCTAATATTCGTATTCACGTCGGCATAAGCCAGAATCGCCGAATCACTGCTAGTATCCACGTGAGAGGCGGCCAACAAAGCCGCGGGCACTACCGCATACTCATAAGTAACTATTTTGCCGTCCACGTCAGTTCCAAACCAGTAGATCTGCGGGTTCGTTGTGAAGTGCGAGTTGTCCGGCGGGATGTTGACGATCTCAATCTTCGGCGAGTGGTTTATTACGTCGGGGCCTTCGGTTTTGCTGGAGCATGAACCGATCAACAGAGCCACCGCTGTAATCGTCAACAAGATCAGCCAGGTTTTGATGAATTTCCTAGAGAGCATCTATTCCTCCTCAAACACAATTATATTCCGACTCAAAACTTGAATCCGAGCGTAAAGCGGTTAACTTGTTTCAAGTGTCCCAAGTCCTGGTAGGCATAGTCCAAACGCAACTCACGCTTGTTCCAGGGCAAACGTACACCCGCGCCTAAACTAAACGTCCCTTCGTCATAATTGAACTTATCTCCCACCCGCAAGAAATACTTCCCATCATACCCGTATTCAAACCCCGCATTGTACTTCTCCAAATTGTCCGACGGATGCATCGCCTCCAGCGCAAATACCCCCTTGTGCTTCGCGCCATCCAAAACATTGATCGCACCGCCAAACTTGAAGTTGATCGGTAACGGATAACCCTCGCGCACAAACGTCATGTCCGGCCCGAAGTTCGTTATTACCATCGAAATCTTGAAGTTCCGGAAACCCGTGTCGTAGTTCGTCCCAACGTCCGCCGCCCAACCACTCGAACGCTCCTCCTCATACAACTCATCGATGAACTTCAACGTCAACCCCACACTAAAACGATCCGTCAGATTACGACCATAACTCATCGTCGCCGCATACTCCCGGGCCCCAAACGTCCGCCCCGTCCCCAAAGGATACTCATGCGTCGTCTCGTCGAAACTCCCGCCGTTCAGCATGTAAAACCCAAATCCCAACACCCCGCCAACTCGATACAACGGATACGCTAGTCCCACAAACTCGTACGAAATCTCCGCCGGATAGTCAACATGCGTGAAAATAACTTCCCGATCATACAACTGCGTCAAGCCCGCCGGATTGTAATACATCGCCGTCGCATCGTTCGACACCGCCACAAAAGCATCCCCCATCCCGTTCGCCCGAGCCCCTACTCCCAACTTCAAAAACTGTGCCCCGGCCGTGCCTACCTTCGCCTGTCCCAGTAACACTCCCGGCAGCAACAGCAGTACCATCAATACTATGACCAATTGCCTCATGCCATCTCCTCTATCTCCATTGCTCTGCCTTCTTCACTACTTGATGATCACAAACTTGCCAACCTGCGTTCCCATCTTGGACTCCACTGTGTACAAATATATCCCCGAAACCACTGCCTGCGTATTGCGGCTGATCAAATCCCAGGATGTCATACTCTCGCCCTCTTGTAAGGGGCAATCACACGGATGCTGCAATTCGCGAACCAAATCACCATCAAGCGTGTAGATGCGGATCGTCGCCTCACGAGGCAGATTGGCGAAGTGGATACGGCGCGCGCGGTTCTCGTCACGCGAAAAGTCGCTGACCTGTTCGTAACCGGCTTCGGCATAGCCACCGTTGATCCTGTACGGATTCGGGAAGACCGAGACTTTTTTGGCAGAGTCGGCTACGACATCCGCGGAATACACCGGATAGATCTCCACGGCATTCGCCAACGGCGAACTCTCCAAGGTCTGCAAGTTCGTGAGCGGATTGCCGAAGTCGAAAGCCGTCACGGACATGTAAACAGCGCGCGAGGGCAGGAGCCCGTCGATGATGTACTCGTATTCGTAATAGGCTTCTACAGAGTCCTTCAGTTGCTGATCCCAAACCATGTCGCCCGGCTGGGCAGTGCGATAAATCTTCCTGATCTCGCCAGCGCCACCCAACTCCGAACGGTTGTAGTCCTGCGACGTGAAGAAGTAGTAGTCGGTGGTCGAATCGTGTACCCACTCTAGCGGATTGGCTGAGTTGCTATAAAAAGTCGGATCGAAATCACTCCCGTAAATAGCCTTTAGCGAATCCAGCGTAAAAGGTATCTCGGTTAGCTCCCAGCGTGACGGAGAATAGTTTGTATTTAAGTGGTAGCGATTATAGTCAAGGTAATCGTAGGAAGTCAGCAGAGCAAACTCGCTTAGCTGCAACTTCGAGCCCATATAAACGCGGAAACCTTCGAAATCTTCTTTATACGAAAATGGATCAATAGAGATTTGCGACACCTTGCCATTCCAACGGAGTGTAACCTTGCCGGGCGATGCGGAGTAACGCAAAATCGGAGGCGTAGGCGGTGGTGGACCGGAAAAATCAGGAACGCCATCGCCGTTAGGATAGAACAGGGTATCTGGCCCGGTCGTAGCGCAAGGGTTGCGCACGGGAATCCCCTTAAAACCATTGCTGTCCGTGTCACGACCCGGGTTATCGTAAACCCAGCCAGCCCAAAGGGCATTGGTCGCCAAATCAGTAAAGTTGAGCTTGTCGTAGAACTTCTGTGGATCAATGGCATCGAAATTCTTCTGGAAATCATCCGGCTTGACGTGGAACTTGTCTCCGGCGATATAGCCAAGAGTCAACGGCAACGTGTCATCTACACCGATATCGAAAGGACCGAAGGAAAGCAGATAACGAGTATCATAGCCGTCAGCCAGATTGCCGGCAATCGCGGAGTTAGGTGGCAGCCAACCCTCGGAAGAATAGTCGAATGCCGAATAGAGCTGATCATAGTCAAATTCACCGTTCTTCATGAAGAAATACTTGTTCTTGTCTCCCGCCGGAGTTCCCAAACCACCCGTACCGAGGTTGCGATTATTCTCTCGCCGCACGGGTCCCCAATCAAGGTTGGGGTCGTCGCCCCATGATACCCACCAGTTGAAGCTGGTTTTCAACTCCGGGTTTGGCGTGCGCACGACTCTCGTGCCGGTCACCGCAACCACGCTCATCGCGTCAAAAACGCCGGAGCGGTTAGGGTCTCCATCAGTATCGGCAATCCAAGCGACATTGATCGTATCCTGCAACAAGTTACAGGTCGCAGAAGGAACCGACTGCTTGAAACCGGAAATGTCGTCCTGCGATCCCAATGCACCCTTCGAAAAATGGGAAACATCCGCATCAACATAGAGACCGATATATGCCTTTTTGATTTCATTGGCGCCGATGTTTCTTATCAGGAAATCGAACAGGATGAAATCCTCGGCATATGAGTATGACCAGGAATAGCTTTTCTGCGTTATCTTGACGCCTAAGGGTATGTGCGGTCTGCCATCGTCCGGGTTGATTGAGACAAAAGCCTGATCGGTCAGCGTGTCGGTATATACTGCGATATAATCCGCTTCGCTGACGGCATCGGCGGCGTAAGCCGGATCGCTCTTGCGAGTCGATTTCTTGATGATCGCCCCCTGCGGAGCTTGATCCCCATACATTTCAAAAACTCCCAGCCAGCCGTCATGTCCAACCGACACCACTGTGTCCTCGCCTATAATTGCGCCCATCCAAAGAGCGCCCTGGAAAAGGTATTCCAAGCCAGAACCACCGGGATACTGGCACGATGGCGCAGAGAGACCGGTTTCCGGGTCTTTGACACTGGCATCGCCCTGATTGCCGAAAATTCCGTAGTTAGTCACCGTGAGCCACATGTTACCGACCTTGTGGACTCGCTGGTCGAGCATTGGTTTACCCACCATAGGCTTATTCATACGTAGTAGCGACTCTGTCTGAGACGTTCCCTTCTCAGTGTTTGCAAGCGCCCCATATAAGTGGTTAAAAGCGCAAGTGCCCAGTAGTAGGATCACTAATAGGACAACCGATCTGATCGTCGTCCCAGAACTACCGGTGTATTTCGCTGTCATCTATTGCCTCCAAATTCCTCTGCTTGCACGGCCGTAATTCCGATGGCTACCATTTTTCTCCTTAGAACTTGAATCCGAGCGTAAAGCGGTTAACTTGTTTCAAGTGTCCCAAGTCCTGGTAGGCATAGTCCAAACGCAACTCACGCTTGTTCCAGGGCAAACGTACACCCGCGCCTAAACTAAACGTCCCTTCGTCATAATTGAACTTATCTCCCACCCGCAAGAAATACTTCCCATCATACCCGTATTCAAACCCCGCATTGTACTTCTCCAAATTGTCCGACGGATGCATCGCCTCCAGCGCAAATACCCCCTTGTGCTTCGCGCCATCCAAAACATTGATCGCACCGCCAAACTTGAAGTTGATCGGTAACGGATAACCCTCGCGCACAAACGTCATGTCCGGCCCGAAGTTCGTTATTACCATCGAAATCTTGAAGTTCCGGAAACCCGTGTCGTAGTTCGTCCCAACGTCCGCCGCCCAACCACTCGAACGCTCCTCCTCATACAACTCATCGATGAACTTCAACGTCAACCCCACACTAAAACGATCCGTCAGATTACGACCATAACTCATCGTCGCCGCATACTCCCGGGCCCCAAACGTCCGCCCCGTCCCCAAAGGATACTCATGCGTCGTCTCGTCGAAACTCCCGCCGTTCAGCATGTAAAACCCAAATCCCAACACCCCGCCAACTCGATACAACGGATACGCTAGTCCCACAAACTCGTACGAAATCTCCGCCGGATAGTCAACATGCGTGAAAATAACTTCCCGATCATACAACTGCGTCAAGCCCGCCGGATTGTAATACATCGCCGTCGCATCGTTCGACACCGCCACAAAAGCATCCCCCATCCCGTTCGCCCGAGCCCCTACTCCCAACTTCAAAAACTGTGCCCCGGCCGTGCCTACCTTCGCCTGTCCCAGTAACACTCCCGGCAGCAACAGCAGTACCATCAATACTATGACCAATTGCCTCATGCCATCTCCTCTATCTCCATTGCTCTGCCTTCTTCACTACTTGATGATCACAAACTTGCCAACCTGCGTTCCCATCTTGGACTCCACTGTGTACAAATATATCCCCGAAACCACTGCCTGCGTATTGCGGCTGATCAAATCCCAGGATGTCATACTCTCGCCCTCTTGTAAGGGGCAATCACACGGATGCTGCAATTCGCGAACCAAATCACCATCAAGCGTGTAGATGCGGATCGTCGCCTCACGAGGCAGATTGGCGAAGTGGATACGGCGCGCGCGGTCAGCCGACAGCGCTGTAGCGACATCTTCGTAACCGGCTTCGGCATAGCCACCGTTGATCCTGTACGGATTCGGGAAGACCGAGACTTTTTTGGCAGAGTCGGCTACGACATCCGCGGAATACACCGGATAGATCTCCACGGCATTCGCCAACGGCGAACTCTCCAGAGGCGCCAGGTTTGTGGCCGGATTACCGTAATCAAAGGTCGAGACCGACATGTAGACCGGTCGCGAAGGCAACAGGCCGTCAATCGAGTACTCGTACTCGTAGTAAGGCCATACCCACTGATCCGACTCGGCATCCCAGACCGAGTCGGTCGGCGCCGCATTCCGATTGACCCTTGTAATTCCACTAGAGTCATCCAACTCCCAACGGTTATAGTCCTGAGACGTGAAGAAGTAACGGGATGTGCCCGTACTATCCGTTACTATCAGGGGCGAATCTTGTGAACCGTAATGGCCCGGATCAAAATCCTGCCCATATAGCACCCGCAGTGAGTCCAAAGTGAACGGGATTTCCGTCACTTCCCAGCGAGGAGGAGAATAGCTCTGATTCTCATGATGACGCGAAAAGTTGTAGTGATCATAAGAAGTCAGCAGCGCAAACTCGTTTAACTGGAGTTTCTGCCCCATATAGACGCGATAACCTTCGAAATCCTTCTTGAAAGAGAAAGGATCAAGGGAGGTCTCCGAGATCTTGCCGTTCCATCGAATAGTGACGCTGCCGGGCGATGATGAGAACCGCAGAATCGGCACAGTTGGGGGCGGAGGGCCGGCAAAATCCGGCACGCCATCACCGGACACGTAGACTGAGTCACCAGAGCACGGGTTTTCGATTCTTTGGCCCTTGTAACCATTGTTGTCTGTGTCAACACCAGGGTTATCATACACCCAGGCGGCCCATTGAGCGTTGGTAGCAAAATCAGCGAAGTTGAGCCTGTCATAGAATGTCTGTGGATCATTGCAATCGAAATACTTCTGGAAATTATCCGGCTTGACGTGAAATCCTTCGCCCCCTACGTAACCGATCGTGAACGGCACTGTGTCACCCGGGGCAACATCAAAGGGACCAAACGAAAACAAATACCTTGTGTCATAGCCGTCGGCTAGATTGCACGCAATGTTCGCCGGGGGGGGCAACCAGCCTTTCGCCGACTGATCGACCGCGGAGAAAATCTGATCGTAGTCAAATTCGCGTACCGACATGATATAGTACTTATTCTTGTCTCCTTCCGGAGTCCCCAGACCACCTGTTCCAAAATTGCGATTGTTTTCACGCAGGCGCGGTCCCCAATCAAGAGTGGCATCTCCATTTGATACCCACCAGTTGAATGAAAACTCCAACTCGGGATTCGGAGATCGTACGACACGAGTTCCTGCCACGCAGGTTGCCGAAGTGGGTCCGAACAATCCACTTCGGTCGGGATCGCCATCATTGTCTGCCGTCCAAGCGATGTTGATCGAATCCTCCAGATCTTTGCACGCCGGTGACGGTACAGTGAACCGGTAGCCGGAAATGTCATCAGCGAAGCCGTTAGCCGTCGATGGATGCCAATTGTCGGCATCAACGTAGAGCGCCATATATGCCTTGGTGATGTCCTTTGTGCCAATGTTAACCAGCCGATAGTCAAGCAGAATGAAGTCTTCCGCATAACTATATGACCAGGAATAGCTCCGTTGTAAGACCTTCATTCCCAGCGGTTTGTGGGGACGATTGTCGTTTGGATCACGCGCAGTCCAAGTATCATCTACCAGTGTGTCAGTGTATTCGGCGATAAAATCCTGTTCGCTGATGGCATCCTCGGAATAAAACTCAGAACTCCGCCGATTCGATTTCTGTATGATACCGCCATTAGGAGCTGCCTGCGGGTACATTTCATGGGTCCACTGCCAGCCATCGGCACCGACCGACACCAATGTATCCTCTCCGACAATCGCTCCAATCCAAAGCGCGCCCTGAAACAGGTAGTTTACTCCGGTGCCGGCCGGGAATTCAAACGACGGCGCCAGTGAACCGCCGGCCACAGTAGAGCTGAGGCAGTACATTTCCTTGAGTTGGCTCTGCTGAAACTGGCTGCCGAAGAATCCCCAGTTTGTGATCGTGAACCAGACATTTCCGACTCGGTGCGAACAGTTCTGCGTGTTCGGAATGGCAGCGACCTTGGCCAGGTCACCACGATCGACCGAAGTCTCGGAAAGCTCGTTCATGCCGGAGGCCGTTGCTGCCATAATCAGAAGCAACAAGACTGCGGCCTTGCTCAACCTGAAATGTTCTCTAAAAGACTTACCCATACAACCTTTCTTCCGATTTTAGAACTCCACGCCGAAGCCGATTCGGATGTTTCTTCCCGAACCAAGGTTCAGCGGGCTGTTGGCAATATCGCTTCCCGAATACACCCAGTTCGAGCCGGCCGTCTTGCTGTTAGTATCATATCTACCGGTCGTAGGGTAGATCAATTCTATGTTCTTTTTGTTGAACAGGTTGTTGATCCAGAGTTCAAAGGTGTAGTCAAGACCGAGGAATGGGAACCGCTTGTACATTCTCACGTTGACATTTGAAGACGAAGGATAGCGCATCGAATTGGTCTGAGGCGATTCGCCCGCCATCAGTCTCAGTCCCGGATAATCTTTGTCCGGCGTGAACGGGTATCCCGAACCAAATTGCCAGATCACGTTAGTACCCCAATTATCGGGCAGCTTTAGCCCAAACAGTTTGGGATGGTCGTTGCGCGGAATGCGCAGATCAAGATTAATGGTGAGCTGATGACGAACATCCCAGTCCAGCGGGAACTCCTGAATCGGAATCGCTCGGGAATAGTAATCATCGAAATAGTTGGATCTTTCGCTCGAACTCTTGCCGTACGCAAATGCATACTGATAATTCGTCCTACCAGAGACATAGTTGCCGTACTTCTTTTCTAACTCGAGTTCAAATCCTCGACTACGAGAGTAGTCCGAGTTCTGGTAGACATTACGCTGGTTCGGGCCAAAGCCCTCACGGACCGAGTTAATCTTGCCATATTCGTCTTTGTAGAAACCGGAAGCCATGAGCACGTAATCCTTGGACAGGGCATAACTGACACCAAACTCGTAAGAGACTGTCTTCTGGAAGTCGAGGTTTTCGTTGCCGATGATGCCGAATGCATTCGAGGCCTGCGTCGAGCGCCTATACATATAGGTCATCTCGGGGAGTTGATAGAAGTGACCATAGTTGAAGAAGACTTTCGCCTTGTCGGAAATCGGGTAGCTGAAACCAATACGTGGGCTGAATTGGTTTTGGGAACCGTAGATCGATTTGCCCGTCGCCTGATCGACACTCTGTTTCTGCTTCAGCTCCGACGACTGAATGAAGAAATCAAAGCGGAGGCCAAGATTAGCGATCATACCACCGTACTCCATCTTGTCTTGCAGGAAGAAAGCACCCTGCGTCGGTCGGCGAGTATAGAAATCACGGAAGACGCCACGATCGGGCCAAGGGCCGCCGTCCGGAATACCGTCATACGGATAGTTCGGATAGCGCAAGTCGGCCATCTGCGTCTTGTGCAGTATCAGGTTCATCCCCGATTTGACCTCGTGTTCCTTGCTAAACTGCTTGGTAATCTTGAAGTCGGCCGTGTAGTTAGCCGCCGAACGCTTCTCGTAGTAAGCCCATTGTTGATGACCTCTATCGTAGAAACCATCCCTCGCATCCCACTTGCCGTTGCCATTTAGATCGAGGAACGGTTCTCCGTAGTCATACCTGCCATTCGAACGATCATACAGCCCATTACCATTCAAATCCTTGAAGGGTAAACCGGGCGTCCAAGGCGCGCTGGGGCCGTCATACTGGGAGTTGCGGTTCAAGTCCATGTTAATGGTACTGTCTTGAGCATAAATGAAGATATCTATCCCCGGGTCGTATACACCGTTCATGTTGACGTCGTTAAACGGCTCGCCCCATGACTGGTCACCGTCGGTGTATGGTTCCGGATTGTCGACGTTGGTCATAGCACCGCGCTCAGGGTCATATACGCCGTTGTTGTTTGTGTCGGTCCGCAAGTAGTCGCCCGCATTCCACTTGCCGTCACCATTGACATCGACGAAAGCCTCTGATTCGTAGAAATCAACCGCGCCGTTTCCGTTCCAGTCGGTTAGAATCGTATCGACGAGAAGGCTCGAATTGCGCTGATTGCGATAAATGACGTTGACCCCACGATATTCAGGATTGTATTCTTGAGAAGGCGGCGGCCAGATGCCACTTGTCGCCACGAAGGCATCGCCAAAAGTGTAAAAGGGCGTTCCCCAGTACCACGATGTATCACCGTTGGCATTGATGAACGGCTCAGCGAGATCATATTTGCCGTTGCCGTTGCGATCGCCGAAATCCTCGTACTTGCTGTATAGCAGGAAATCGCCCGGAGTTAGACCCTCGCCGGGATTGTTGGGATCACCAGGCTCCTGAAGACGGTCGCGGTTGACGTGTGACAGAGTCAGATCGTAGTAGGTTGACTTGTCAATTGTGTGCGTCAAGCTAAGTTGATACAGCCCCGCCTGTTCGTGAACCACCGGCGCGGTCTGAGGCGTGTAGCGGTAATTCCACTGGAATCCAGTGTAATCATCCCACGAGCCGCGATACATTCCTATAAGCTTGATCTTGGGTGTTGCCTGCCAACGGAACTTGACTTGCGCTTCGTAAGCGTTTGTCATTCGGTCTTCCAAATTGAATAGTCCGAGAATCGAACGCTTCTTGAAGTCGCGATTAGTCGCGTCCGTAAAGTACTGCTTGTAATTCGCATAGCCGTCAGACTTGTCCGCAGCACCTTGCACCTGGTAATAGAGTTTGTCGGAAAACCAGTTGATGCCAAGTTTGGGGAGAATCTTGTCCGACAAGAGAGGCTCGCGACCGGAGAGGTTAAACTCCAGTCGGTCGTAATTGAAAGAGTTCTTGTTCAGAATTCGTGTACCGAAATCATCGGTGAAATACTGCAGCGTTCCAGTCGTCACGTCGGAACCGGACTTGGTCGAGATATTCACGATTCCGGCAGTGGCATTGCCGTATTCGGCGTCGAAACCACCCTTGATAATCTGCATGTCCTCGATCACGTTACCAGAGATGTTCATCGCTTGATCGACCGCACCGAGACCACCCAAAGGGTCCTTGATCGACACACCGTCGACCATGTAAGTGATTTCGTTGGTACGACCGCCGCGCATGTGTATCTGACCCCCGCGGCTAACCACACCGACCTGTATCGCCATCAACTCGGCCACGGTGGTGACAGGCATGTTCTTGATGGTCTCGGCGGTCAACTGCCTCATGTTTTGGGTCTCGGTAAGACGAAGCAGATCGCGCGGTGCTACCACTGTCACGACCAGGTCGGTCTCAATCGTCGTCTCTTCCAGTGACAGATCGATGGTGCTGGTATGGTCTACACTGACCTCGACTCTTTCGATCCTCATCGGTTTATAGCCGATGATCTTGGCGACCAGATTGTAAACCTTCGGAGGAACGTTGATAATCATGTATTCGCCGTCAGGGCCCGTCTGAGCACCCATTGTTGTTCCTTCAATCTGAACGGGTGCGCCGGGAATCGGCTCTTTGGTCTTCTTGTTGATGACCTTGCCTTTGATCTTCCCCGTCGTGCCGGCGAAGACACTCGAGGCGGCAAACATCGCCAGAACGGCAATGATCAGAACCCTTATGAATACCTTGCCTGTCCGCATGGACAAACCTCCTTCTCGAATTGCGATCGAGTATGATTGAATCTTCATATTTTTCTAACTAGGTCAGATGACCACGCAACTTACTGCCGCAACATCCGTATAATTTCTATGATTGCTGTAGAGCGTTAACAGTGATCTCTATCAGTACTCCTTCATGCTGGCAGCGATTTGAACAACACAAACTCGCATGCTCAAGCATGGCAAAAGGTTAATAAGCAGTCGGGCTTCGGCTGTGTCAAGGGAAAATTTGCCGCGGAAATCCGCCTGCTCGACTCCATTACTATAGACTCATAACCACTGATTTTGTTTAATCTTGACCGGGTTTTTTCTGCGTCCGACTGCGAACATGAAGTTAGTCGGCTGGATGGGACATGGCGCCAAAGTCTACTGAACGCCTTAAGTTCCCCTAATGATAGCCGACTTCAGTCGGGCTAGGCGCGAATGATTCTGATGCAGAAGTGTCGCTCAAGCGCCTTCAAAAATCCGGCTTCAATCTCGGAGAAAGCGGTGATTTGGCCGCGTTCACAATCGACGGAGGTCACTCTGCCAGCCTCAAGCTCATAACCAGTTGGCCACAAGCTGGTTAGGTCGTCTGAGTTCCAGTTGTCGCGCACTCGAATGGAACCGTGCTGCAGGAAGAATCCGCCTGAGCGAAATTGAGCGCTACCACAGATTTTCTTACCGGCGACCGTCACTTCGAAAGGGCTAAGCATTGCGAAGCACGGATTGAGACTCCCGCGGGACTCGGCGCCCGAGGTGGAAAGGTCGGTCAAGTTTATTCCGAGCAACAACAACATATCGGCGATAGCGGTGCCGATTGCCCGATACGTGGAGGTCAAAGAATGGAAAAGCGGATGATGATCTTTGTGCGCAGCGATCATGTAGCAGATATCACCCTTATGCAATAGTGCCCGACCGCCGGTCGCTCTTCTGACAGTATCGTAGCCTAAGCGCGTCGCAACCTCGCTCTCGACTACCGCGTCCCCAATCTGGTTCGTTCCCAGACTGATCGTTGGTCTTTCCCAAACGTAGAAACGCACTGCCGGTCGCAGGCGTGTGCCCGCCTGCAACTGTGCCAACAGAGACCGATCGAGAGCCATGTTAGCTTCACCGGTGTCGGTCACCAATCCGAGGTAGTCCCACGGGAGTCGTTGTGTCTCTGGCAAACATTCGCTCACGACGCTAATGTACTTCGGTGTCGAATCGCAAGCAACTATCGAAAAGGAGGCTCTCCGACACTCTCAGGGACTGTTGAAGAACCTCGGAATTGTCATTGCGAGGAGGCAGGACGGGTGAGAGAAGGGAAGGGCAATGACGACGAAGCAATCTGCGCGCCCGCATCGCAAGAGCGTAAATCGAGATTGCTTCGTCGTCCCGCAACTGCCGGACTCCTCGCAATGACACGGTCTGGGCTTTTTCAACAGTCCCTCTCACGAGAAGACACACAGCGAACAGGAGTGCATCGGGGGCATCTTTGCGAGGCGGATGGACACGTGATCGTGGGAAAAGTACCGGAGGTTATTCTTGAGTGATGTGGTACTGCTTTATTTTAAGCCGTAGCGTCGATTCCGGGATAGCCAGAGATTCGGCTGCATACTTCTTCACCCAATTGGACTTGCGCAGGGCGCCGAGGATGTAGTCCCTCTCGAGACGCGAGATATGCTCATAGAGCGAGAATTTACCGCGCTTGGTGGCGGTCGAGCGCACGCCATTGCCGTTGTCGGAACTCTCGCTGATTCGGCGGGAGATCAGGTAGCCGGTTATTACTTTGCGCTCACCGGACAGTAGCACCATTTTCTTGATCTCATTCTCCAACTCGCGAATATTACCGGGCCAGTCATAGTCCGCCAGATAGTTGAATGCTTCCGGCTCGATCTTGACTTGCGGATCGCACTTGTCGATAAAATGCTTAATCAATAAGGGAATGTCTTCACGACGCTCCCGCAGACCCGGCAGTTTGAAAGCGAACGTTGACAATCGATAGTACAAATCCTGCCGGAACTGTCCCTGTTCCATGCTTGTCTTGAGATCGCGATTGGTGGCGGAGATGACACGCACATCAACTTTGCGCGGCACCGTGTCACCGAGTCGCACCACTTCCTTCTCTTCGATTACGCGCAGCAGCTTAACCTGAATCGACAACGGCATGTCTCCGATTTCGTCAAGGAAGAATGTGCCGCCGTCCGCTTCCTCGAAGAGACCGATCTTCTCACCGTCGGCGCCCGTGAAAGCACCACGCTTGTAACCGAACAACTCCGATTCCAGCAAAGTTTCCGGCAAGGCCGCACAGTTCACGGAGATGAAGCGCTTGTCCTTGCGGTTAGAGTTGAAGTGCATCGCCTTCGCGAGGAAATCCTTGCCGGTTCCCGTATCGCCCTCAATCAGAATCGAAATCGGCGAATCCTTTACCTGCGCGACGCGACTAAGAATATCCAGCATCACCGGATTTGTTGTGACGAAGTTCGGGAAGGCATGCTGGCGTTCCAGTTGATCTTTTAGGCGCTGGTTGTCAAGAGTCAAGCGTTTCTTCTGCTCTTCCGACGACTTGAAAGCGATGATATCGGAGAACGCAATTGCAAAATCAAGATTGGCTTTCGAGAAGGGTTTGGTATTCTCTCCGAGCCGATCGACGTAGAGAATGCCAATCGTCTCCTGAGAGAGTTGGACCGGAATCGCGACAAAACTGCGGACGGTACCAGATTGAACGGTGAGGTAAGCGAAGATTCGATCCCGCTCACCGACCAGGGATGTCACTAACAACGGTCGATCCAGCGGCAGTGTGCCGGCTTTGCCGTTGCTCAGGGTGCGCGATATTTTGCCCAGCACTGTCGGATCAAACGCCAAATAGGCCAGTGGCTCATAAGTCCGCTGTTGCGCATCCAGAGCCAACACGAATGCGCGGTCGCCGCCGATCTTCTTGCACAGGATTTCCAGCGTCTCACTCAAACTGCCACTCTTGAGATTGCCGTATTCGGAGGCGGTCAGAAACGAACTGAAGATAAAAAACTGATTGTCATGTGACAGCCCGGCGTCAACCATCTGATCTTCTATCGTCAGTCTTAGGATTCGGCATTCTTCGCGAGCGCGATCATCATTGCTCGTCGTTGCCAGTCCTTCACATTCTTCCAAAACCGTGAGCGCTTCATCATAGTCGGCCGCCTCAACATGGAGAGCGCTGAGCTGATAATGGGATCTGACCAACAGATGCTTGAGACTAAGCTGTTTCGCTAAACGGATGGCACGATTCAGATAGCGGGACGCCAGTTCGCGATGGCCTTCTGATTTGATGAGCGACTTGCCCGCGAGATAGCAGGCCTCAGCCTGTTCACTGATCTCACCGGCTGTGTCGAGACAGGCAATCGCTTGGTCAAAACCGGTTACGGCGTCGTCGTAGTTTCCTTTGATTGCCGCCAGCGAGCCGAGAATGGCCTTTGCCGCCGCAGCTTCAACTATCTCGCCCAGCATTTCCGCCACTTCCAGCGCGCGTTCGGCATGCTCGGCAGCGAGCGCGTAATTGCCGCAGTCATGTTCGAGCATTGCCAACCGTCTGCGGGTCTGGCTGATAATCGCGCTTTGAGGCCCGATGCGATTGCCGATTTCCATGGCATACCCATAATGCTGCCGCGCCATCTTGTGATCGCCCATCGCCCGCAACAAATCGCCCATGTATTCATGGTAGATCGATCGGTCACGCACAGCATCAAGCGCCTTGATTAGCCCGTGCGCCTGCTCGTAAAAAGCCCTGGCTTCGGCGTATTCTTCTTTCAGATAGTGGACATAGCCGAGCGATAGCAAGTTCTTGGCTTCGGAAGGCTGATTCCCTGATCTGCGGCAGTATTCAACGCAATCTTCAAGCATTTTCTGCGCAGAGTCCCACTCGCCCAGAAGCGTCTTGATGCGCGCCTGATTGCCGAGAGCGCGATAGAGATGATACTCGGGAGACGATGCGTCCTTGGCGAGCAACTCCAGCGACTGGGTCAAGAACTTGTCGGCAAGCTTGTATTCGCCCCGCACGAAATAGACCTGTGCCAGCTTGTTGTAACAGCCGACCAACTCTGACTCGCAGTTGATGCGTCGAAACGAGCTGATGGCGTCGCGAATGTAGTCCTCACCGGCGGTCAGATCGCCAATCGCGACACAAAGCTTGCCCAGCAACTCCTGAATCCGGCCGATCAGCAGATTGGCCGCAGTGGTGCTGACAATCTCATAGGCTTTTCGCGCCAGATCGAGGACTTCAAGGTGGGGTTTGGAACTGAACTCAGCGACGGCCAGGAGATAGTAGAATTCTCCTGTTTCCAGCGAACCGGGATGCTGTTCGACAAACGAGGATAGCTTCTCCAGTTCTACTTTGGCTTCGACAAACTTGTTTTCAGTAACCAGTTGATTAATGAAACTGAGTTTGTCCGCCGTCTCCGAAAGTGCACTACCGATTAAAGTACTCATCAGGATTAACGGTTATTTGTGTTTCCCGTACACGACCGGCGTTTCCGGCCGCTTGTTTTCGTCGACGACTGTTCCCTTAGTCTCTCGCACATCCTGACCCGAGAAGATTTGGCGAACTTCCCTTAGCTTCCCTCGCACCCAATCAGATATCCTCTGAATAATAGGAGTATCAATGAAGGGTCTGGGGATATTGCCAGCACCGTCCGTGTTAACCGTGGTGGCCGCGTCCTGAAGACGGGTGGAATCCCCGGTATTATCATCCCACGGATGATCGTTAGCGTGAGTTGTGACAGGAATGAGAAGAGATAGGGAGGCCGCTAAACAAACCAGCATTAGCACTTTGAGTAGGTTCATATCCCACTACCTCCAAAAACTAGAACGAATTATTCTATGCCAAGGTCTTACAAACTTCCAGTTTGTGTACTTTTTTCTAACATTATTCTAAGATCAAGCGCAGCTTTTGTCAAGCACTTTTTGCATTGCACTGCGAAATAGTTGATGGTACTACAATCCATCACTATATAAAGCAATGACTTACAGCGAAAACGCAATTCTTGCGACGATACCTCTGACGCAGAATTTGTTAGAGGACTTGCTGCTCGCGGAGTCTGATAAACAGTTTGTCTGCGATTTCCTCCGGCGAGCTACCAGTAATCATTTCGCCTTTGGGTCGAGATGGAGGATTCGCGACATGAGCCACATGACTGCCGGATGTGAGTTCCGGGGATCCGGCTGCGACACCGAGCGCTATAGAATTGTAGACTATGATTTCTTTTTTCTTGGCCGTCATTTTGCCCTTGAGCGAAGGCAGCCGCGGTTCATTGATTTCTTTCACCACCGAGATCACGGCCGGTATCGGAACCGTGACCTTGTCGAAGCCGTCGTCGGTCATCCGTTCAACGGTAATCCTGCCGTCGCCGATAGCTTCGATCTTGCGAACGAACATCACTGCCGGTAATCCCAGAAATCCGCCGATGGCTGCCGGGATGGTCGAGGCATCAGAATCCACGGCCTGCTTGCCAAGAAGGACCAGGTCAAAATCGCCGCATTTGCGAATTCCGACCGCCAGTAACCGCGCCGTGGTAATGGCATCAGCGCCGACAAAAGCATCGTCCAGCAAATGCACTGCGTCGTCAACACCCAGCGCGAGAGCTTCCCTGAGAGCGTATTCGGATTCCTTGCCGCCCAGAGATATCGCTGTGATAGTGCCGCCGTTTTTTTCCTTCAAGCGTAGCGCTTCCTCGATTCCATAGCTATCGAGGGGATTGATCATACCGGGTCCCTGCGGCAAACTCAGTTCACCCTTTTGGGCATCCACCGACACGAGCGGAATCTCCGGAACCTGCTTCACGCACACTATCAATCTCATAATCAGTCCTTTCGCGTTACGGTTGAGAATCGAGCATGTCCAACGCCTGTTCGGCAGCCTTCTGCTCGGCGCTTTTCTTAGAGTCACCGATGCCGGTGCCCATCTTCTTGCCGCCGACAAAAACATCGACGGTGAACATCTTGCGGTGTTCGGGACCTTTTTCGCTAGTCACACCATAATGCGGCATGCTGGCGCCTGATGCCTGCAGACGCTCTAGCAACTCGCCCTTGTAATTACGCAGCGACAGTGTCTGGCTGGTCCGGCCAAAATCAAAGGAGATGACTCGTTTGACTACCTCCTTTGTTGCGTTCACGCCGCCATCGAGATAGACGGCGCCAATCACCGCCTCCAGACAATCGGCAACGATGGACTGACGGCGTCTTCCGCCCGCCCGTTCTTCGTCTGTAGACATAAGAATATGGTCACCGAGTCCGAGTTTGATACCGACGTGCGCCAGCACTTTCTTGTTAACCAGTAGCGACTTGCTCTTGGTCAGATCGCCTTCGCTCATCTGCGGGTACTTCTGAAAAAGTTCCTCCGCCACGATCAGCCCCAAAACCGAATCACCCAGGAATTCCAGGCGTTCATTGGAATTGCTGGGTCGGGAATCATTGCTGCGCAGATGCGATCGGTGTGTTAATGCCCGCACCAACAAATCATCCTGCCGAAATTCATAGCCAAGCTTTTGCTGGAGCTGGGTCCGGGTACGGACCGAGATGGCAATCTCGCTTTGGGCGGGTGTCTTGCCAAAGATCTTCGACAAGAAACGCAGCATACTCATCCGGAGGAGTTGATGTGTTTGCCCAAGGCCAAGGTGACGTTGTGGCCGCCGAAACCGAAGGAATTGCTCAGCGCAAACCGGATATCGACGGCTTTGCCTCCATCTCGCAGGTAGTTAAGATCACACTGGGGATCCTGATTTTCGATATTGATGGTCGGATGCACGAATCCGTCACGCAGGGAAAGCGCTGCTACCACAGCTTCGATAGCTCCAGCCGCGCCCAGCATGTGTCCGATCATCGACTTGCTCGAATTGATCGCTAACGATTCGGCCCGTTTACCAAAAACCGATTTAATCGCCAGCGTCTCGGCGATATCGCCCAGGGGCGTCGACGTGCCGTGAGTGTTGACATAATCGACCTGCTCAGAACTCAGTCCGGCGTCCTTTAGAGCTGCGCGCATCGATCGTGCCGCGCCATCACCATCCGGCGACGGGGCAGTGACATGATATGCATCGGCCGACATACCGCAGCCAACCAGATCGGCGTAAATCTTCGCGCCCCGTTTCTTCGCATACTCTTCTTCTTCCACCACCAGAATCGCGGCACCTTCGCCCATGACGAAGCCGTCACGATCAATGTCAAAGGGACGTGAGGCTTTTTCAGGTTGGTCGTTGCGGGTCGACAGCGCCCTGGCGGAACAGAAACCGGCAAACGCCATCTCGGTAATGGCTGCTTCCGCGCCACCGGTAACGACGATCTCCGCCTCCCCGCGCTGGATTATCCGCAAAGCGTCACCGATGGCTTGCGCAGACGATGCACAGGCACTAACGGTGCAGTAGTTCGGTCCCTTGAAACCATAACGCAGTGAAATCAAGCCCGAAAGCATGTCGACAATCATCATGGAAATAAAGAATGGCGAGACCTTGGAGGGTCCTTTGGTCATCAGAATCGAATGCTGTTCCTCGAAGGAAAGAATGCCACCGATACCGGAGCCGGTCACCACACCCACTCGCTCTTTGTCGACCGACTCCAGATTCAATTGCGCATCTTTGATGGCAGACTCTGCTGCCGCTATCACATACTGTTGCACAATGTCGGTGCGCCGCAATTCCTTCTTATCCAGGTAGGCGGAAGGGTCGAATCCCTTGACCTGAGCGGCAATTCGGCTGTCAAAACGGGATGCGTCGAAACGATCGACGGTTGACACGCCCGAAACCCCTGATTTGAGATTCTGCCACAGCTCTTCCACCGTATTGCCGACTGGTGCAAGCACACCAATGCCTGTAATCACTGCTCTTCTCATAATCTCAGCTCCCTATCTGTGTCCAAACAAATCTTGGGAACTGTCTACTCCTTGACATGATTCTTAATGTAATCGATCGCGTCTCCGACAGTGCCGATCTTTTCCGCATCGTCATCCGGAATGTCCAGACTAAACGCCTCCTCCAACGCCATCACCAGTTCGACAGTATCGAGAGAGTCGGCACCGAGATCGTCAACAAACTTAGCCGCCGGTACCACGGCCTCTTTATCAACGTTAAGCTGCTCAACGATGATCTCTTTTACTTTTGCTTCGACGTCCATTTACATCTCCTCCAAATGATTTAGACTCAATTGATCTCAAATTTCACATCAGTAGACCACCACAGACAGGCAACACCTGACCCGTGATGTAGGCAGACTCATCTGCCGCGAAGAAAAGCACGGCGTTGGCGACATCCTCCGGAAGACCAGCGCGCTTGAGCGGTATGTTCGCGAGAAAAGCTTGTTTGGCGGCCTCGGGAAGACTCTCGGTCATTTCGGTCTGAATATATCCCGGCGCTACGGCATTCACGGTTACATTGCGCCCCGCGAGTTCCTTGGCAATGCTCTTGGTAAAACCGATGAGTCCCGCCTTGGATGCTGCATAGTTCCCCTGCCCGGCGTTGCCCATCAGACCAACCACCGAGGAAATGTTAACGATTCGTCCGGACCGCGCCTTCATCATGACCCGCGATGCCGCTTGGGTCATGAGAAATGCGCCTTTGAGATTGATCGTCAACACCCGATCCCAGTCCGACTCAGTCATTCTGATTAAGAGAGTATCCTTGGTGACACCTGCATTGTTCACCAATATGTCCAGTGTCCCAAATTCTGCCACCGCGTGGTCAACGGCTGTCTGCGCGTTCGCGGCGGAGGTGACATCGCAGTGAACGAAAGCCACATCACCACGACCTGACAACTCGGCAACCGTCAGTTTGCCGGCGTCATCCAAAACGTCGGCAATCACAACCTTGCAGCCGTTATCAAGCAATTTTTCGACAATCGCCCGACCAATGCCGCGCGCACCGCCGGTAACTAACGCCACTTTGCCCGTAAGTCTCAAACCGCCTCCAACAATTTCCCGCCAACCAAATCAAAGTCAGGCAGTTTGTCAAGGCTCATGATTTCGACATCTTGCAGCGTCCGCTTGACTAGTCCCGACAGCACCTTGCCCGGGCCGATTTCAACGAACCGGCGCACTCCCAAGCTGTAGAGTTCCTCAAGCGTCGCCACCCATTGCACCGGCGCGGTGATCTGCTGCACCAGAAGATCCTTCACTCGATTAGGATCGGTCTCAGCTTTGGCGGTCACGTTGGCGACCACCGGAAATCTGGGTGCTTGGAAGGCAATTTGATCGAGAGTAGCTTTCAGTCTTGCAGCCGCCGATTGCATCAGGGGCGAATGAAACGCACCACCGACCGGCAGCAGTATTGCCCGCTTGGCGCCCAATTCCTTGGCCACGAGCAGCGCCTTCTCAACCGTCTCATAGTCGCCCGAAATCGCGACCTGATCATTGGAGTTGAAATTCGCCGGCACACAGATACCCTGCGGTTTCATCCTGTCCACCAGTGTCGCAATCGCCTGTTGACCAAGGCCGATCACGGCCGCCATCGTACCTCTACTGTGCTCACATGCTTCTTGCATGGCCTTACAGCGGGTATTGACGGCGGTCACCGCATGCTCGAACGTCAGGAAACCGGCCGACGCCAATGCCGAGTATTCACCGAGCGAATGCCCGGCGGCGTAGTCCGGCTGCAAACCCGATTGTTTCAATGCCAGTAACCAGCTAAGCGAGTGCACGAGAATTGCGGGTTGCGTGACAACAGTTTCTTTGAGCTTCTCCTCCGGACCGGAGAAACTTACCGACGCCAGATCATATCCGAGAATCTGTGACGCGGAATGATAGAGCGACTTGACATCGTCGTACTCCTCGTATAAATCATGTCCCATGCCGACGTACTGCGAGCCTTGCCCCGGAAAAAGGAATACCATTTTGCTCATAACTAAAACCTGACTAAGGCGGCGCCCCAAACCAGTCCTCCTCCGAAGGATACCAAGAGCGCAAGATCACCCGCTTTCAGACGACCCTGTTGCTTGGCTTCCGCCATCGCAATCGGTATGGAGGCGGAGGAAGTGTTGCCGTAGTTTTGGATATTGACAAAAAGCTTCTCTTCGGGAATTGACAGACGTTTGGCAAGCGAATTGATGATGCGGATATTCGCCTGATGCGGAATGAACAGCGAAATGTCTTCGGCTCTAACACCGGCGTCGGCGATCACCTTCTCGGCGGCATCTTGCATAAAGCGTACCGCCTGCTTGAAAACCTCGGAACCGTTCATATAAAGGTACCGGCCGTCATCATCGATGTTCTCCGGTGTCAGCGGGTTCCGCGAACCGCCCAATCGGACACAGAGCAGATCGGTGAGATCACCATTCGCGGCGAGATAAGTCGCCAGGACACCGATGCCCGGTTCCTCCACTCGCTGCAGCACGGCGGCGCCGGCCCCGTCGCCAAACAACACGCAGGTGCTACGATCTCTATAGTTCGTAATCGACGTCAACGTTTCGCACCCGACAACCAGAACCTTGCGCGCCATTCCGGCAAGAATGTAGGCGCGTGCCGTGGTCAGAGCGTAAATGAAACCGACACAGGCGGCATTGACATCCATAACCGCGGCGTTCTTGGCGCCGAGCGCTTTTTGCACAAAGCAGGCCGTGGATGGTGTCTTCATGTCAGGGGTGACTGTACCGATAATGATCATGTCCAATTCTTCAGGGGACATGTGCGCATCAGCCAGTGCCTGTCGCGAAGCCTTGATGCTCATGTCCGAAGTGACTTCGCCAGAATTGCCGACAACATGACGCGTCTTGATGCCGGTGCGGCTGACAATCCATTCGTCTGAAGTATCGACGATCTTTTCAAAATATGCGTTGGTCAGGATGGTCTCGGGCACATATGCGCCGATACCCGCCATTTTGGCTGAAACATGCTTATTGGTCATTGTCCTATGATTTCTTGCTGGTTACCGGCAATTCGTCTTTCAATGTGCCCCTTGGCATCAGTGCGGACCATCTCAACAGCGATCTTGACGGCGTTATTGATGGCCTTCGCGGAGGATTTGCCATGGCTGATAACGCAATTGCCGTTGATTCCGAGAAGCGGGGCGCCCCCGTATTCGGAGTAGTCAAACACTCGTCGCATTCGCCGCAGGAACGGTCCCATCAGAATCGCACCGGCTTTGGAGAAAGGATTCGAGCTGATCTGCTTGTGGAGGCGCGACTCCAAGAAACCTTTCATCGACTCGGCAAACTTGAGAATAATGTTGCCGATGAAGCCGTCGCAGACTACGACATCGCAGGTACCTTCCAGAATATCGCGTCCTTCGACGTTACCGACAAATGTGATGGCCTTGCCTCTGACAAGCAACTCATGACTGGAGGAGGTTAATTCATTGCCTTTAACCGACTCTTCGCCGATCGAGAGCAGACCAACCCGAGGAGACTGAATTTTGAGAATGTCCTCTGCATACGACACCCCCATCTGAGCAAATTGCAGAATGTGGTCGGGTCTTACATCGACGTTGGCGCCGACATCCAGAAGCAGTGTCCAGCGCTCCAGCCGATTCGGCATTGCCGCCGCTATCGCGGGACGTGATACGCCCCGTAAGCGGCCCAGTGTCAGAACGGCGTTTGCCATAACGGCGCCGGTATTTCCAGCGGAAATTACAGCGTCCACCAAGCCTTCTTTATGCATTCGCACCGCCACAGCCATGGAGGAATCCTTTTTCTTGAGACCCTCTGTGGCCGCGACATGCATGTCTACCACTTCGGAAGCATGCACAACCGAGAGAGGCAGACTGCCATTAACACCAAGACCCTTCAAATGCTCCCTGATCAGAGGCTCGTCGCCAATCAGGACAATGCTCGTCCCCGTGTTCTGCGGATTGCGCAAATACTCCACAGCGCCGCTGATCAATGGCAAAGGACCAAGATCTGCGCCCATGCAGTCGATGGCGATATTCTGTCTCACCTAAGAGTTACTTTTCCTTTCCGGCGGTTATTTGCGTGCCCCGATAGTAACCGCAGGCAGGGCAAATATGATGGAACAGCTTCTTCTCGCCACAATGCAAGCATTCCACCAGCGCGGGCGCAGTGGCTACATAATGTGTGCGGCGTTTGCGACCGCGTTGCTTAGAATGTCTTCGTTTTGGAAGTGGCATAAGGCTCCCTCGAAAATACGTTGTTCAATATCAATTGTTGGAAAGCTTTCGTAGTCCATCCCAGCGCGGATCGGTCCCGCTAGTCTTGCAGCCACAGGGCGACTCATTTAGATTGGCGCCGCACTGGGGACAAAGCCCCCGGCAGTCAATCCGACACAACGGCTTCATAGGCAATTCCAGGGCAATCAGATCGCGCACCTGCTGATCCAGAGAAAAGGCTTTCCTCGCTTCCGGAAACAGCACGAATTCTTCGCTATCCGCATCTTCTTCCCGCACAAAACTCTCGTCCGCCACCAGTTGAATCACGAGACGCAACGGCAACCGAAAGGGAGTGGCGAATTCTTCAACACAGCGGGCACAAGTCAAGTTCATCGTAAACGTCAGCGTTCCATCCAGAAACACTTCATCCTCTATGCGTCGGGCCGTCAGATTATACACCACATCCGACCCTAAAGTCGCCAAATCAAGCTTGAGATTAAGCTGTTCCGGCGTCGCCTTAAGCGTCAACTCAGACGTCGCCTCCGTTATGGTATCCAATTGGATTTCCATAGCTTGATATTCTATTCAGTTTCTTGAGCTTTGTCAAGCGTAAAAGGGGGTGTCGTTAGGTTCGGGAAGGCAAGGAGTTACGGGAAGAGGTGATTGATTGGGAGTGATTCACCCGCCTGACGCTGCGGCTTGCTGGGGCTACCGAACTTGGTCGACTAGCAGCGCCGTTTTCCCTGCCAGTCGCAGAACCAGTCCCGTAGATACCGTCCTTCATGTCAATGGTTTTAGGTTGGGATTGAAGGGTTGCTGAAAGATTAGAATAGCCTGAGTCATCATCACGGCTGATAGCTACACGGCTTCGCGCTCGTGTTGCCAAGGACGAGGTTGCTGACTCTGGGCATAGTCCCAAATCACTTGCGCATTAATCTGACGACAAAATATTTTGAAGAATATTTCGTCTAACCCCTTGACAATTACAAATATTATTGTATACTGAATACAATATGCAACTACTCGCACGCCTCGATCGACCTAACTTGAGCGATGATGTCGCAGAAAAACTGCGCGAAATGATCGTCGACGGAAAGATGATAGCTCAGCGTATCAATGAAGTACAGCTCGCCGCGCAACTCGGGGTAAGTCGCACGCCTTTGCGTGAGGCGTTGACCCGACTCGAAGCAGAAGGGGCCGTATTCAGTCAACCCCGTCGCGGATTTAGCGTTCGTGCACTCTCTGTTGAGGAGGTGGAACAGATCTATCCGATCCGCGCAATCCTCGACCCTGAAGCGTTGAAAGTTGTCGGGCTACCTTCGCAAAAGCGACTCGCAAGACTCACTGAATTGAACGCCAGGCTCATGGATGCTGCCGATCCCAAAACTGTGATCACACTCGACGACAAGTGGCACCTTGAACTTCTGGCAGATTGCCCTAACTTAACGCTTCTGGAGTTGATAAGACAATTCATCCTTCGCACCAGGCGATACGAAATGGCCCTGATGCTGCAACATCACAACATCGATCGCGCAATTCGCGATCATGCAGAAATCATATCATCATTGGAAAAGAGTGACCTTGCCGGTGCTTGCAGGGCGCTGAAGAAAAACATGGAGAGCGGCAAGCTGCCGATCATCAACTGGCTAAGAGAACAGGAGAAGGAATGATCAACCAGATATTTGATATACAACCGGCTCAAACCAAATGTTTTTTGGTTGTCTTTCTTGCTTTAGCACAGCTCTCCTCGGCCGCGTTTGCTGATCGTATGTTTTCACCGAAGGATCTTGTCGGCCTCTGGAGTACCCGGAAGGTTTTCGGTCCGGAAATCAAAGGCGAGTTGACCATCGAGAAGAGAGATGGCGCCTGGCGTGCCGAAATCGCCGGCCACACTGTTGAGGCAAAGATGTTCGCAAAGCAGACATCTTTCGAATTGCCGGATGAACTGGGGTCCTTCAAGGGTTGGTTTATGCAAGGTCGGCTGCAGGGACATTGGATTCAGCCACGGACCCTATCGAATGGTCTTCCTTATGCAACTCCAGTCGACTTTGAGAAAGTCGGAAGGGAACGCTGGCAGGGTTTAGTAAATCCCAAGGAAGATGCCATGACATTCTACTTGCCGATCAAAATGAACAATGATAGCAGTCTCAGCGCCTACCTGCGGAACCCTGAGCGCAATCTCGGGCGATTCATTGACGTTCAGCATGTCTCTTGCGATGGACACGCAGTGAAATTCCTCGGTTTCCCCTCACCAAGGGACAGCAACGAAGTCGTACTTCTTGAGGGCAACTATGATGCTGGTCGTGACGTCCTCTCCATTTACATTCCAGAACGCGGCGGTACTTACGACTTCCAGCGGGCATCCACTGCGGACGAAAAGAAATTCTATCCGCGTGGAAAACTGCCTATCAAGTATGCGTACACTCCACCTCCGCTTGAACATGATGGTTGGGAGGTGGGATCGCTCGATGAAGTTGGAATTTCGCGCGACAGTATTAGTAACTTTGTTCAGATGTTGATCAACATGCCGATGGAATCGATGCACACCTCTGACATCCACGGTTTTCTTCTTGCGCGCCACGGCAAGCTTGTCATCGAAGAGTACTTTCACGGCTTCCACCGTGACGCGCTCCATGACACGCGTTCTGCTGCTAAGAGTTTGACATCTTTATTGACCGGCGCCGCAATTTTACAGGGCAAACCTCTCTCCCTTACCACTCCCGTTTATGAGGCGATGTACGGCTCGGCAGAGCTCAATAGCATTGACCCACGAAAAAAGGCGATCACTGTAGAAAATCTCTTGACGATGTCGTCAGGGCTTGACTGCGACGATTCCGACCCAGATTCAAAGGGGAATGAGGATATCATGCAGGATCAGTCAGATCAGCCTGACTGGTATCGCTACACCCTAGATCAGAAAATGGTCCGCAATCCGGGGGAAAAGGCCGTCTACGGCAGTGCCAATCCCAACCTTTTAGGTGGTGTGCTTTCAAAAACTACCGGCACCTGGCTTCCAGATCTCTTCCAAGACCTAATTGCCGAGCCGCTGCAAATCCACCGCTATGCTATGGATTTGACTCCGACGCTCCAAGCTTACATGGGTGGCGGTGTTGAGTTCCGACCTCGTGATTTCATGAAGCTCGGTCAGGTAATGCTCGACGGCGGAAGCTGGCACGGTAAGCGGATTGTCAGCACGGATTGGGCCAAGAAATCGACTCAACCCCTATATGATCTCGCAGGAATCAAGTATGGTTATCTCTGGTATGTGACCGACTGGCCCTACAAAGGGCGCACCGTGCAAGCATTCTTTGCAGGTGGCAATGGGGGACAAGTTGTTATCGGTGTTCCTGAACTCGACCTGGTCGTTGCGTTTTACGGTGGTAGCTACAGCGACAAGGTCTTTTTTGTGCCGCAGCGTGTCTTTGTTCCCGATTACATCCTCCCTGCGGTGAATTAAGTTTTGTAGATCAAGCCGCCTCGCGGCTTGGCAGTTGTCGTCAGGCATCCAAGGGGCCTGAACTACAATTCTTACATGATGCACGATAATATGCGATTCTGAGAATCGCAATCGCATATTGTCAAAACCGAGGCCGTCTTGACTTACCCAAAAAACAAGCCCCTCGTCTGCGCAGGCGAGGGGCTATCACTATTATGTGTGATGTCTAATCGTTAATTGTCGGAACCTGCTGGAGTATTTCCAGCGTGTCGGCAGCGATAACCAATTCCTCATTAGCGGGGACTGCCAGCACCTTGACCTTGGAGGCGTCGGTGGAAATCACAACCTCGTTGCCGCGCGCGCTCTTATTGCGTTCGACATCGATATGTATGCCCATGAATTCCAATCCGTTGGTAGCCGCCTCGCGCACCTGCCAGGAGTTTTCACCGATACCGGCGGTAAAAACGAGCGCATCCAAACCGCCCATGGCGGCGGCGTAAGCGCCGACGTATTTTTTCACTCGGTAGGTGTAAATATCAAACGCCAACTTGGCCGACTTGACACCGTTATCCATCTCCTCCAAAATCTCGCGCATATCGGATGAAATACCGCTGACTCCCACCAAGCCCGAATGCTTGTTCAGCATCGTATTGGCTTCATGCAGCGACAGTTCCTCGCGCCCCATCATGTGCAGAATGATTGCGGGATCAATGTCACCACAGCGGGTGCCCATCATCAAACCTTCCAGCGGCGTAAATCCCATCGAAGTATCGACCGATATGCCCCGATCGATGGCCGTAATTGACGCGCCGTTGCCGAGGTGTGCGGTAATGATTTTTAATTCCTCGCGCGACTTGCCAAGCATCTCGCCGGCACGATTGGAAACAAAGTGATGATTCATGCCGTGGAAACCATAGCGTCGGATGCGGTATTTCTTGTACAGAATGTACGGCAAGGGATAGACGTAGGCATAGTCCGGCATCTTGTGATGGAACGCCGTGTCGAACACGGCGACATTCGGCACGCTGGGCAGCCTATTAAACACCGCATTGATACCACGGATATTGTGGGGATTGTGCAGCGGCGCCAACTCAATCAGCTTGCGTAGCTCCAACATCATCTCGGGCGTTACCAAGCACGATGCCGTGAAGCGCTCACCGCCGTGCACCACCCGATGTCCTACCGCGGCAATCTCCCCCTTGTCCTTAATCACACCATGATTGGGTGAAAGCAGTATCGCTACAACATTTTCGATCGCAACCGTGTGATCGAGAATCTCAGCCGATATCGTCACTTCCGGTCGGTCATGCGGCTTGTGCTGAATGACCGCGCCCGACATGCCGATGCGCGATACCATGCCTTTCGCTAAACAGACTCTGGTATCCATCTCAAACAGCTGATACTTCACCGATGAGGAACCGCAGTTGAGTACCAAAATCTTCATTTTCAGCTCCTCCTATATCCTGTTGCCTTCAGCATCATACTTGAAGAATCCTTGACCGGTCTTGGCACCCAGTTGTCCAGCGCGCACCATTTTACGCAACAGCGGACAGGGATTGTACTTGACCTCCCCTAGCTCGTCGAAGAGATTCTCCATCCAACTCATCACCTCATCCAGTCCCATCAAATCCGCCAGCGCCAGCGGCCCCATATTGAACCCAAAACCGAGTTTCATCGCGATGTCGATATCGTCGGCACTGCAGATTCCTTCCATTAGCACATGCATCGCCTCATTGAGAAACGGCACGACAATGCGCGTAGTAACAAACCCCGGATACTCATTCACCGACACGGGCGTTTTGTTCAACTTGCCGGCGAAGTCGTAAATAAACTTGTAGGTCGCATCAGAGGTTTGCAGGCCACGTACGATCTCGACCAAAGGCACTTTATGCACCGGAGTTAGGAAATGCATGCCGATCACCTTGTCCGGCCGACGTGTTGCCGACGCCAGATCGGAAATGGAGAGCGTGGAAGTGTTCGATACAAAGACCGTCCCCGGCGGGCAAATGCCGTCCAGTTTTTGGAACAGCTCGCGCTTGCCCTCACGGCTTTCCGGAATCGCTTCTATCACCATTTTCGCCCGCTTGAGGCTTTCACCGCAATCAGACTTGGCTTTGATGCGCGCCAGAATGGCTCTCTTCTCCGAAGCGGTGATGCCCCATTTCTCGATATCGCGATCTAGAGCGTCCGACAATAGATGAAGCGATTTTTCGAGTATCTCACTATTCAGATCACACAGAATCACTTCGGTTCCGGTTTCGGCAATGGTGCGGGAAATCCCCTGCCCCATCGTACCGGCGCCGATCACAACAATTTTATCAAGTCTGTCTGCCGACATGTTAACCTCACTGAAGCCCAAATAGGTGGTGCATCATTTGACGAACGCCTCACTGTGATAATTGGCTAATATATTCTTATATATCGGCGGGACAAGGCGTATTGTGAGAGTTTTCTCGGACAGTAGTCCCCCCTGAAAAACGTAATTTTAGTTGATTTATCAAGGGTGGGAAGTAGATTGTGGGGGTTATGAGATTGCCGGAAAAGTGTGATTTATTGTAAAAAGCTGGAGGATTAGACGATGCGAGCGAAG
>Ga0315273_10000863_pt1 | contig 33063 bp, 30 predicted proteins | sample YL17G02_0_MG_FD_205753 | JGI IMG/M metagenome (GOLD analysis project Ga0315273, IMG submission 205753) | Sediment microbial communities from Yellowstone Lake, YNP, Wyoming, USA - YL17G02_0 | ecosystem: Environmental > Aquatic > Freshwater > Lake > Sediment | place: USA: Wyoming | collected...
AAGAAGTCGATCGCGAGGAGACAGTCTCGGGTAGGGAGACCGTAGAACTCATTCTACAAAAGCACGAGATAGCGTAATTCAGTCCATTCGCAGGCTATACCATCGTTCGCAACTTATCTTTGGTCCCCACCCCACCACAGGCGCAGGCCGGGTCAAGAAATCGCGGGCCGCGGGAGCGCCGGTAGGCTCTGGCCAGAGACCAGGACGCGCGAGGAGGGCCGCGGAAAGGCCCGAATGCGCGGGATGACCCCCCCCCAGATCCACCTTCTGGGCTTTCGTTCAACAGCGTTGGTTGCAACCAGCTTCTGGGGGAGACCACAAAGAGGTCCGTGATTGCTTCCGCGGGTTTTTACAGGAGGCCCGCAAAAGGGCCTGTTTCATAGGGAACGTGGCGTAATTGAAAGTCACGATCAAGCCCCCGCAGCGGACGGGGCACGCACACTACAGGGCGGATCATGAAGGGGTCAGTGACTGCTGCGTGGCCGCTTCTCGCGCGCGTAGGGTAATCGTCTCAAATGAGACGAATATCTGGACAGGCTATCGGCCGCTCCCTGCGCGCGTGGGGGGAACTCTTCACCCCCTGGCGGGAGCCGATCGCCTCAGTTAAGCATCGACGGGCAGCCCGTACTCCGGCCGGAGCCGCCGCAGACCGGACAGGGCTCGTCCCATTCCCAGGGCTCGCCGTCGTAGAACCTGCCGCGGAGGAAAGTATGAAGCAGACAATTCGCCTACCTGAGATTGAGGAGCTGTGCCGCGAGGTCCGCAAGCTGAGCGAAAAGGTAGAACAGCTCCAGCAGAAGGTCCTGCCGGCGAAGCTCTGGTACACCAGGGCCGAGCTGGCCGCCCTCAAGGGAATGCCCGTATCCGCCTTCTACAACAAGCCCTGGCTGTTGCCACCCGGGACGCCCTCGAAACAGGGCGGCACAGACCGCTGGTCGCATAAGCAGGTCTGGGAAAGCGGCTGGATCTGGAAGGCGGACAAGGATCTGAACCCAAGGGAGAAAGCATCATGAAGCCGGTGCAGTTCCGCGAGCCGGTCGATGAGCAGCTGCTTGCTATAGCCAGAGGCTCCAAGAAGCAGCGCAAGAGGCCGTTTCTCACTGACGAGGATATTGAGGGCCTGGAAGAAAGGTTTTCAGCCGCGTTGGGGGCACTATTCAGGCCAGCGGCGTCCCCTCGGCAGGCCGTGGGCAGGTGCCAAGTCATCGACCTGGCGGCCTGGAAGCGAGGCAGGACATGAGCAGATCTGCTGTGTATTCGAAGCCGATCGTGAAGGTTCCAGTTGCCCCGGAGCTGCAAAAAGAGATCCGAAAGGTCCTGGGGCCGGAGATGGACCATGCGGACCTGCCCCACCAGATCTTGGTGCTGGTGCGTACCGGCCTGCGGGTCAAGAAGCTGCTCGCCGAACAGTGGCAGCAGGAACATCCTGAGCCCGTTCCCGGGCCCAAGTGCCGGATACTGCGCTTCCCGCGGCAGGAGTAGGGCTCCGACGAGGGGTCAGGATCTACAAGCGAGCCCTCACGGAGTGGGCGGAGACGTGGGCGCGCACGAAGGCGGGGCGGCTGAGGGCGGGGGTGCTGGAACGCGGGCGATTAGGGCGCTCAGGCCCTCGGTTGACGCCGGGGGCTTTTTCATGCCAGCAAGCATTAGGGGGCGGTCTGGCTGCTGTTTTTCTGTCGGCTTATCTTTCGTCTGGCAGGTTTGTCGCTGAGTCTAAGCATCCGGAGCGCTGCGTCTAATACTATAGCTATTCTTTCTGCCTTCCAGGTTTTCCATATTGCATATCCAAAACGGATAAGGCCGTTGATTATCATGGCTGCGCCCACTAACACCGAAGCAAGACTTGAAAAGCTGAGCACGAGCAGGGGCAAGAATGCAAAAATCCCAAGACCCAAATCGAGGATTGCCAGGTGTCGTAGCCGTGCAATCTTGTTTTGATAGTCCATCACGTTCCACATGCTCGTGATTGTTGCCGCTTCTTGCAGAATCCGTTCATTAATCTTTTGTTGCCTTGAGCGCGCCCCAGAGCTCACCTTTAGCTCAAGGCGTTTAAAAAGACGCAATAGTCCAGCGACAAGTACCCCCCCAGCTAGCGTGACTAAAAGTGGTACGAGGATCAACGTCTGGCCATTCAATCGAATCCAGTCCCCCAGTTCCATGCCTGAGTGCTCCTTATCTATTCGTTCCTATGCCGCGGGAAAGCCTGTCAAGCGGCGTCCCTTGCCCGTATCCTAACACCGCAACCGGTGGGTCGCCAGCTTACGGACTGCGTTGCCTCAGGCTGTTCTCTTTGGAAGCCCGTTCTTTCACAGCTCCTCGGTGAAGCTGCCAGCGGAAAGCGACTTGGTCCGCTCCAGAGTCCGGCCGGCGTAGCCCTTCTTGATAGCGGCTACAGAATGCGTGACATCGCTTCAAGGCGTCGATGAATCTTCAAGCGCGAAAAGGACTTGCGCCTTGATGGCGACGGGATTTCACCCTGGAAAACACTCATACCTCCTGTCGGTAGCACTGTACCCGTCACTCGGGAAACAAGACGCTACATATAAGAACGCGCATACACAAAAGGTATTGACCAAGTGCTTGCGGCCGGGTACATTACGCAACGGGAATGCACAGGCAGCAACGGGTCAGAACGACTCAGGGTCGTGTTCAAACCCCGTCGCTCCCGATACCCCCCCCCCTCGAGGAGGGGTTTTCCCCTGCAAATCGGGCTGTAGCGCAGTGGTTAGCGCGCTCGGTTCGGGACCGAGAGGCCGACAGTTCAAATCTGTCCAGCCCGACTCCCCTTGTGCTTTTTGAAGTTTTTCTCCGGGAAAGCCGAAGATTGGGGTAGGCTCCCCAATGACACGAACCGGCGCCCTGTTCTGCCTGGTCCTCCTGCTCGGGGCCCTGCCGCTGGCGGGGGAGGAAACCTACGTGCTGGCCAAGGGAGACACCCTGTACCGGGTTTCCCGGCGCTTCGAGGTGTCCGTCGCCGTCCTCCAGTCCTACAACCGGATCAAAGACCCCGCCGCGCTGCGCGAGGGCACCTCGATCCGCATCCCTTCGTTCTACCGGGTCCGCAAGGGAGACACCCTGTACAGCATCGCCCGCGACCACGCAGTGGGGCTGGCGGACTTGCAGAAGCTAAACGGGGTGGCCGAGGCGACCGCCTTGAGCGTCGGCCGCAAGCTCTTCCTGCCCCCGGTGGCCCGCAGCACGCAGCCTGAAAGCCCCCAGCCCGCGGCCCCCGACCTCGTGCTCTGGCCGCACCCGGGAAAGCGCGAGGCGCTCGCCGGCAGGATCACCGGCGCGGTCATCTACGGGGCGGCGGGCGACCGGGTCCTGTCGGTTTCCGCCGGCCGGGTGGTGTGGGTCGGTCCCTACCGGGGCTTCAGCCGCGTGGTTCTCATCGAGTCGGAAAACGGCTATACTTGGGTCTACGGCGGCAATGAAGAGACGCTGGTAGCGGTGGGGGACCGCGTGCGTCAGGGCACGCAGATAGGCCTGCTCGGCAGGAACGCCCATCAGGGCATCCCGCAGCTGTACTTCCTGGTGTATCGTGATGGCGTTCCGGTGGATCCCTCACAAGCTCCCCGGAGCTGAGAGTGGAGAACGGGAACCTAAACCCGCAGGAGCACGAAGAACAGCGCACCCCTTTGCAGAAGGGCCTCCCACCGGAAGCCGACCCGTTGGCGCTTTACCTGGGCCAGATCGCCCGCTACGGGCTGCTCTCACCGGCGGAGGAACTGGAGATCGGCGAACGGATTGCCCGCAACCGCGGCCGGCTGGAGCAGCTGCGCCGCCAGCTGGACCGGGGGCTGTTCGGGCGGCAGGAGTACGCGCGGGAGAAGTCCCGCCTGGATCGCCAGCAGGTGCGGCTGAAGCACCGCATGATCAACGCCAATCTGCGCCTGGTGGTGGCCATCGCCAAGCGCTACCAGTACCGGAGCCTCAGCCTGTTGGACCTGATCGACGAGGGGAACATCGGGTTGATCGAAGCCGTGGAGCGCTTCGATTACCGCAGGGGCTGCCGGTTCACGACCTACGGCACCTGGTGGATACGCCAGGCCGTAATCAAGGCGCTGGCGGACAAGGGGCGGATGATCCGGATCCCGATCCACATGCTGAACACGATCAAGAAGTGCTACCTGGTGGCCAAGTACCTGACCCAGGAGCTCGGGCGGGACCCTTCCAGGGAGGAGCTGGCGCGGTACATGCACCTGAAGGTGGACAAGATCACGCTGGTGGAGCAACTCACGCAGGACATCACCTCCCTGGATGTGGCCGTCGACGAGGAGAACGTGACCCGCCTCGCCGACCTGATCCGGGACAGCGTCACACCGGCGCCCTTCGAGTGCGCCTTCACCCTGGCGCTGCAGGACACCCTGGCCGAGGTGCTGCGGCACCTGAGCCGGCGGGAGGCCCGCATTATAAGGCTGCGCTTCGGCCTGAACGGGGAGGGCCCCCACTCGCTGGAGGAGACCGGGCGCCTGCTGGGCATCACCCGCGAGCGGGTCCGCCAGATCCAGGAGAAAGCCGTGGGCAAGCTGCGCTGTCAGAAGCACATCCTCGAGCTGCGCGCTCTCTGGGAAAACGAATGACCTTGCGCTTCTCCGCCCCCCGAGGTATCGGGGGGGTGATGGTGCCCCCGCCCGACAAGTCGATAACCCATCGCGCTCTGCTGCTGGCGGGGCTGGCCGAAGGGGTGAGCCGCCTCGCCAACCCTCTGGCCACCGGGGATTGCCTGTCCACCCGCGCCTGCCTCGAGGAGCTGGGGGTCGCCGTGGAGGAGGACCCGCGGGATGGCTCCTGGCTGGTGGCCGGCCGAGGCTTTAACGGCCTGGCCGAACCCGGCGCCGTGCTGGACGCCCAGAACTCCGGCACAACCATCCGCCTGCTGGCCGGGGTGCTGGCCGGTCAGCCGATGCACGCGGTGCTAAGCGGCGACGCCTCGCTGCGCGCCCGGCCCATGCTGCGGGTCGTGGAGCCCCTGCGGGCCATGGGGGCGCGTATCGAGGGCCGCCAGGGCGGAAGGCTCGCCCCGCTCAGCCTGCTCGCCGGCACCGGGACGCTGCGCGCCCTGCGCTACGACCTGCCGGTGCCCAGCGCCCAGGTGAAGAGCGCACTGCTGCTGGCCGCGCTGCGCGCCGACGGGGAGTCCAGCCTGGGCGGGGCCCTGGCCTCCCGGGACCACACCGAGCGGCTGCTTGAATTTCTGGGCCTGCCCCTGCGACGGGAGGCCGACCGCCTCGTGGTCACACCCCGGCCCTCGCTCCCGGCTTTCGAGCTGGAGGTGCCCGGCGATCCCTCCTCCGCGGCATTCTTTCTGGCCGCCGCCCTGGTGAGCGGCCGGGAGTTGGAGGTGACCGGCTGCGGGTTGAATCCCACCCGCCTGGGTTTCGTGGAGGTGCTGCGCCGCATGGGCGCGCGGGTGGAGGCGCTCGCCGAGGCTCAGAGCGGCGGGGAGCCCGTCGGGCGCCTGCGCCTGGAGCCGGGGTGGCTCACGGGTACGACGGTGGAAGCCGGGGAGGTGCCCGCCCTGATCGACGAGGTCCCCCTGCTCGCGGTGCTGGGGGTCTTCGCCCGCGGCTGCACCCGGGTCCGCGGCGCCGGGGAGCTGAAGCACAAGGAGTCCGACCGCCTCCAGGCGGTGCGCCGCCTGCTCGCGGCCGTGGGCGGCAGGGTGGAGCTGGCGGAAGACGGTTTCGCAGTGGAAGGCCCGCAGGCCCTGTCTACCGGCATTGTGGATTCGGGGGGGGACCACCGCATCGCCATGGCCGCCGCGGTGCTGGCCTCCGGCATACCCCGGGGAGTGGAGGTGCGCGGTTTCGAAGCCGCCGCCGTTTCCTTCCCCGACTTCCTCGCCACTTACCGAGCTCTCGGGGGCAGGGCCGAATGAGCGAGGCGTTCCTCTTCAAGTTCGGCGAATTTCAGACCCGCGTGGTCTTCACGAGCCAGGGCCTGGAGTCCGCCTGGCAGGAGCCGGGCAGCCTGGCCGTGTTCGACCGCAATGTGCACAGGCTCCAAGGGGGCGGGGCCGCCCGCGCCTTGATCCTGCCTGCGGGCGAAACGGCCAAGGCCTGGCGGTGGGCCGAGAGGATTCTCGCCGCGGCCTTGGAGGCGGGGCTGGGGCGAGACGGCCGGATCGTCGGGGTCGGGGGAGGTGTAGTCTGCGACCTTGCCGCCTTCGCCGCCTCCCTGTACATGCGCGGCTGCCGCCTCACGCTGGTGCCGACCACGCTGCTGGCCATGGTCGACGCGGCGCTGGGCGGCAAGACAGCCGTCAACCTGGGGCGAGCCAAGAACCTGGTCGGTACCTTCTATCCGGCTGAGGAGCTGCGCATCCGGATCCCCGTTCTGGCCACGCTCCCCGAGCGCGAGCTGCGTTGCGGGCTGGCCGAGGCGATCAAGACCGCGCTGCTGGGGGACCCCGGCCTGCTGGAGCTGCTGCGCTCCCGGCGCACGGACCTGCTGCTGGGCGACCCGGCGGCGCTGGAGGAGACCGTCTTCCGCTGCCTTGCCGTAAAGGGGCGGATCGTGGAAAATGACTTGCGCGAGACCGGCGGCCGGGCGGTGTTGAACCTGGGGCACACCTTCGCCCACGCCCTGGAGTCTGCGACCGGCTTCCGCCGTTTCCGGCACGGCGAGGCCGTGGCCTGGGGCTTAGGCCGGGCGCTGTGGCTCGGAGTGCGTCTCGGGGTCACCGACCGGCCACTGGCCAGGGAGGTGGCGGCCATGCTGGCGGGGTACGGCTTCAGCCTGGAAAACCCTCCGGGGCTTGAGCCGCGCGCCCTGCTGGCCGCCATGCGCTCGGACAAAAAGCGGCGTGAAGGGGCCTTGCGCTTCGTGCTCCTGCGCGGCGTCGGTCGGCCGGAAGTCCGGGCGGTGGAGGAGGAGGCGGTCCTGGCGGCGTTGAGCTCGGGAGTGGGGGATCTATGAAGATCGAGAAGGACCTTTTCAAGAAATTCGTGAAAGCCTACGAGCCGGGGCAGGTGATCTTCAAGGAAGGGGACCCCGGCGAGCAGATGTTCATCATCATCCAGGGGGCCGTGGAGATCCGCAAGCGCACCACGGCCAGCACCTCCAAGACCTTGAGCACCTTCAAGCCCGGCGACGTGTTCGGCGAAATGGCCCTCATCGAGAACAAGCCCCGCTCGGCCACCGCCATCGCCACCACGGCCTGCCGCATGCTGGTGTTGAACGAGCCCCTGTTCCTGTCCATGATCGAGCGCAACCCGGACTTCGCCCGGAAGATGATCCTGGTGCTCTCCGAGCGCCTACGAAAGAGCAACCTGCTGATCCAGAACCTGACCATCACGAACCGCGAAAACCAGATCCTGGCGGGGCTGCGCCAGTTCGCCGCGGAGAAGGGGACGGCCACCTTCAAGGGCCACCGGGTCAAGGTAGCCGAGTTCCTGGAGTGGGCCGGTACCCACCTGGGGCTGGAGGTCAAGGAGATCACCGCGGTGGTCCAGGAGTTCCAGCGCCGAGGCGTGGTCGGCCGCTCGGCACTGGGCAGGGAAGAGGTGATCGTCGACTTGCAGAAGGTGGCGGTCTAGCAACCGCCGGCTACTGTTATCACAGCAGCGCAGCTACTGCTATTGCAGCAGCGCAGCTACGCGCAGAAGTCCAGCGCCGTCAGCACCATCACCCGGATCAACTGGAGCACGCTTTCCACTTCCACGTACTCGTCCACCCCGTGGGGGTTGGAGCCCCGGGGGCCGATGATGACCACCTCGGTGCGCGAGCACTTGCGAAAGGCGAAGGCGTCGGTGGCGAAGGGGATGCCCTGCTCCTGGTGCTCCAGCCCCAGCTCCCAGTAGGCCTTGCGGATGGAAGCCAGGGCGGGGTGCCGGCGATCGGTGCGGTGCCCCTCCAGGAAGCGGATCACGGTATCCAGCCTGACCTGGCCCCCGGAGGGCTCGGGACAGGCCGCCAGCTCCTGGCGGACGAACTCCTCCAGATCTGCCCGCGCCTCCCGCTCGCTCCAGTAGGAATAGGCTTCCTGCCAGAAATACAGGTGGCCGGAGGTGGGCACGGCCCCCGATTCGGCGTAGGTGGCGCCGCCGCAGGCCAGCTGGTAGGTGAGCAGGCGGATGCGCATGCCCGGGTCGTAGGTTTCGGGCACCCGCATCCCTGCCAGCCGCTGATCGTATTTCTCAAGGGCCAGGGCCACCCTGGCTAGCTTGTAGATCGGGTTGGGCAGCTCCGCGTCCGGCCCGATGCCGCCGGGGCCCTGTTCGCTCACCGACGCCTTCCAGTCGCTGCCGCCGATGGACTCGATGCCCACGGCCAGGCAGGAAGGCTCGGCCAGGATGGCGAAGTCGATGTCCGGATTTCTCAGGCGGGCGGCGATCGTGCCGTTCACCCCCCCGTTTTCCTCGTCGATCACGCTCTCGGCGTACACGTCCCCCTTCAGGCGCACCCCCAGGTCGTGAAGGCAGCGCAGGGCCAGGAAACCGCTGGCGGTGCCGGCCTTCATGTCCAGGGTCCCCCTCCCGTACATCCGCCCGTCCTTGATCCGCCCGCTGTAGGGGTCGGGGAATACCCCCCAGGTCTTGCCGTAGGTGGGCATGGTGTCCATGTGGCCGGAGAAGGCCAGGGAACGCCCTCCGCCGGTCCCGGACTTGCGGGCCACCAGGATCGGGCGGTCCTTGTAGATCCGCTGCCTCCCCTCGATGGTGGGGAAGAACAGGGGGTGCTCCCGGATCCCGGGAAGGTCATCGACCTCGAACAGGTCCAGGTCCCGAGCGGGCAGGAAAGCGGAGGCCCAGGCGTGCAGGTATTCCTGCCCCGGTTTCTCGTTGCCCCCCGGGGGCAGGTTCTCCGTGCGGATCCGCACCAGCTCGCCGATGGTCGCCAGGATCCGCTCGCGGTTGGCCTCGATCCAGGCGTCTACCTTTTCCGCCAGGCTCATGGGTCGCTCAGGCCGTGAGTTCGATTTTAAGGTCTTCGGCCACCGGCTCGATGATGTTGACCTCTCCCGGCGCCAGGCGCAGGAGCGAGCAGGGGATTTCGGGCACGATCGGGCCGTGCAGGGACAGGCGGGTGATGAACTTCTGCCAGACGATGCCGCCGGAGTAGGAGCCGTCGGCGGTAAGGCCGGCCCCGTCGTTCCACCAGGAGCGGTAGTCGGCGTTGAGCATGGTGGTGGAAGCCGTGGTGTAGGCCTTGGGCGGCACGAAGGCCCAAGCCCCCTGCATGTCCGTCACCCCCATCTGGACCGTGGAGATCGGGTGGAACTCCACCAGCCGGGGGGTGGCGGCCAGCCACGCCTTGTGGTCCAGGCCGTATTCCTTGGCCAGGTGCGGGTCCCAGAAGGAGTAATGCCCGGAAAGTCCGGTGCCGCCGTACACGATGTGCGCCCCCTTGGCCGAGGGGTCCCGGCGGGCCTCCAGGATCATCTGGTCATAGCGCTCGATGTTCTTGCTCGATGGGAAGTGGATCTGCTTCGCCGGGATGCGCAGCTTGGGGTCCAGGCGGCTGATGAAATGCTTCTGGATGGTCCAGTGGAACGAGCCTGGCCACTCGGGGTTGATGTCCCGCCCGTCGGCATCCGCGTACTCGTCCATCGAGAAGTAGTGCACGTGGTGCAGGGGGAGGCGCAACGCGTTCACCATGTCCGCCAGCATCTGGTACTGGAAGATCGGGCCGGTGGGGAAGACGCCCACGAACTGCTTGCCTTCCTCCAGCGCTTTCCGGATACGCGCCAGCATGTCCAGGGCCATCTGGAAATGGAAGTCCTTGACCGGCCGGATGACCGCCTTGAAATCCGGGTGCGTGCCCCGGGGCAGCCGGCAGAGGCCCTCCTTGCGGATGCGGGCCACCTTCTTGCAGACCGCCATGTCGCGGAAGGCCAGGAACCTGGCCGGCTGGAAATCGATCAGATCGATGTCGGGATTGAGCACTGCTTTCTTAGCCATAGGGGTCCTCCTGTCGCGGATGAACTGCGGGCGGGAACATTCTATACCATCCCGCCTGCTGCCAGCCACTGGATTTTGCCTACAAATTTCTGTAAAAATTTATTGACAGCGCCTCCCGCCGCGAGTATGTTGGGCGCGGCCGCGAAAATGGACCGCTCCTTCCTGCAGCACCTGACCAGCCTGAAGATCCTGAGCCAGCTCCGTGAAATCTACTACCGGAACACCGGGATGCTGATCTCCTTCCAGGACCCGGGCAGCGGCGGCCGGATCCTCGACTATCCCAAGAACCAGAAGAGCGAGTACTGCAAGCTCATCCAGGCCAGCCCTGAGGGCCTGGCGAGCTGCCGCGAGTGCGACCGTCGGGGGCTGGCCGCGGCCCGGCGCAAGGCGAGCTACCACATCTACCAATGCCACGCGGGCTTGGTGGATGTGGCCATCGCCCTGGAATACAAGGGCGCGCCGATCGGCTCCATGTATACGGGCCAGGTTCTGCTGGAGCCCCCGGACACCCGGAGGCTGCGCCGGATCTACCGCGGCCTAACCCCGCTGGGCATCCCCTTCGATCGCCTGGAGGGGGCCTACCACCGGGTCAAAGTGGTGGAAAAGAGCCGCTTGCTATTCTTCGCCAAGCTGCTCCACCTGTTCGCCAACTACATTCTCAAGGCGGAAAACGAGCTGTATTTGCAGAAAATGGTTGGCCGGAAGGCCCGGGAGCTGCATCGCCGGGAGCTGGAGAAGATCAAGCTGGAGAAGACGCTGAAGGAACTGTCCATTTCCGTGCTGGAGGCCAAGCGGCGTCCGGCCGCCGTCGATCCCCAGCCCGGCGCCGGCCACGAGGTTATCGCTAAGGCGCAGGGGTTCATCCAGGAGAATTTCAGCAAGGACATCCGTCTGGAGGACGTGGCCCGGGCCGTGTACCTTTCGCCCAACTATTTCAGCTCGCTGTTCCGCCGGGTGGCCGGCTCGACCTTCCGGGGGTACCTGGTGCGCAAGCGACTGGAGGCGGCCTGCGATCTGCTGGCCGGCACGGATCTGCCCATCAAGGAGATCGTCGCCCGCTGCGGCTTCAAGGACTACAATTACTTCAACCGCACCTTCACTTCCATCTGCGGGAAAACGCCCGCCCGCTTCCGCCACCGGTTGATCGGAGGAAAGGCACCGTAGTTTTTTTCAGAAGTTTCGGTTGATTTTATAGTGCAGGAGGCCGGGGTTTGTGATTTAATAGGGCTACAGCGCTGTCAGGTTTGCCAGCGCAGACATATCCCGAATGGAGGTAGCGTATGAGGAAGCTTCTACTGGTGGTTCTGGTACTGCTCTTTGCCGCCAGCCTGGCCTTCGCTGGCCCGGGGGCGGAGAAGAAAAAGATGACCATCGCCATTATCCCAATGTCATTGGGCCACCCCTGGTGGGTTCGCTGCGAGCTGGGAGCCAAGAAGGCCGCCGAGGAGCTGGGCATTAACTACCTGTTCATCGCTCCCGAGAAGCCTGACACGGCCAAGCAACTGGACATTTTCAACGACCAGGTGAACAAGAAGGTCGATGTCATCATCCTGGCCACCTCGGAGGTCAAAGCCTGGCAAAAACCGATCGCCGACGCCATCGCCAAGGGCATGCCGATCTTCGGTTTCGACATCGGTGCGGGCGACCTGCCCATCTGGACCGCTTCTGGGTGGGAGGAAGTCTCCAGCGGCAAGAACATCGGAGAGGGCCTGGCCAAGGAGATCGGGGGCAAGGGCAAGGTAGCCATCCTGACCGGCAGCCTGGGTTCGGATTTCCTGGCCCGTCGGCAGAAGTCCATCGAGGACACCCTGGCCAAGTACCCGGGCATCAAGGTCCTCAGCGTCTATGCCACCGAGGACGACTATGAGAAGGCGCTCAGCATTTGCGAGTCCGTGCTGCAGGCCAACCCGGACCTGGCCGGCTTCGCCAGCACGGTTACCACGGGCATTCCCGCCGCCGCGAAGGCCATCGAGAATGCCGGTATGAGCGGCAAGGTGGCTGTTTGGGGCGTGTCCCTGGGCAAGCAGAACGCCGACTACGTGAAGAACGGCGTGGTCAAGGGCGCCCTGATCCTGGATCCCGCCAAGATGACCTACCTGGGCGTCATGATGACGTACAATTACCTGACCAAGAACAAGGTCCTGCCCAAGCCGGGGGACACCTTCGGTTGGGCCGGCACCCCCGTTACACTGGTGGAGAAGAAATTCTCTTATGCGCCGGACGTGCTGTTGACTCCGGCAAACATCGGCGATTTCGATTTCTGACAAGCGAGAAGCTGGGAGGAGCATCGCCTCCTCCTAGCTTCCTCCTATGATCAACATCGAGCACGTTTCCAAAGGTTTCCCGGGTGTGCAGGCATTGAACGATGTCTCGTTCGTTATTCAAGACGGGGAGGTGCACGGCCTGGTCGGAGAAAACGGCGCCGGGAAGAGCACCTTGATCAAGATCATGTCGGGCATCTACCCGGACTACGAGGGTGTCATCCTGTTCGACGGCGTGCCCCGCAGGTTCGCCGCGGTGCACGAGGCCCAAGCCGGCGGAGTGGCCACGATCTTCCAGGAGCTTACCGTGATCCGGGAGCTGTCCGTGGCCGAGAACATCTACCTGGGGCGGGAGCCGGTGCGCCGCGGCGGGCGCCTTGACTGGAATGCCATGTGGACGAAAAGCCGCGAGGTGCTGTCCTTCCTTGACGCCCCCCTGGACCCCCGTGCGCCCGTGGGCAAGCTCGCGGTTGCCAACCAGCAGCTCGTGGAGATCTGCAAGGCCCTGGTATTGAACTCGAAGATCATCATCATGGACGAGCCCACCTCCTCGCTCACCGAGCACGAGGTACGGCAGCTGTTCGCCCTGGTTTGCCGGCTGCGGGAGCGGGGCATCACGATCCTGTACGTTTCGCACAAAATCGAGGAGATTTTCGAGATCTGCGATTCGGTCACCGTTTTCCGGGACGGCAGGCACATCGCCACGGTGCAGAAGAACGCCACGACACCGGACCAGGTGATCAGCATGATGGTGGGCCGCTCCCTCAACATGATGTTTCCCGAGCGTACGGCGCGCCGCGGGGAACTGCTGCTTTCCGTGTACGGCGCCGGCCGCGACGGGGAGTTCCGGGACGTCAGCTTCGACCTGTACGAGGGCGAGATTCTGGGCTTCGCCGGCCTGATCGGGGCCGGGCGTACCGAGCTGGCCCGGGCTCTGTTCGGCGCCGCGGCTCTGAATGCTGGCGAGATTTCTCTGCATGGCCGAGCCATCGGCCACTTTTCGCACCCCTCCCAGGCGCTGGCCCGCGGCGTGGCGTACCTGTCCGAGGACCGCAAGCGCGAAGGGCTCATGCTGGAGCTCAGCATCCGGGAGAACATGTCGCTGACCGTGTTGCACCGCATCTCCCACTACCTGTTCCTCCGGCGCCGGCGGGAACGGGAGCTGGTTGACTCCTACATCAGACGGTTCAAGATCAAAATGACCAGCGTGGACCAACTGGTTGAGAGCCTTTCCGGCGGCAACCAGCAGAAGGTGGTTATTTCCAAGCTGCTGATGACCGAGGCTCGAGTCTTCATCTTCGACGAGCCTACCCGCGGCATCGACGTCGGCGCCAAGTACGAGATTTACAAGATCATGAACGATCTGACGGTCGAAGGCAGGGGGATTCTTTTCATCTCCTCCGAGCTGCCCGAGGTATTGGGTGTCTCCGACAGGATCCTCTGCATGCGGGAAGGCAAGATTGTCCAGGAGTTCTCGCGCGCTGAAGCCGACCCGGAAAAAGTCATGCGGGTGCTCACCGGGGGGAGGGCGGCTTGACCGGGAAGAGGCTCGACCTGCGCGGGGTTTTCCAGATCCGGGAATTGCCCATATTGATCTACGTTGTGGTAATGATCGCGGTGTTTTCCATCGTCATCGGCGGTTTTTTTTCGCTGAAAAGCGTCGAGAACATCACCCGGCAAATCGCCACGGTGGGAATTGTCTCGATAGGCATGACGCTGGTCATCCTGACCGGGGGCATCGACCTCTCCGTGGGGGCCATCCTCTCCTTCGCCATCAACATCGGGGCGCAGGGGATCATCGCCGGCTGGCCGATGTGGGTCGTTTACCCGTTCATGCTGGCCTTGGGGCTGATCCTCGGCTGGCTGAACGGTTTTCTGATTACTCGCATCGCCGTGCCGGCGTTGATCATCACCTTAGGAACGTTGAACATCTACCGTGGCGTGATCATGGTGATTACCAAAGGCAGGTACATAACTCCGATCCCTAAGTCCTATGAGGCCATCGGGTCGGGTTACATTCCCTTCATTTTTCTGGCGCTTGTACTCGCCGTATTCATCTACATCAGCCTCAATACGCGCTTCGGGCGAAACCTGCTGGCGATAGGAGGAGCGGAGCAGTCGGCGGTCTACTCCGGAGTGCCGGTGCGTCGCTACAAGATGATCGTGTACACGATCTCAGGCGTCCTGTCCGCGCTGGCCGGCATGATTCTGGTAGGCAAGAGCGGCTTTATCCAGCCCCAGGCCGGATTGGGCTACGAAATGAGCGCCATCGCCGCGGTGGTCATCGGCGGCACAAGCATTTTTGGCGGCTCCGGGGGCGTGCTGGGCACCTTTCTGGGTTCCGTGCTCATGGGCCTGATTCTGGCCGGGCTGACCATGCTGGCCGTCAACCCATATTGGGTCGGGTTGATTACCGGGGTGTTGATCATCCTGGCTATTGCCCTGGACACAGTGCGACAACTGAGGAAGTAGGGAAGGGCGATGCAGCGGGTACGAAGCGGAAACTGGCGCGTTCTGATCGTCCTGGGGGCGGTGAATGTTGTGATCATGGGCCTTCTGACGGCCCTCTCCCCGACCTTCCTGAGCTACGGAAACCTGAGCGCGGTGATGTTGCGCATGAGCGAGTTGGCCATGCTGGCCATCGCCGAGACCATCGTGCTGATCGCCGGCGGCTTCGATCTCACCATCGGGGCGGTCATGGCGCTCTCGGCTACCGTGTTCGGCACCCTGCATGTAGCAGGACTGCCCTTCCCGGCGATTCTGGCTCTTGCCTTGCTGGCCGGGATCGCCGTGGGACTCTTGAACGGCTTTCTGGTTGTCGCCCTGCGTCTGCAGCCTTTCATCGTGACCCTGGCCACCATGTCTATCGTGCGCAGCGTGGTCTACGGGCTGCTCAAGGGAAACGTCTTGAGCCAACTGCCCGAGCGGTTCCTGGATCTGGGCTATGTGTGGGTGCTGAAGATCCCGCTGCTGTTCCTGGTGGTGGTGTCCACGGCCGTGCTGGCGATCGTGCTGCTTCGCAGCACCGTGATCGGAAGGCGGATGTACGCGATCGGCGGCAATGAACGCACTGCCTTCCTATCCGGGGTTCATGTGAACCGCATGAAGTACCTGGTCTACGCCCTGAGCGGCTTCATTTCCTCGCTGGCCGGATTGATATACACCGCCCGCATCCGGGCCGTGGTGCCCGACATGGGGATCACCTCACCCCTGGAGGTAATCACAGCCGTGCTGATCGGCGGCACCGCCATCACCGGAGGCAAGGGTTCGGTGTTCGGCTCCCTGCTGGGCATCCTGGCCATGTACCTGCTGCTGAACGGCTTCAACCTGCTGGGGCTCAATCCGTTCTGGCAAGTCATTATCCTCGGCGTCATCCTGATCTACGTGGTGGGGCAGGAGAATATCATACGCGGGCTTCGCGCGTTCCTCAGCCGCGGGCCGCGTCGCAAGGCGTAGCGCCCATTCGAAACCCGATGTACGACCGACCCCTGCGTAGAGAAATCGACCGGGTGGCGCTTTTCAGCGCGCATGAACATTACCGGCCGTTGAGCAGCGCCGCCGCCAGCCTGGAGGCTATTCTCGAAAACAGCTATCTCGGCCCCCTTTGGACCTCGCTGACTCCGGGGACGAACGAGGCGAGCCGTGCTGCATTCCTTCAGGAGCTCGGCGTGAAATCCTGTTTGGTCTGGCTGAAGAAATCCCTGAAAAGCATATATGGGGCACGAGAGGAGCTGCACGAGCGTAACTGGGAAGACTATAATGAGAGGATCAAGGGGGAGTACCACGACCCGCTGCATGCTCTGAGGATCTACCGCGATCGCTGCCGTTTCATCGGAATCATCCAGGATTCTTTTTGGAACCCCGGGGAGAGCTGGCCCGAGCACCGGATTTTCTACCCGGCCTTCAGGATCAACAGCTTCTTATACGGATACGGACCGGCAGCCAAAGATCACAACGGGAACAGCGCGCGGCTGCTGTACGGAATAAGATCGGATAGTATTGATGAGTATGTTTCGAAAATGGAAGAGGTGATTCTGTCGAAAGTGCGCCAGGGCTGCGTCGCTTTAAAGTCTGCGCTGGCCTATGACCGGGAAATCTCTTTCCCCGTGGCTGACAAGCGGCAAGCGGAGGCCGTGCTGCGGAAGGATAGTCCCAGCCCCGCGGAGATAAAAATTTTTGGCGACTATATTTTTCGCGAGATTTGCTCAATCGCCGGCAGATTGAATATCCCGTTCCAGATCCACACGGGTCTGGGACTGTTGTGGGGCTCGGATCCGATGTTCTTCGAGCCCGTGATCAGGTCTTTCCCCGAGGTGAAGTTCGTGCTTCTGCACGGGGGTTTCCCTTGGTATCACTCCGTCGCCGGCCTGCTGAATACTTACCAAAACGTCTATGCCGATCTTTCCTACTTGTCCCTGCTTTCCCCAACGGCGGCAACAGCCGCTCTGAACGAGTGGTTGGAAGTCTCCAATTCCGTGTCCAGAATCACTTGGGGCAGTGATTGTTGCTCACCGGAGGAGAGCTTCGGCGCCGCGCTGGTGTTCCGCTCGGTCCTCAAGAGCGTATTCTGCGGCAAGGTCGCCAGCGGCTACCTCCACCAGGAAAGTGCTCAGCAGGCTGTACGGGCGGTTGCTTCGGAGAACGCCCGGAAGCTGTACCTGGAAGGCCGGAAGACATGAGTCCGCGGCTTCTCGATAAAGTCGCCCTGGTCACGGGTGCGGGCTCCGGGATCGGCAGGGCGATTGCCGTCGCCTTCGCCCGCGAGGGGGCGCGGGTCGGTATCAACTTCTTCCGCAACGCGGAGGGCGCCGCGCGGACCCTGGAGCTGGTGCGCGCGGAGGGCTCCGACGGGGTCCTGCTGCAGGCCGACGTGAGCGATGCGGTACAAGTAGCCGCGGCGGTGCAGGAGCTGGAGCGGCGCTGGGAGCGCATCGACGTGCTGGTGAACAACAGCGGGATCGGCACCTCCGAGTCCCCGGACCGGGTGGCGGAGATCGACGAGAAGGACTGGGACCGGGTGCTGGCCGTGAACTTGAAGGGGGTGATGCTCGCCTGCCGGGCGGTGCTCCCGGGCATGATTCGGCGCGGCAGCGGCTCCATCGTCAACATCTCCTCGATCCGGGGCCTCACGGGCAACCCCAACCTGGCCTCCTACTGCGCCTCCAAGGGCGGGGAGGTGCTGCTTACCCGCCAGATGAGTCTGGACTACGCCCGCTACGGGGTGCGGGTCAACTGCCTCTGCCCCGGGTTCGTGCTCACCGAGATGCTTGCCGGCTACATCGCTAAACAGGAGGATCCCGCCGGGGCGGCCGCGGCATTCGCCAGCATGGCGCCCATGAACCGCGTCGGCCGGCCGGAGGAGGTCGCCGCCGCGGCCCTCTTCCTGGCTGCGGAGGCCTCCTCCTTCATCACCGGCGCAGTATTGCCGGTGGACGGGGGCTATACCGCCTGCGGGGCGAGGGACATCCTGTGAAGCGGTTTCAGGACCGGGTCATACTGGTCTCCGGCGGCGGCTCGGGGATCGGCCAGGCGGCGGCCCTGGCCTTCGCCCGGGAGGGGGGGCGGGTGGTCGTGTTCGAGCGCGGTCGCGAGGCGGCCCGGCGCTTTGAAACCCTCCTGGGGGAGCAGGGGCTGGAAGGTCACAGCCTGACGGTGGACGTGAGCCGGGCCAGGGATGTGCAGCGCGGCGTGGCGGCGGTGACCATCCGCTACGGGGCCATCCACGTGCTGGTGAACAACGCGGGGGTGGAGCACACCGCGACCCTGCACGAGACCGCCGAGGAGGACTGGGACCGGGTGCTGGGCGTGAACCTCAAGGGCGTGTTTCTGCTGTCGCGCCAGGTCCTGCCGGTCATGGTGCGGGCCGGGGGGGGTGCGGTGGTGAACCTCGGCTCCATCTCCGGCCTGCTGGGCTGGCCGGCCTACGCCGCGTATGCCGCCTCCAAGGGCGGCGTGATCCAGCTCTCCAGGCAGATGGCCGTGGACTACGCCCGGCACAACATCCGGGTCAACTGCGTCTGCCCGGGCACTACCTGGACCCCCCTGGTCGAACGCCTGTTCGCGCAGGAGGGGGATCCGGAAGCCGCCAAAGCGGCGATCGCGGCCCGCCACCCTCTGGGCCGGTTCGCCCGGCCCGAGGAGATTGCCGAGGCGATCCTTTTCCTGGCCTCCGAGGAGGCTTCCTTCATCACCGGCGCCGTGCTGCCGGTAGACGGGGGGTACACCGCTAAATGAAGGAGCGACCCATGAAGCGCTACGTCGAGCTGAACGGCCGGCTGGAGAATGGCTTGTGGACCTACCAGGCCCTGCCGGGCCTGGAGAAGATCATTCCCGAGGTCCGCATCCAGACCATCGCCACGATCAAAGCGAACGGGTTCTTCGCCTCCCGCCTCAGCATGAGCACGATCTCGGGCACCTACGTGGAAGCCGGGTCGCATATTATTGAGGGCGCCAGAACCCTGGACCGCTACCGGGTGAGCGACTTCATCAAGCCCGCCCGCATCCTGCGCCTGCCCCGGCAGAAAGCCAAGGCACTGATCGACGAGAAGCTGCTAGCGGCGCACGCCCCGCGCCTCCGCCCCGGCGAGGCCATCCTCGTGGCCACCGGCTGGGGGCGGATGTGGAACAAGCCGGGCTACGTCCTGCAATGCCCCAACTTCACCAAGGGGGCGATCGCCTGGCTGCTTAAGCACAAACCGGCCATCTGCGGCTTCGACGTTCCCTGCATCGAAAGCTCCTGGTCAGAGGACGCGGCGGAGGAGAAGGGCGGCCTGCTGGGGATGCTGTTTAAGAAGAACGTGCTCCTGGTGGCCCCGCTGGTGAATCTGGAGAAGCTCAAGGCGGACAAGGGGACGCTCTATTGCCTGCCGCTGCCCGTGGTCGGGACCTCCGGCGCGCCGGCCCGGGTGGTGTTCGAGGAGAAGGCATGAGCAATCCCAGGAAGGTCCGCTTCGGGGTCATTGGCGCCGGGCTGTGGGGCGAGGTGCATGCCGAGATCTACTCGCAGCACCCGTACGCCGAACTGGCCGCGGTCTGCGACGGCGATGAGGCCCGGGCCAGGCGGGTGGCGGCGGCCTACGGGGCCGCGAGGGTCTACACGGACTTCCGGGAGCTGGTGAAGGACCCCGCCGTGGACGCGGTGGCGGTGGTGACCCCGGACTTCGCCCACAGGGAGCCGATCGTGGCCGCGGCCCAGGCCGGCAAGCACGTGATCACCGAAAAGCCGCTGGCCACCACCCAGGAGGACGCGGAGGCCATCGCCGCCGCGGTGCGCGCGGCGGGCATCACCTTGATGGTGGACTTCCACGCCCGCTGGAACCCTCCCCTGGCGATCGCGCGTCGGAACATCGAGGAGGGCACCCTGGGGCGGATCCTTTCGGCCTACTTCCGGCTGAACGACACGATCTACGTGCCCACCCGGATGCTCTCCTGGGCCGCCCGCAGCTCCATCCTCTGGTTCCTGGGCAGCCACACGGTGGACACCCTGCGCTTCCTGCTGGCCGACGAGGTGGAGCGGGTCTACTCGGTGTCTCGCGCGGGCGTGCTGCGGGAAAGAGGTATCGACGTTCCCGACCTGTACCAGAGCATCCTGGAGTTCCGCTCCGGGGTCGTGGCGACAATCGAAAACAACTGGGTGATCCCCAACTCTCACCCCTCGGTCAATGACCTCAAGGTGAACATCCTCGGGTCCAAGGGTATGATCAACATGGACCTGACCAACAACCAGTTGATCGAGCGTTATCTATCGGACTCCAGCGATCACCCGGACTGCATCGTGAAGCCCCAGGTGCGCGACAAGCACGTGGGCTTCGCTTACGAGAGCATCCGCGACTTCGTGGAGTGCCTGGCCCTCGGCAAACCGGTCGAGGTCGGGCTGGAGGACGGCCTGCGGGTGACCCGGGTCGTGCTGGCGATCATGGAGTCGGCTGAGGCCCGCCACCCGGTCCGGGTCACCTACCCGGGGCTGGAATGAGCCTCGCCGAGCTTTTCTCCCTGGGCGGCAGGGTGGCCCTGGTCACGGGGGCCAGCCGCGGGCTGGGCCAGGCGTTTGCCGCGGCGCTCGCCGAGGCGGGTGCCGACCTGGTGATCGTCTCCCGCCACCTCGCGGAGCTGGAGGGCACCGCGGTCGCGCTGCGCGCGCTCGGGCGGCAGGTCCTCCCCCTGGAGGCGGATATCCGCCGGGAGGAGGCGGTGCAGACAATGGTCAAGCACGCCGTGGAGCGCTTCGGGCGCATCGACGTGCTGGTCAACAACGCCGCCACGGAGCGGCAGAACGTGCCGCCGGAGCAGACCACGCTGGAGAGCTGGGAGGCGGTGATCGACACCAACCTCAACGGGCAGTTCCTTTGCGCCCGGGAGGTCGGCAAGGTCATGCTGCCGCGGCAGCGCGGCAAGATCATCAACCTGGCCTCCATGTCGGGCATAATCGTCAACCGCTATTTCCACGGCGGCTCCTACGACGTGTCCAAGGCGGCCGTGGTCGGGCTGACCAAGGCACTGGCCGCGGAGTGGGCCCGCTACAACATCAACGTCCTCGCCCTGGCCCCGGGATACTACGGCACGGCGCCCAACCTGCGCTGGTTCCAGAGCAACCCCGAGATTCACCGCAAGGTGCTGTCGATGATACCCCTGGGGCGCCTCGGGGACATGCGCGAACTGGCCGCGCTGGTGGTCGTGCTGGCCTCCGACGTGTCGAACTACATGACCGGTTCGACGGTGCTAATCGACGGCGGCTACACCCTCTGGTAGCCCCTACAACTCCTCCAGCTCGCGGGACAGCGTCCGGTACAGGGCGTTGATCTCGTCGCGGTCGGGCACCTCGGGGGCGTCGGCCAGGGTCTCCAGGCTGTACAGGCTCTCCTTGAGCGCGGTCAGGTAGTTACGCGAGCCCTTGAACCAGTAGGCGCCGTGAGCGTCGGTGAGCAGGGACACGAAGCCCAGCTTGCTCGCCCGTTTCTTGAGATGGCAGGGCCGCAGCAGCTCCCGCAGGCGCTCGGGGAAATCGGCGGGCACCGCGGGAAGGCGGAACGGCGCCTCGCCGGGCCTATCCAGTATGCCCCGTGCCGGGTCGATGCGGGGCACGATGCGCAGGATGGTGGACAGGCGCATGCCGCCCAGCAGCTCGAAGCCCTCGAACAGGACCTTCCCCTTCATTTTCCTGAAGCCGGGGAGGATGACCAGGTCCTTGCGGCTGACCAGGGGGCGGATCTTATCCCAGGGCAGCATCACGATCTTGCCGCGTCCTGCCTCGGCGGCGAGTTGGAACACCTCGCTCCCGATGCGGATGTTGGAGGTGAAGTCGCGTTTCTTGGCGCGTTCGCCGGCCTCGCCGGCGTCGCCGGCATCCCTGCCGGGCTGCGCGCCGCGAATAGCGGGCTCCGCCCTGCCGGGCTGCGCGCCGCGAATAGCGGGCTTCGCCCTGCCGGCCTCCTTGCCGGGCTCCGCGCTGCCGCCGCGCTGCTCGATGGCCAGCGCGCGAGGCAGCGCCGGAAAAATGCGGCCCAGCCACTCGTGAGCGAGCGGGGACACCGAGTGGGCGTACATCCTCGAGGTGCGCATGATCTCCCCGGCCACGATGAAGCGCGGGTTTTCCCGGTACATGACCGAGCCGGGATGGATCTGGATGCGGCCGGCGGTCGAAGTCCGGTACACCCCCCGCTCGGTGCGCACGCAGACGAACTGGATCAGGCCGCGGGCCACGGCACACAGGTAGTCGGCCGGGTCGCCGCCGGAGCCAACCGGGATGCCCTGCTCGGCAAGGATCTCGCCCAGCTGGGCCTTGATGTTCTCGATCTCGCCCATGGTGCGGGGGTCCAGGAAATTGCGCTCGCAGAATCGCTCCCGGTCGCGGGCACTCTGGAAGCCGGCGTAGACCTTGAGGTAGGAGAGGAAGTCGCCCAGCGGGTCCCGGAAGGCGTGGTGCGCCTTGCGGGCCTCCAGCTCCTGGCCCGGGGGCAGGATGAACGGGTTGCGGCTGGAGAGGAAGCTCGCCGCCACCAGCGCCTCTTCCAGCACTTGCGGATAGCGCAGGAGCGCTTCCACGAGGATGCGGGAGAACTTCGGCAGGATGGGGAAGGCGAGCATCTGCCTGCCGATGGAGGTGAGCTCCCGCTCGGCGTTCAGGGCTTCCAGGGTCTGCAGGGTCTCGATGGCCGAAAGGATGCCGGGGCGGCCGGGCGGAGAGATGAAATCGAAGCGCTCGAAGTCGCTGATCCCCAGCTCGGCCATGCGCAGCACCACCTCCGACAGGTCGGTGCGGTGGATCTCCTCGGTGCTGAACAGCGCCCTGGCCTCGTAGTCCTGGCGGGTGTACAGGCGGTAGCAGACTCCCGGGCGTGTGCGGCCCGACCGGCCGCGGCGCTGGTTGGCCGAGGCCTTGGAGACGGGCACTTCGATCAGCGAGGAGGTGAAGTTCTGATTGTTGTAGTAGTTCACCTTGGCCAGGCCGGTGTCGATCACCGTGGTGACCCCGTCGATGGTTACGCTGGTTTCGGCGATGTTGGTGGCAGCGATCACCTTGACCCGGCCGGGGTAAGCGTCGAACACCCGTTCCTGCTCCTCGGAGGACAGGCGCGAGTACAGAGGCAGCACCGCCAGGCGGCGGGCGCAAGGCAGGGATTCCAGGCGGGTCAGGCAGTTCTTGATGCCGCCCTCGCCGGGAAGGAAGATCAGGATGTCGCCGCCCTCGCCGGCCTCGCTGGCCTCGGCGGAGGCCGGCAGGGAGGCCGGCACCGTGCGCTCCACGATCTCCGCGATCTTGTCCAGCAGGGCCTCGGGGCTGCCTGCCTGCCGCGGGGGCTCGTAGCGCATCTGCACGGGGAACGGCGAGCTTTCGATGGTCACGATCGGGCACTCGTCGAAGTACTCGGAGAAGACCTCCGCGTTGATGGTGGCCGAGGAGACGATGACCTTGAAGCCGGGCCGCTCAGCCAGCAGCTGCTTGAGCAGCCCGAGGATGAAATCGATGTTCAGGCTGCGCTCGTGGGCCTCGTCCACCATGATCACCCCGTAGCGCGACAGGGAGTAGTCCGCCTTGATCTCCTGCAGCAGAATCCCGTCGGTCATGATCTTGATGCGGGTGCCGGGATCGGTGCGGTCCTCGAAGCGCATCTTGTAGCCGACGAGCTCGGGGATGCGGGTGCCCAGCTGGCGGGCGATAAACTGCGCCACCGATACGGCGGCGATGCGGCGCGGCTGGGTCACCCCGATCATCTTGTCCTTGGCGAAGCCGGCGGCCAGCAGGATCTGCGGAATCTGGGTGGTCTTGCCCGAACCGGTGGGGCTCTGCACCACGACGACCTGATTGGCCGCGACGGCAGCGAGGATCCGCTCCTTCTCCCGGTAGATTGGAAGATCCAGAGGATTCACGCACCCATCGTACACCATTGCTGCGCGAGCGGCTATGCGAGTACATTGGAGGGGATGAACCCCAGGCAGATGCAATCGCGGGAGGGGGAGCTGCGGCACGTGGTGGAGGGTATCCCCCAGGCCTCGCCCGTCGAGCTGTTCGAGGCGATCCGCGGGCGGGGTTACATCGGCCAGGAGCGGGCCCTGAAGGCGGTCACGCTGTGGGCCTACCGCCACGTGGCCCGCCTGCGCCGGATCCATATACAGGGCGTGGCCCGGGAGGCGCTTCCCGCCAAGATCAACATGCTCTTCGTGGGGCCCACCGGCTGCGGCAAGACCTTCCTCGTGGAGCTCCTGTTCCGGGAGCTGCTGCGCCTGCCGACCGTGATCACGGACATGACCGGATACTCGGAAACCGGCTACGTGGGGCAGGACGTGGTGAACATCCTGACGCATCTGCTGTATGCGGCCCAGTGTAGCCCCCTGGCCGCCTCCATCGGCATCGTCTGCCTGGACGAGTTCGATAAAATCGCCTCGGGGCAGAACAACGCCGTGTTCGCCGGGGCCGGCACCACCAAGGACGTGTCCGGGTTGGGGGTGCAGCGCGAGCTGCTGAAGATGCTGGAGTCCGCGGAGATCCTGGTGCCCGCCGAGTTTAGCCACGCCGACTATGCCCCGAAGATGGTCATCCCGACGCGGGACATCGTGTTCATCGGCTGCGGCGCCTTCTCGGGGCTGAAGGGGATGATCGAAAGGGGGGCCGGCGAGCACATCGGCTTCGGCCGCTCGCCGCTTCCCGGAGGGGAGGACCGCATCGCGGTCTCCTACAGCGAGGCCGAGATGGACCTGGTGCGCCACTTCCAAAGCTACGGTTTCCTGCCGGAGCTGATCGGGCGCTTCCAGCGCGTCGTGCCCTTCGACGCGCTGAGCCGCGAGGAGCTGAAAACCATCCTGCACGAGCGGGTGCTCGAACAGTACCTCACCGAGTTCCGCCTGGAGGGTATCAGCCTGGAGGTAGAGGAGGCGGTGCTGGAGCTGATCGTGGAGCGCAGCCTGCGCATGGAGACCGGGGCCCGAGGGATCGACGCGGCCTTCATCCGCTACCTGGAGGAGGCGGCCTTCGAGAGCTATTCGCGCCAGGGGGTCCGCAATGTGCGCCTGTTTCGGCGGGGGGACGGGGTCGGCTTTGAGTCCGGCTGACGCGCCCGCCCCCGGGCTCCTGGAGCTGGTGGCCTGGCAGGTGGGCCTGGGTCCGCGCTTCCCCGGTTCCGAGGCCCACCGGAAGCTCACCCGGGAGCTGGCCCGGCGCCTGGAGGGGTACGCCGGGCTGACGCTTTCCCAAAACTTCTCGCTGGACTTGCCGGGAGGCAGGGCCGAATGCGCCAACCTGACGGGAGTGTTCCGCCCGGGCCGGGGTCGGAAGCAGCCTTCGCGGCAAAGCCCGGCTTACTGGCCGGCCCGCCAAGAGCGGTTTTCACGCCGCCAAGAGCGGGTTTCACCGCTTCTCCTGGGAACGCATTTCGATACGCGCCTCACCGCCGACCGCGAGTCGGACCCGGCGCTGAGGGAGCAGCCCATTCCCGGCGCCAACGACGGCGGCTCGGGAACGGCCGTTCTGCTCTCCCTGCTGCCCGAGCTGGCCCGTCTAGCCCGTGAGGGCGGGTTGAGTCGGGAGGTGCGGGTGGTGTTTTTCGACGCCGAGGACGTGGGCGGCATCGGCGGCCTGCCTTTTTCGGTGGGCGCCGGCCTCTACGCCCGGGAGCCGCCGCTGGAGCCTCCTGGCGAAGCGCTTGTGCTGGACATGGTGGGCGGAAGCGGCCTGGTACTGGACGTGGACGCTCACGCCCTGGCTCATCCGCCGAGCCTGGAGCTGACCCGGCGGGTTTTCGCCGCCGGCAGGGAAGTAGACGGTGCCGTGTTTCGGGCGGGCAAGCTGAAGCACGTCATCAGCGATCACTACCCTTTTCTGAGGGCGGGAATCGCCTCCTGCCTGCTGATCGACCTGGATTACCCCGAGTGGCACACCCAGGCCGACCTGCCCGCGGCCATGTCGGAGCGCTCCCTGGCTACGATCGCAGCAGCCGTGCTGCGGTTTCTGCGAGACCCGCGGCGCTCAAGCCCTCATGACTCCGGCGGTTGCGCAGGTCCTTGAGGGTGAACAGCCCCCGGGCCTGTTCCTCGAGCCCGCAGATCACGGCCAGCGGGATGGCCCGTTTCTCGGCGTACTTGAGCTGCACTGCCAGTTTCCGAGCCTCCGGGTAGACCTCCACGGCCAAGCCGGCTTCCCTCAGGGAGGCGGCCTGGCGGTGATAGACGGACAGCAGGCCCTCGTCCAGCAGCAGGATCAGCACGTCGGGCGCGGTGGGGCCGCCGGCGGCCACCCCCAGCTCCTCCAGGGCGGCCATCAGCCGGTCCAGACCGATCGAGGCACCGACGCCGGGCAGCTTCTCACGGGTGTACAGGGAAGCCAGGTCGTTGTAGCGGCCGCCGGAGCACACGGAGCCGATGTCCGGCAGGTCGCTCAGGAAGGTTTCGAAAATGACCCCGGTGTAGTAGTCCAGGCCGCGAGTGATGGCCGGGTCGAAGCGGAAGTACTCCGCGAGGCCGCAGTCCTCGATGCACTGCCAAAGGGCGCGGAGGCGCTGGAGGGGAGGGCAGCCGGGGGGCAGCAGCGAGCCGGCCCGGTCCAGGGTCAACCGGTCGGAGCTTTCCGCGGTGACGAACTCCAGGATCTGCCCGGCCGCAGCGGCGCCGCACAACTCGGCGAGCTGGCCGCGCACCTCGCCCGGTCCGATCTTGCGCAGCTTGTCGATGATGCGCAGAATCGGCAGGTAGCGCTCCACCAGGCCCCGGGCGGACAGAAACTCGTTGAACAGCGCGCGGTGGGAGACGTGGATGCGGAAGCGCGGGACCCCCAGCTCGCGGAAGCTGGCCTGCATGACCGTGAGGATCTCGAAGTCCGCCGACGCGGAGTCCGCGCCGACCAGGTCGAAGTCGATCTGGATGAACTCGCGGTAGCGCCCGCGCTGGGTGTTCTCCCCCCGCCAGACCTTGGCCATGTGGTAGCGCTTGAACGGCAGGTACAGCTCGTGCACGTGCGCGGCCATGAAGCGGGCGAAAGGGACCGTTAAGTCGAAGCGCAGGGCCACGTCCCGCTCACCGTGGTCCCGGAAGCGGTAGACCTGCTTGTCCGTCTCCCCGCCGCCCTTGCCCAGCAGGATTTCCGCGTACTCCAATGCCGGGGTGTCGATGGGCACGAAAGCGAAGCGGCGGAACACGCGGGTGAGCTTCTCCTGCACCGCCAGGCGGCCCGCCTCCGCCTGCGGCAGGGAGTCGCGGAAGCCGCGCAGCGTCCTGGGTTCAATGATGTCCGACATGCCGCTTCTGAAAATAAGCCGGCTCCGCGCGCAAAGTCAAGGTGCATCTTGACGTGGCGCCCGCTTTGGCTACAATGCCGTTAACCCGAGATGCGCATTCGTTACGGAACGACCCCGGAAGGAAAAGTTGTCAGGAAGGCGGAGATCTACACCCCGGAGGAGCACGGCATCGAGGCCCGGCGCATCGATCCGGATGCCCGCCGGATCATCGACCGGCTGCGGCGGGCCGGATTCAAGGCCTACGTCGTGGGGGGGGCGGTGCGCGACCTGCTCACCGGCCTGGATCCCAAGGACTTCGACATCGCCACGGACGCCACGCCGCGCAAGCTGCGGCGGGTTTTCCCCAGCGCGCGGTTGATCGGCAGGCGCTTCCGCATCGTGCACATCTACATGCAGCGCGATGGGCAGCGCAAGATCTTCGAGGTCACCACCTTTAGGGCCCGCGACAGCGAAGGGGACAACAACCTCTACGGTTCCCTGGAGGAGGACGTCTGGCGGCGGGACTTCACCATGAACGCGCTGTACTACTGCCCGGTAGAGGGCCTGCTCATCGACTTCGTCGGCGGGTACCGGGACATCCGGGAAGGCCGCCTGCGCACGCCGCTTCCCACCGAGGCCTCCTTCCTGGAGGACCCCGTGCGGATGCTGCGCGGCGTGAAGTACGCCCAGATCGCCGGGGTCCAGTTGCCCCACCCCATGGCGGCGCTCATCCGCAAGCACCGCCTCCAGCTGGGCTCCTGCTCCGCCGCCCGGCTCACCGAGGAAGCCTACAAGATCCTGGCCAGCGGCTCCTCCGCGCCGATCCTGGCCAGCGCCTTCCGCCTGCGTCTGCTGGAGGGCCTGCTGCCCGCCTTCGATCGCTTCCTCGTCGGTCTCGGCAGGAGGCAGGCGGAGGGCCGGCTGGCCGAAGGCCTGGGCGCCCTGGACCGGCGGGTGCGCGAACAGGGCGCCGGGGAGGTCAGCCGCGGGCTCATGCTGGCCTACCTTTTTCGCGACATGGCCGATGGCTGGAAGGCAAAACTTCCGGCGGAGGACCCGCAGGCCTTCCTGGTGGAGATGGTCCGGCAGGCGGCGCTGCCGCTGCAGCCATCCCGCAAGGAGATGGAGCAGGCAGCGCGGCGCTACCTGCGTCCCCGTAGGCGCAAGGAGGAGTAGCGGGCTGCGCCCCGCGATTTGCGGCGCGCAAGGGCCCCCCCGCCGGGTCTATTTCAAGGCTTCGATCCGCTTCAGCAGCGAGTCCGCCTTCTCGCCGTAGGCCTTCGCATCCAGCTCCTTGGCTTTTCTCAGATAGGTGGCGGCCTGGTCGTACTTCTTGTCGGCGAAGGCGTTCACGCCCAGGGCGTAGTGGATCAGCGCCCCCTCGATGCCCAGCTCCAGGGAGCGGGCGTACAGCTCGGCCGCCCTGGCGTAGGCCTTGCGCTGGTAGCTGATCAGCCCCAGGTAGTAGTACGGCGTGAAGCTGTCGGGGCGCAGGGCCAGGGCCGCGTTCAAGGCCTTCTCCGCGTCGTCCAGCTTGGCCGCGGCGAACAGGTCGGTGCCCTCCCTGAGCAGGTCGCTGAAGGTCTTCAGGCCCAGAATGTAGGCCCCAAAATCCCGCTCGAGGCGCTGCGGGTCCACCCAGGCGAAAGCCCTCGCGGCTACCCGCGCGGAGTTCTCGGCCAGCGAGGAGCCCGGCTGGACCGCGGCGATCGAGTCCCAGAGCAGGCGGTTGTACCGCTTGTCCGGGCTTTCCCCCAGGAAGTGCACCAGCCCCCAGGCGGTGGGATAGAAAACGTTGATCTCCCGCCCCGCGCGCTCCTTGTCCATGGCCAACAGCTCCGCGAGGGGCAGTCGGGACTGGCCCCCTGACAAGAGGCCTTTCAGGGCGTCCAGCCAGGCGTAGTTGGCCTGCCAGAGGAAGCGGCCGGATTCGAGGGTGGAAGACTCCAGGTACGCCGCCATGCCCTCGGCCAGCCACAGCGGGGTCGCAGGCTGGAAGACGCTCAGGAACTGGATCAGCCCGTAGTGCAGGAGCGAACGGTGCAGCTCCGCGGCCGGGCGCTCGAAACCGACCAGCTCGCTGCGCGCCGGGTCGCGGTAGGAGACGTACACGAAATCCGGGCGCGTCTCCCCGAGCAGGCCCCGGAGGTAGGCGTCGTAGTCCGCCTTGGAGCCGAAGAGCTTCACCCGCAGCCCGGAAGCGGGCAGGGCAGGCGCGAGGCGGAAGGTGTCGTTGAACAGGGTGAACGCGGCCTCCATGGTGCGCGCGATCTCCAGGGCCCGGGCCTCGCCCCGATCGCTGGCCACCTGGTAGTGCCCGAAGGCGGAGGTGGGCAGGGCTTGGGAATAGGCCGAGACCGCAGCCAGGACCGCCGCCAGCGCCGCGGCCACCCGGAACAGGTGCTTGTGCATGGGCCCCCCTTTGCGGGTTACATCATAAACTTGCTGCCGGCGGGCTGTCAAACGGATCGGCGTTTTCCGGCGGTCCTGCGCGGGGTTTTTTCCAGCAGCAGGGCGAAGGGCCGCAGGCCGGGGATGTCCTCCATAACGATCTTCAGCGAGGTGGTGAGGGGCAGCGCCAGCAGGATCCCGGGGGCCCCCCACAGCCAGCCCCAGAAAAACAGCGAGAGGAAGACGATCGGCACGGACACCTTCAGGCGGATCCCCAGGACCTTGGGCTCAAACAGGTAGGCCACCAGGTTCTGGATCACCACCAGCGCCACCAGCAGCCAGAGGGTTTTGGCCCAGGAGTTGAACTGGACGATCGAGAGGACCAGGGGCAGGATCACGGCGATGACCGAGCCGATGACCGGGATGAAGTTCAACACGAAGGTCAGGAAGCCGAACAAGACCGCGAAATCCACGCCGAACAGCGCCAGGCAGGCCCCGCTTCCCGCCCCCACCAGCAGGCTGGCCAGGCTCTTCACCCCGATGTATTTGCGGATATCGACGTCGATGTGCAGGAGCACCAGCGCGATCTTCTTGGCCCTGTTGTGCGGGAAGGCGCGCAGCAGCTTGCGGGCCACCCCGTATTTGCCCACCAGGAACAGCAGCGTGAAAATGAAGATGACCAGGAACTCGCGCAGGAAGTTGGCCAGGGAGCGCAGGGTGGAGAGTAGGATCGATCTCACCGGCAGCTTCTGCAGCTCCTCCAGCGGTTCCAGGCCGATGAGGGTGTTGGCTGCGTTTTGAATGCGCAGGAGCAGGTCGCGGGCGAGCTCCACCAGTCCCCGCTGGTACCTGGGAAAGGCCTCGGCGAAATCCAGCGCGCTGTGGTACAGGATCCAGCCGAACACCAGGAAGGCGGCCAGGTACAGGAGCGCGGCGATGCCCACACCCAGGATCACGGGGACCCGCAGGCGGCGCAGGGCCGCTACCAGCGGGTCCATAAGGTAGGCCAGGAAACCGGCCACCAGCAAGGGGATGATCACCGTTCGCGCCAGCCGCAGGACCAGGCCAATGAACAATACGGTGATGATCGTGAGCAGGATGTTGCTGGCGACCCGGCGGTCAGGTCCCTTTGGATACGCGTCCAACGGTGATGTTCACCTCCTTCATGATAATGCCGCTGAAGCTCTCCACGTTCTTGGCGATGTACTCCTGCAGCTGGTACAGGGGGCCGGCCGTTTGTCCCTTGTAGGGCACGGCCAGCATGATCTCCATGGCGTAGTCGTGCGGGTCGCGCCGAACGATGACCTTCTCCACCCGCAGGCTGGAGTCGAACTCCTGCACGCAATGCAGCACCATCTGGGTCAGGGCCGCCTCCGAGATCGTGATCCGACCGCGCTTGCTGTACGCGGGCCGGACCACCGCTTTCTCGATGATGTTGCCCGCCCGGATCGGGTGGAAACGGCGCTTGAAGAAAATCTTCATGGAGTCCAGGAAAATGTGCGGGTAGCTGCGCTTCACCTCCAGGGCCGGGACGGGGATGATGTGCTTGCCTTCGGCGCTGCGCGAGTGGATGGCCGCGGCGATCTCCTCGCGCGTGGCCACGTCCTCGATTTGGATGATCTTTGTGGGGTGCGGCAGCTGCAGGCGCTTGGCGATCTTGCGCACCATCTTTTCGGAGGTGCCGATCAGCAGGATGCGCTTGAAGCTCTGGCGGTTGAGCGCGGAGCGTACGTCCTCGGCGTGGGCGTTGTCGGCGAACAGGGCGGTGCCGATGGCCGCGAGCACCCCTTTTTCCTTTTTCGCCGAGCGCCCGGCCAGGATACGCTGCCCGCGGATGAGCAGGCCGTCGTCCACGAACAGGTCGATGCCGTGCTTCTGGGCCACCAGCTGGGCGCGGAAGCTCTTGCCCGTGCCGCTGCCGCCCACCAGGGCGAAGACCTGGACCCCCCGGAAAAGCCAGAAGAAGTGGTTGATGAGGCTGCGTATTCCCGGCATACGGTTCGGACGACCCTATGGAGTATGTCGCGCGGAGCGGCCGCTGTCAACGGAACAGGACCGCCAGGGCCGAGCGCGGGTCCGGCGCCGCCAGGAGCTCCTCCAGCAGAGCGCTGCGGCGGAACAGCAGCGCCAGCTCGGCGATGATCTTGAGGTGCACGACCACGCTGCCGGCGCAGATCAGGAAGAACACGTAGGTGGGTTTGCCGTCCAGGGAGTCGAAGTCGGTCCCCGCGCGGCACAGCCCCAGAACGACCCGCGGCTCGGCGAGCGGACACTCCTCGGGCTTGCGGAAGTGGGGCAGGGCGATGCCGGGGAAGATGGCGGTGGAGACCATCTCCTCCCGGTCCAGGAGCTTCTGCAGAAAGGACTGGCGCTCGAACGGCTGTCCGCAGGCCCCCAGCAGGTCGAGGAGCTGCTCCAGGACCTGCTTCTTGGTGTCCGGCCGGATGTCCAGGCCGACCAACTCGACGGGCAGCAGGCGGTAGAGGGGCAGGGGGACTTTCTCCGACTGGATCAGCTTCTCCAGCTCGCCCACTGGCAGGTTTTTCATGCGCGAGATCATCCAGTCATCGATCAGCGAGCGCATGAAACGCCACTGGCTGGCGATCTTGGTGCCGGGAATATCGCCGCGCTGCGCCATGCGCAGCAGGGAGCGCTTGGCTATCTTTAAATAGTCGGCCATTTCGCCCAGCGTCAGGACGTTGTCGTTTTCCAGCATCGCCGCCCCTTTCACCAGCAGGATACCCCTTTTGCACACCCGGCGGCAACGCCCTGCTTGACAAAGCTCCCCGGGCGCTCCAACACTGGCCGTACAGCCGACATGAAGAGGAGACGCCCCCGCCCGCTCGCCACGCTCGCCCAGGCCGCACTGCCCCCCGCCGGCTTCCTCCTGGCCTGCCTGCTGCCCGCCCTCCTGCCCGTGGACTGGTTCCAGTCCCGCCTCTGGAAGGGCTACTATACGGTTTTCGTGGAGTCCGCGCCGCAAATAGCGGCCTCCTTTGGCGGGACACCTCCTGTGAGCCGCCACTCCGCGCCTGTTAGCTTCAACACCTTCGACGGAATGGCGACGGTGAGCGTGGCGGAGCTGCCTTCCCGACTGGACGCCGCCGACCCCCGCCTGGACCCGTATCTGCAGAAGGTGGACGCCTACTTCCGCTGCCCCGCGGGTCACGAGGGTAGGGAGCTCGCCTATGTGCGCACGCGGCGCGGGGCGCTGTTTTCCGGCCTCGGCCGGCTGGGGCCGCGCCGGCAGGTTCTGGAGCTGGACCCGGGCGCGGTCCTGATCCGCCTCCTGCTGCTTGCCGGCGCGGCGCTCCTGGTGCTGGTGCCCGCCCGGGTGCCCCACGTGCCCCGCTGGCTGCTCGGGCTGGGGCTCCTGCCCTGGCTGCTGCGCGTCCCGACGGGCGACCTGCGCGACCTGCTGGCCTTCCTGCTGCTGTTCCCCCTCTGGGTGCGCGGCCTGGTCTGGGCCGCGGCGCGCCAGGCCGTCCAGCCGAAGCGTAAGACCCGCAAGACACGTAAAAGCCGCAGGACATCCCGGCGCAGGCGCCGTACCTCCTTCCTTCCGCAGGGCTGGGATCTGGGCAGCGCCGCCCTCCGCGCCGGGCTGGTCCTGCTCGGGGCCGCGGTGCTCTTCCTGGCGGCCCCCGGGGTGCGCCATCTGCCGGGCGTCCTGTCCGCCCTGGCCGCCGACCTGTGCCTGCTGCTGATGCTGCCGGCGGCGCGCAGGTGGGAGCACTCGCGCCGCGCCCACACCCTCTTCCGGGCCATGCCGATCCTGGGGGTCCTGCGGGCCAAAGCCGGCCC
>Ga0315273_10000864_pt1 | contig 33043 bp, 28 predicted proteins | sample YL17G02_0_MG_FD_205753 | JGI IMG/M metagenome (GOLD analysis project Ga0315273, IMG submission 205753) | Sediment microbial communities from Yellowstone Lake, YNP, Wyoming, USA - YL17G02_0 | ecosystem: Environmental > Aquatic > Freshwater > Lake > Sediment | place: USA: Wyoming | collected...
CAGGAAATCCGCGGCCTGATCGGGGAGCTTCTTGATCTCGCGCAAGACGCGGCGGGCCTGCTCCGGCTTCAGTGCCCCGCGGACGAGGCCGAGGTGGACGGTGAAGAGGAACGCAGCCATGATCTGGCTGGTGTAGGCCTTCGTCGATGCGACGCCGATCTCGGGACCGGCATGGATGTAGAGCAGCCCATCCGACTCACGCGCCACCGAGCTGCCGATCACGTTCGTAACCGCAAGCACCTTTGCGCCGCGGCGGCGCGCCATGCGAATCGCCTGCAGCGTGTCCGCGGTCTCGCCGGACTGGCTGATGGCAATGCCCAGTGTGTCTTTGTCGAACATGCACTCGCGGTGCTGCAGTTCCGAGGCGACATCCACCACCACCGGCACGCCACACAACTGCTCGATCGCATACTGCCCAGCCATGCCGGCATAGGAGGCGGTGCCGCAGGCGATGATGACGACCTTCTTGAAGCGGCGCAACTCGGAGTCTTTGAGGCCGAGTCCTTCGAGATCGAGACGCATCTCGCGGCCGACGATCCTGTCGCCGATGGTTTGGCGAAGGGCGTCCGGCTGCTCGAAGATCTCCTTGATCATGTAGTGCTTGTTGCCGCCCTTCTCCGCGGCCTTCGCGTCCCACTGCACGTGGAACACGGGCTTGTCGACGGCCTTGCCGGAGATGGTCTTGACGTCGATGCCCTTCTCGGTCACGACCACCATCTCGCCGTTATCGATCAGGTAGGCCTTGCGGGTGAAAGACAGAATGGCGGGGATGTCGGAGGCGACGAAGTTCTCCTTGCCGTCCTCACCCAGGCCCGCCACCAGCGGGCTGTATTGACGCGCCGCGATCAGACGGCCCGGCTCCTTATCCGTGATGGCAACCACCGCATACGAGCCGCGGACATCGCGCAGCGTCCGCCGCATCGCCTTCTCGAGGTCGCCGTCGTAGTACTTCTCGAGCAGGTGCGGGAAGACTTCTGTGTCGGTCTGGGAGAGGAGCGTGTGGCCCTCGGACTCCAGCCGCTCGCGCAGCTCCAGGTAGTTCTCGATGATGCCGTTGTGCACCACGGCGATGTCGCCCAGGCAGCTCGAGTGGGGGTGAGCATTCCTCACCGACGGCGGTCCATGGGTTGCCCAGCGGGTGTGTCCGATGCCCAGCCTGCCCATGGGTCGTTCCTTGGCGAGTACGCCCGACAGCACCGAAAGCTTGCCCTGCGCCCTCACGACCTCGATCTTGCCGTCAACCAGCACGGCCACCCCGGCGGAATCGTATCCGCGATACTCGAGGCGCCTTAACCCCTCCAACAGCACCTCGACGGTGTCCCTGCCACCGAGGTAGCCAACAATACCGCACATATGCACTTGCCTCCACGTGACTTAAGCGGCCCGTGAGGACCGCTTAGAGAATCGCTCAGCCGCCTATCAGCCGCGCGTACAGCCGGACCAGCTTCTCGGCCATCCGGCCCGCAGAGAATTCTTCGGCACGGGAGCGCGCCTGACCTGCCAGTTTCCCCCTGAGATCTTCGGAGTCAAGCAGGGAAGCCATTCCCTGGGCGAAGGCCTCCGTGTCGGGATCGGTCAGCACGCCGTCGATCCCGTCTCTGATCACATCCTCCACCGCCCCAGACCGGACGGCGACCGCCGGGCATCCCAGCGCCATCGCTTCCAGCACCGAAACGCCCTGGGTGTCGGTCAGGGAGGCGAAAGCGAAGACCTCCGACTCGGCAAGGCAGTCAAACACCTCCGGCCGAGGGAGATAGCCGGTGAAGTGAACCCGCTCCGCAATCCCAAGCGACTCGGATAGCCTCCGACAGTGGGCGTGCCACGGCCCACCGCCGATCAGCAGCAGGTGAGCTTCCGGGGACCGGCGCGCGAGGATAGCGAACGCCTCGATCAGCAGATCCAGGTTTTTCTCCCTGGCTATGCGGCCCGTGTAGGCCACCACGGGCACGTCCGGCGGTATCCCGAATCGTTCCCGTGTGGGGTGTCGCTCGCCGGCATCGATCATCTCCAGGTCGATGCCGGTTGGGATCACCTCGATCGGACGCCAGACTCCGTACGACCGAAGAACGTCTGCCACCGAGTGAGTTGGCACCACCACGCAGTCCGTCGAGTTCGAGAACTCGCGGCTCACCCAGACGGCGAGCGCCTGGACCAAGGGACGGGGCAAGGGGATATAGTGGGCATAGGCGCGGATGAGAGTATGGTATGTTAGTAGTAACGGGCGCCTCAATCGCCTGGCCAATCTGCGCGCCTCTCGACCCGTGAAGAATGGATGCTGGGCGTGCACGATGTCGGGCGGATGGGCCGCGATGACGCTTGCCAGAAATCGGGAGCCGAAGGGAAGCGCGAGCGGATAGCGGGGGCGAGTAGGGAGGGCAATCGAGGGCAATCGGTGCACGTTCCCCTCCGGGTCAGCATAGCCCGGGTAGGACGGAGCGTAGATATGGACCTCGTGGCCCTGCTTCTCCAGCTCTCTGGCGAACGTCTCCACCGAGACCACGACGCCGTTGACAATGGGGTGATAGCACTCGGTGAAGAGAGCAATTCGCATGGCTGGCAGCCGACGCTCGGCAACCGTACCCTATCACGAAGGCAGAGAGCGCGTCAACCGAGCGAGGACCTCGGCTCGGCTGGGCACGGGCGGGGAGGGATGAAGCGATGTCGCGGGTGAGAGGCCCGGCGGTAGCAGGCAGCTTCTACGAGGCGACGCCAGCGAAGCTGGCAGCGTCTCTGCGCGAGTGCTTCCTGCATCCGCTCGGCCCCGGGTCCTTGCCGGCAACCTCCGATGGAGGCGCTCGGCGCGTCTCGGCGCTGGTCAGCCCGCACGCCGGCTATATGTATTCCGGTCCGGGCGCCGCGAACGGGTTCGCCGCCCTGGCCGCGGATGGCGTCCCTGAGACCGTCGTCATCCTCGGCCCAAGCCACCATTCCGTCGATCGCCGCGCCGCGCTCTCCACTGCTGACGCGTGGCGCACGCCGCTGGGCGAAGTGAAGCTCGATGCTGAACTCGCCCAGGCCCTCCTCCAGTGCGATCTGATCGTGGCCGACGAAGGGGCGCATCAGTCAGAGCACTCTCTCGAGGTCCAGGTCCCGTTCCTGCAGTTCATATTCGGTGAGCGCATGCCGATGATCTGCCCTATCTGTGTCCGGTCGCACCCAATGCGCTCCCCCGACCAGGTAACCTCAGACGCCTTGGCCATCGGGCGCGTCCTGGCCTCCGCCGTTGGCCCGCGCCAGGCGGTGGTGATCGCCAGCACTGACTTCTCTCATCAGATACCGCAGAAGTCTGCCGAGAGGATGGATCGAATGGCGCTCGACCGGATCCTGGCGATGGACCCGGCCGGGCTGCTCGAGGTAGTAGCCGAAGAGGGCATATCCATGTGCGGCCCCGTCCCGGTGGCCATCGCGCTAGCCTACTGCCAGGCGCGGGGCGATCACGAGGCCGAGTTGCTTCGCTACTATACTTCCGGTGATATCATCGGCGAGACATCGGCCGTCGTGGGCTATGGTTCTGTCGTGCTGCGCGCGAAGGCACCCTCCGGGTGAGCACAGGCGTCTCGCGCGAATACGAAAGGGTGACCCAACATGATGTGGACTGACATCGCAGCGCTCTTGCTGATCGTCGGGATTGCGTGGGCCGAGAGTCAGAGGGGATTCGGCCGCTCGATATTCGACTTCGTGGGCGCGGTCATAATCCTGAAAATCGCGGATCTGCTGGCGGACCCCGTGGCGAAGGCGGTGCCCCTGCTCGCCGAGCCCAGCGGCAATCAGGCCTTCTGGTTCGCGGCTCTCTTCCTGGTGCTAGCCGCGCTCGTCATCCTCGGCACCAAAGTCATCTACGACACCACGCTGCTTTCACTCGACGTGCTCGACCCGGTGGTGGGCGCGATTCTCGGCATCGCGTCAGGGATGATCGTCGCGTACGTGCTCCTGCGTACGCTGATGATAGGATATGGAGCCGGTCCCGATGCCGACATGTTAGCCAGCAGCCTCATGGGGCAGGAGCTGCTGAAGCTGCGGACCTACCATACCGTGGTGAATGCCCTGCAGAACCTGGGCAACTGGTAGGCTCACCCCTCGGGCAGGCACCGGATCCTGGCGATGATCTCCGTGGTAGAGACACCGCCGACACGGTCGGCGATGGCGACGCGACCACCGTAGCTCTCCACAAGGGTTCGCTCTTCCTGGTGCACGGTGCTGAGGTCATAGTCTCCGCCTTTCACCCAGACCTCAGGCCGCAGCGCCTGAATCGTCGGGAGCGAGCTCAACTCCGGGAAGATCACCACCAGGTCGACGCAAGCGAGGGCGGCCAGGATTTCGGCGCGCTCCTGCTCGGGCATGATGGGCCTCCCGGAGCCCTTCAGCCGTCGCGCAGAATCGTCGCTGTTGATCCCTACTATCAGTGCGTCTGCCTGTCCGCGTGCGAACGCGAGCGTGCGCACATGACCCGCGTGAATCACGTCGAAGCAGCCGTTCGTGTAGGCCACGGTCTTCCCGGCGCGACGCCATTCCGCCGCACGTTCCTGCGCCTCGGGCGCCGAGACGATCTTCGACGCGCCCGTCAGCCGGCACCCATCGGTCATCCCTCACCTGCCTTCCCGGCCGTGAGTCCGGCCGCCGCCGCGCTCAGCCGTGCCCAGTCGACATGAAGCGCGCTGCGCGCCCCGCGGGCAAGCAGCGAAGGCCCCAGCCGCAGAAGAACTCCCAGCGCGGCCGACGTCGCGATCTGCAGAGCCAGCAGTCGCGCCCGGCCCGCCGAATAGTGCTTCCGGTAGAAGCGCAGCCGCGATGACGCCACGCGGCCCGCTCTTTCCGCGGGGTTCACCCGTTCCGAGCTTCCGCCCAACTCGTGCTGCGCCGAAGCATCGCTCACGCTCACCACCCGCCACCCTCTCGCTCGCGCCCGATAGCACCAATCGACGTCCTCGTAGTACATGAAGAATCCCGGGTCGAGAGGCCCGATCTCCTCAACCATCTTACGACGCGCCAGCAGGCAGGCCCCCGACACCCAGGCCACATCTCTGACTCTCTCGTCGGTTGCCGCCATCGCCTGCCGGCGCGCGCCGGGAAAGGAGGTCTCGTACCCTGGAGCGCCTTTGCCCTCAGCGTCGACGCTGGGACAACCGGCGATGCCGATCGACGCGTCGGCTCGCATCACATCGAGCAGGCGATGGAGCGAGGCAGTGTCGATCTGAGCATCTGGGTTTAGCAGCAGCGTGAAGTCGCCCGCGGCCTTCGACAGCGCCGCATTGACCGCCCTGGCGAACCCTTCATTCCTCGAGTTCCGAATCACGCGCGCCTCAGGGAAGCTGCTCATCGCGGACTCCGCCGAGCCGTCCGTCGAAGCGTTGTCCACCAGCCAGATCTCGTCCTCCATGCCTGCGGTCGCCGCCACCAGGGAGTGTAGGCACGAGCGCAAGAGGTCGCCGCCATTCCAGTTGACGACGATGGCAGAGAGGTCAACTGCCCCGCGGTTCATCATCTCCCCTGCACTGATCCTCCCAGATGCGGATGTCCTTGGCGGCCGCGTAGATGGCCGTCATGAGAGAGACCACCAGGCCAGGAGCGCCGTCGAGGAATCCGCCCTGCAGCAGGTAGGCTTTCCAGAAGCGCAGGGGAGGGTGAAGCATCATGTAGAGCGGAGAAACCCGAACCCCCTGCCGGCGCGCCTCAGATGCGTTCCAGTCCGCGTAGCGGCGCAGCTTCCGCCAGTAATCGTCCAGTGACCGGTAGGAATAGTGCAGCAAGCAGCCCTGGAGCCTCCCGATAGGCCCGTCGACGACCAGTTGCTCGTGAATCTGCCGCTCGCGGTACTGCCCCTTTCCTCTCCGCACCAGCCTCAGCACCCAGTCATTCTGCCAACCTGAGTAACGGATCTCCCGGCCCAGGAGGAAGTTGCGTCTCTTGATCTCGTAGCCATCGCGGGCGTCGGAGCTATCGACGAGTTGCCTGATCTCGGCGGCCAGCTCCTCTGTCACCAACTCGTCGGCATCGATGAACAACGCCCAGCCACCTGAAACCTGCCCTACCGCCCAGTTCTTCTGGGCTGATGGCGAGACGTACTCATGCTGAATCACCTTGGCGCCGCGCATTCGCGCCACTTCCACGGTCCGATCGGTGCTGAATGAGTCGATGACCAGCACCTCATCGGCGAACTCGAGCCGATCCAGGCAGTCGCCGATGCAGGCCTCCTCGTTCAACGTGGTCACTATCGCCGTGAGAGACACGTCAGTCCTCTGCGAGCACATCGCGATATACGGCCAGCACACGATCGATGATCGGGCCGCGATCGAACTGAGCCAGCACGCGTTCCCTGCCGGCCTGGCCCAGGGTCTGCGCCAGTTCCGGCTTCTCCAGCAGCGCAGTTACTGCCGCAGCCAACGCCAAGTGATCGCCCGGTGGCGCCAGTAGGCCGGTCACACCATCCGCCACCGATTCGCGCAGGCCGCCCACACTGCTTGCCACCACCGGCTTTGCCATCGCCATCGCCTCCAGCGCGGCGACCCCGAGCCCCTCCGACAGCGATGGCATCGCGAACACGTCGGCTGCTGCGAGTACAGGCCGCACGTCGGCCGTGAAGCCAACAAACGAGACCGCGCGAGCTATGCCCAGCGTCTCCGACTCCTTCTTCAGGACCCCCTCCTGGTCCCCCTCCCCACATATCACGAGCCGCGCCCCGGGCACATCGACCATCACCCTTGCCATCGCTCGCAGGAGTACGATGTGCCCCTTCTCCGACGTGAGACGGCCCACCGATACTACCGTCGGGTGTTCCTTTCGCTCCATCGTCACCGCCGCCGGATCGAAGAGTTGGCAGTCCACAAAGTCGGGGATCACGCACAGTAGGCTCGCCGGCGCCCCCGCCTCCAGCAGTCGCTGTCGTGCAGCCTCCGACACACAGATCACTCGGTCGCAGAGGAACTTGTACGACCGGGCTCGCTTTGGTTTGGCGATGGGGAAGTCGGTGCGCCGGGTCGCAACAACGCGCGGCCTTCCCCCTATGAACTCGCCGCCCAGCCGGCCCGCCGCCCACATCGCGGGCACCCGCGCCGCCGAGTCGTGCAGGTGCACGATATCCGGGCCGAGCTGCCGGAACCGGGCCCGCAACTGTGCTGATCTCAGCGCGCCTGCCAGCCCGCGCAGTGGAATCGCCTCCCAGGATAGCCCGGTGGCTGCCAGCCGCTCAGCCAGCGCGCCCCCGGACTGGGCGAGGAAATGCACCCTCTCCCCACGCTCGGCCAGCGCTAATGCCAGGCCCAAGGACTGCGCCTGTCCCCCTCCCCACATGCGGCCCGAGTCGATGTGCACGCTGAAAGGCACAGTCTATCCGCCTGCCGCCGCGATGTCAGACTTCCCGCGTTCGCGCGCCAATATCCGCAGCGCCGCCGCCGCCACCTCGTCGGCCGAGATGCTGGCCATGCACGGCCTGTCCACACACGTCGGCGCCATGCACGGCGCGCAAGGCTGTCGGTGGAATACGATCTCGTGGCCCTCTCCCATGGGGCCGGTCCTGGCCGGGTCCGTGGGCCCGAAAACGCCGACCACAGGCACGCCGAGAGCGGCCGCCACGTGCATCGGACCTGAATCGATCCCGATCAGCAGATCGCATCGCGTCAGCACGGCCGCGAGCTGGGCCGGAGTGGTCTGGGCCGCCAGGTTGCGGGCCCGATCCCGCAGCCCCGACGCGATGGCATCACCCACCGCCACGTCTTTGCCGCCCCCCACCACAATCAGGCGGGCATCCAGCTCCGCGGCTAACCGCTCACCGACCCGGGTGAAGCCTTCCACGCTCCATGACTTGTAGGGTCGATCGGCCGATTCCCCTGGCGCCAGGGCAACCAGCGGCCCGCTGCCCGCGAGGTCGGTTCCGGCGAGTGTCCGCGCGCCCGCTGCCTCATCGGCCTCACTCAGTCGCACCAGCCCGACGTAGTTTGTCTTCTGGGGGGTCAGCCCAAGGCCGCGCAGCAGGTGCATCACCTTGCGCGGGCAGGGGATGCCACGCTCCTGCACTCTGTGGTTCAGCAAGCGGCAGAGGTCGGAATCGACGTATCCGATCCGCTGCCGCGCGCCCGAGAGTCGAGCGCAGATCGCCATCGTCGCCGATTGCGAGAACGCGATTGCCAGGTCCGGCCGCAGTCGGCGCAGTTGCCGCGCCAGCGCGACCGCTTTCAGCGGCCCGCCAGGCGGCCGGGGGATGATATCATCCACAAACCCGCTTTCCGCCAGCAGCCCAATCAGGTGCGGGCGCAGCACGCTGGTGATGCGCGCCCGGGGAAACGCCTCCCGCAGAGCTTTCAGCGCCGGCAGCGTGAACATCAGGTCGCCGATCTGGTTGAGGTGGAAGACGAGAATGCTCCGCACCTCCGGCCGAGCGCAAAGCGCTTCCCGGTACATGGTCTCCACTTGTTCGCCCAGGCGCGGGACGGAGTACCGTTCCTCCGCGGTCCGGCGGCCAAACCGCCCCAGCTCGGCAGCGGTAGCGCCATCGGTGAGGATGGCTGCAAGATCAGCCGCCATCTCGTCCGCGGTGATAGGCCCGACCTCCTCGTGGTCGGCGAAGCAAGTCTGCTCGGCCCTGGCGAGGCTATCTGCCGTAACGGAGCCGAGGTACCCGCCTTTCCCGGCCGCCACCACCGGTTTGCCCGAGGCCATAGCTTCCAGGGCGACGCTTGCTGTCCCCACGACGACCGACGCCAGCCCCAGTAGCCGTGGGATGTCGGATCGTCCGCCCAGCCAGATGACTGCCTGCCGCCCGAGGCGCTCGTTCGCCTCTCCAGCGGAGGCTGCTACCGCCTGCTCCTCCGGCCCCTGCCCCACCAGCAGCAGCTCCACGCCCGGAGCCGCGAGATCCAGCGCCCTCATCACCCCGATCAGGGCCAGCGCCACTGGCGCTTTGCTGTGGCTGAACCGGCTGACATGCACGATCCGGGGCGCGCCGGGTGTCAGGCCGCACTCGGCCTCGAATTCCGCGTCGGGCTCACTCGGCCGGAACCGCTCACAGTCCACGCCGATGAGGCTGAGCACGACGCGGGATTCAGGGAGACCGAACCCGTCGACCAGATTGCGCCTGCTAGCCTCACTGACTACGACTATGCGCCTACTCCAGTAGAAGACCCCGTGGCGGTTGACAGGGTTGCGGGTTCCGTGCACGGTCAACACATATGGCACGCCCGCCAGGCGGCAGGCCAGCGAAGAGACCATTCCGGCGCGCCAGTTGTGGGCGTTCACCAGATCTACCTGCTCCCGCTCGATGAGAAGCCGCAGCGTGCGTACTCCGGGCAGCGTGCGACTGCCGGTGAAGTCGATGGGGAAGTGCTCGATGCCCAGTGACTCGAGATCGGGCACGAGCTGGCCCCCGCTGGAGGCGATCAGAACGCGATGGCCGCGCTGCTGCAAGGCGCTGGCGAGTCGGATGGCATAGCTTTCGACGCCGCCGTAGTTCAGCCAGGAAAGCACCTGGAGAATCGTCAGGCCGGATTCGTGCTCGCGCGCTGGCACGCGTCACCTCCGGACGACGGCTGATGGAGCAGCCGGCGCGCAGCACTCACGACCGGCTCGGGCGCAATCGCCTCCATGCACCTCAGGGGCTGGCAAGTGCGGCGCCGGCAGGGCCTACACGGAAGATCGGGCACCACCTTGGCGTGCACACTTCCATATGGCCCCAATCGCTCCGCGTCCGTAGGCCCGAAAATCGCCACCGTGGGAGTGCCCATCGCCGAGGCGATGTACATGGGCCCAGTCTCGTTCGACACCACCAGGCGGCAGCGCCGGAAGAGTGCGGCGAGTTGCTTCAGCGTCGTCTTCCCCGTCAGATCCAGTATCGGAGCCTTTGCCGACGCGACGATCTCGGCGGCCAATGCGGTGTCACTGCTCGCGCCCACTACCACGCTGGTGCATCCCTCCCCGTCGGCCAGGGCGTCGGCCACTGCCGCGAACTTCGCGGGCGTCCAACGCTTCGAGAGCCACCGCGCCCCCGGGATGAGAGCGACAAGGTTATCCCTGTCGCCCAGCAGGCCGTCGACAGCTCGCTCGTCGCTCTCCGAAATGGCGATGCTGAACTCGACGGGCGTCGTGGGAGCGCCGACCGCCGCGGCGAAGCCGAGGTAGACCTCGACTGCATGCAGGTCGCGACGGTCTGGGACTATCGACAGGTTGTTCAGCAGAAAAGCGCCTTCCTGGCGATTGCGGAACCCGATTCGCGCTGGCGCGCCGCTGAGGCGGGCCACCAGCGCGGTCTTGAACAGCCCTTGCATGTCTATGGCAAGCTCGAACCGCCGCTCCCGGAGCGCTCGCGCCAGGCGTTGGGGCTCGCGCAGAGGCGGCAGTGCGCGGCAATCCGACCTCGCGGCCTGTCCGCCGAGAACCAGGGTCTCGCTTAGATAGGGATTGCCGGCGACCACATCGGCGGCCGCGGGCTTAACTGCCCAGGCGATATAGGCTCCCGGGAATCGCCGACGCAGTGCGGCCGCGACCGGCAGCGACTGCACGACATCGCCGATCGAGCTAAGCTTCACGATCAGTATGCTCTGAACGCGCTCAGGGATTCTCACGCGCTGTACTCCTGAGGCGGACGGCTCTTCCATCGCTTGTGCAGCCAGAACCACTGCTCCGGGTGCTCCCGGATCTGCTGTTCGATGATCTTGGTGTAGCGCGCGGTGTTCTCCAGCAGGTCATGGTCGCGGTTCCCGGTGCGAATCAAGGGGACCGGTTCGCCGATGCGAGCGCTGTGCCTATCATCTGCGTTCCTCCAACCGAACGTGGGCAGCACGGCCGCGCCCGTCCTGAGCGCGAAGGCGGCGGCGCCCGGCGCGGTGGAGGCGAGGTGGCCGAAGAAGTCCACAAATACACCATCATCACCGGCGTTCTGGTCCATCAGTATCCCGACCACCTGGTTGCTGCGCAGCGCCGCGAGCGACCGACGGACGGCGACTTCCTGGTGGAGCACGCGCATGCCGCCAGTCTCGCGAGTGCGTCGGATATAGTTGGTGAGAGCATCGTCACGCTGCGCGCGCGCGATCACGTTCAGCGGGTAGCCTTGCGCGGCGACGCGCGCGCCCACCATCTCCCAGTTGCCGAGATGGCCGGTGAGCAAGATCGCCCCGTTACCGGCTTCCAGCGCCTTGTCGAGATGCTCAAAGCCCTGCATGTCGACGGCGCGCTTGAGGTCATCCGCGCTCATGGCGGGCAGGCGGATGAACTCCATCAGGCATTTGCCGAGGTGTCGATAGCAGGCGATCGCGATGCGCCGCAGTTCCTGTTCATCCTTCTCCCTGCCGAAGGCCAGGCGGAGGTTGGCCATCAAGAGCTGGAAATGGCGAGGTGAGACGAACCTGAGCAACCCTCCGATCGACCCCCCCATCCGGTAGGCGGCGCGCTCCGGGATGGTGCGGTACCTTCGCGCCATCCATAGCAGCACCGCGTTCCCAAGCCGGGTCTGCATCCGGCGCTGCCACTGGTAGAGAGCGGAGCGGTCGCCGAGGCCGTAGACGGAGGCTAGATCTTGTTCTTCGCGCGCAGCAGGCACGTCAACTCCTCAGACAGGGACGATCCCTCGGGTCGGCCGGCCAGCTCGACACCCAGCGCCCAGCTCGGCCTGCTCAATGCCTCCTCCGGGATCCTGACCGCGTCCTTCTCCGTGGTGACGATCCATTCCGCCCCGTTCAGCTCTTCCAGGGCCGCGCGCAGTTCATCGGCCCGGTACTGGTGATGGTCCGGGAACCTGACCCGGGCCGTCAGGTCGGCCCCCAGCCGCTCCAGGCTTCGCTCGAAAGCGAGAGGGTTGCCGAGGCTGGAGAGGGCGCAGATCTTGCGGCCACTCAGCGCTTCCAGCTCGACCTCCTCATCCACGGCAAGGCTGCGGAGGCACACCGGTTGGTGCACCGCCTCCCACAGCCGAGCGTTCGGCGCGAGCTGCTCAATGCGTCCCCGAATCGCCTCCAGGTCCACTCTCCTCACCAGGTCCGAGTGCGTCAGCCAGACGGCGTCAGCGCGGGCGAGGTGTGACGGTGGCTCGCGAAGAAGCCCCCGCGGCACCAGAAAATCATACCCGAAGGGCGAGAGCGCGTCCACCAGCACGATATCCAGGTCGCGGGCGAGCCGCTGGTACTGGAACCCGTCATCGAGCACGATGGCATCGGCCCCGAGCTTCTCCAGCGCCAGGGCGCCAGTCTGGCGGCGATCCCGCCCCACGAGGACAAACACCTCCGGGAGCGCGCGAGAGATCATGTAGGGCTCGTCGCCGGCCACGTCTGCGGGCAGCAGCGGCCCGAACCCCTCGGAGACAATCACCGCCTTCTTCTCGCCGGTTCCCCGATAGCCGCGGCTGAGGTAGGCGACGCGACGTCCATGCTCCGAGAGCCATCGTGCAATCGCCAGCGCGGCGGTGGTCTTGCCGGTGCCGCCGAGCGTCAGGTTCCCGACGCTAACCACCAGAACCGGGAATCGGGTGCGCCGGGCAATCCCCAACCGGTAGCCGGCGATATGCAGCTTGAGCGCCGCCCCGTACGCGACCGACAAGGCGCGCAGCCCGGCCGCCCAGAGACGCTCGCGCGGCGCTTTGGCCTCGCCACGAACGATCCTCATCCACAGGCTGTCATCAGGTAGCGTCATTGCGGACTCTCAGGTGTGAGCAAGCGCTGTGCCGCCCCGATGCACCGCGCCGCCGCGCCGCGCTGCTGCGCGATCAGGGAGGAGGCAGTGCGGGCGATGCCGGCCTGTAGCTCCTGATCGCCGGCAATCCGCAGGAACTGCTCCGCCAGTTCCCGCGCGTCGGTAACGCGGAAGCCAACATGAGATGCTAGCACTAGATCGGCGACATCGGCGCAGTTTTCAGTGTGAGGCCCGAAGAGCACGGCGCGACCGGCCGCGGTCGGTTCCAGCAGGCTGTGCCCGCCGACCGGCACCAGGCTGCCGCCGACGAACCCCACTGTAGCGAAGGCATAGGAAGCTCGCAGTTCCCCCATGGTATCGAGGATCACCACTGCCTCCGACAGAGATGGGTTGTCGGTCCGCCTGACTGCCGAGAACCCTTGTTCAGCCACCAGAGCGGAGACCGCAGGCACGCGCTCCAGGTGGCGGGGCGCGAGCAGCAGCCTCACATTCGGCATCCGGGCGCGAACAAGACGGAATGCCTCTACCACGACCTCTTCTTCGCCCGCATGCGTGCTTCCCGCGACCAACCAGGGCTCACCGTTCGCGACGCCGAGATCGCGTCTGAGCTCCGCCTCAGCCACCGGGTCTCGGTTCACCATGCTGTCAACCTTGGTGTTGCCGCCGATCAGCACCCGGCTCGGGGGCACGGAAAGAGCGGCGAGGCGCGAGGCATCCTGGGACGATTGCACGCAGATCAGGTCAGGCAGCCGATAGAGCCATCTGACGAACCCCGGGGCCCACTTCGCCCGGCTGATGGTTCGGTCAGATACCCGGCCATTTACGACCAGAATCCTCGTTCCGAGGAGCCGGGCGAGGCCCAGGAAGTTGGGCCATAGCTCCTTCTCGGTGACCACAATCAGTTGGGGCCTGATGCGCGTGAACGCGCGCGCCATGCAGAACAGGCCGTCGAGAGGAAGATAGAAGAAGGCATCGACGCCACGGCAGCTCTTCTTGGCTACGGTCATGCCCGCTGCAGTGATCGTGGACATCCCGATTCGCGCTGATGGGAAGGCGGCTCGCAGGGCCTCTACGACGGGCCTGGCCGCCGCCACCTCGCCTGCCGAAACGGCGTGCACCCAGATCACCAGCGGGCGCTTCTCGCGCGCTCCGCCCTCCGACCGGGCCACGACAGCGCCCAGCCGAGGGACCAGGCCAAGACGATGCCGCCAGCAGCCAAGTGGCTTGCGCCGAACGAGCCATCGCCAGGAGAGCCAGATCGCCACCAGCGGGGATACCATGAGAAGCAGCGCGTCGTAGCACAGAAGCTCGACGGCAAGACGCCATCTGTCGCCCCGACCGCGCGCCCCTGCCCCAGCTCGCGGCATCTTCGCCAGTGGGCTCATGAGGTTGCCGAGGCCTCCTGTGGTGGGAGATGGAGCTGGGCCTCGTAGAGGCGGCGATAGGCGCCGGCCCTGCCCATGAGATCGTGGTGGCTGCCGTCCTCCACGATCTGCCCTTCGGACAGCACCAGGATGCGATCGGCGCGCTGGATGGTAGAGAGGCGATGAGCTATCACCAGCGTCGTGCGTCCCTGCATCAGCCGCTCCAAAGCGGCCTGCACCAGCGCTTCCGACTCCGCGTCGAGCGCGCTGGTGGCCTCGTCGAGGATGAGGATGCGCGGATCCCGCAGTAGCGCGCGAGCGATGGCGATCCGCTGTCTCTGGCCCCCCGAGAGCTTGGCGCCGCGCTCGCCAATGGGAGAGCCATAGCCTTGCGGGAATGAGACGACAAAAGCATGGGCGTTGGCGGCGGCCGCAGCCTCCTCAATCTCAGTCATCTCGGCCTCAGGAAGCCCGTAGGCGATGTTCTCGGCGATGCTGCCGCCGAACAAGATCGGCTCCTGTGGGACGATTCCGATCTGAGAGCGGATCGAGCGCAGAGTCACGCTCTTGATGTCGACGCCGTCGATCTCGATGGTCCCTGCCGAGGGGTCGTAGAACCGCGGGATGAGGCTGGCGAGGCTCGTTTTCCCTGAGCCGCTGGCGCCCACCAGTGCCACCACCTGTCCTGGCTCCACCAGTAGGCTCACCCCTCGCAGAACGGGTTCGCCGTCGCGGTAATGAAACGCAACGTCGCGGAAAGCGATGTGCCCCTCGATGCGGCCCAACTGCTGCGCGCCGGGCGCCTCAGGCACTTCCTCGTGGGTGTCGAGAATTTCGAAGATGCGATCTCCCGCCGCCGCGCCCTGCTGGGCCGAGAGCCAGATCTTCCCCAGCAGGCCCAGCTTGCTTCCCAGGCTCTGTCCGGCATAGGCGAAGGCCACCAGAGTCGGCAGACTGAGCGGCCCCTTGATGGCGAAATAGCCCGCCACGCAGACCAGGATCAGCAACCCCACACCACCGACAAGCTCGACCAGCGGCACCAACACGGAAGCAACGGCGGCGACGCGGATATTCACGCGGTAGTTGCTGTCATTGATCTCTCGGAATCGCTCCGCTTCCCGGTCTTCCATGCTGAAGAGCTGAACTGTCTCTACGCCCGCGATTCGCTCCTGGAGAAACGAGTTCAGCTGCCCCAGCCGGCGCTGAGTCTCTCTCCCGAGCCGACGCAACCGTTCCCCGGAGCGGGCGATGAGGAACGAGATGAGGGGAACGCAGGTGAGGGCGAAGAACGTGAGTCGCCATTCCAGCGAGAACATGAGGGCCATCGCGACTGTCGCCGTGATCGGGCCTCGGGCCGCGTCGACAAGATCATTGCCGAGCATCCGCTGGAGCACCGCTACGTCGTTGCTGACTCGTGACAGTAGGTCGCCCGTCTCCCGAGCCCGGTAGAACGCCAGAGACTGCCTCAGCAGGTGGTCGTACAAGCGCCGGCGCAGGTCGCGGATCACCCCCTGCGCGAAGTGCTGAGATAGGTAGCTGCGGCCGAACGCGAAGATGCTCTTGGCAACCCACGCCGCGAGCATGGCCAGAGCGAAGATGAGAAGGCTGCGGAGTTGCTGCTGTGGGGTATCAGAGTGCACCCATCCGAGGCGCTGGATCCAGTCAACGCGGGCCTTCGAGCCAAGGGCGGAGGCGGCAATGGACGGCGCAATGGCGAGCAGGAGGAAAGCCAGCAGCACCGGGATGGCGGCGTTCTCGATCAGCGCTTCTCCGAAGAGAGAGGCAAGCGCGCCGTAGGCCGACCAGCGGCGAGCCCGCGCCTGCGAGAGCAGCCTGCGCAGCACGTGAACGGAGTGAGCGCGAACCGGTTTACTTTCGGGCGACTGGGTCGGCAACGCCTTTTCCCTCAATCAGCTCCAGCACCATCCCGGCCGTTCGCGCAGAGGCGCCGGGCGGGCCGAGCGCAGCTACGACGGCGCCCAGCTCGGCGCTGATCCGCGCCCGCTCGCGCTCGTCGCCGAGCAGGGAAGCGACCTCCCGGGCTATGCTGTCCGGGTTCGCCTTCGACCCCAACAGCTCCCGCACGACCTCTCTGCCGGCAATGATGTTTGGCATGGCGGCGAAGCGCTGCCCGCCCAGGAGGCCGCGTATCAACCGATATTGAAGCGTGGTGGCCCTGCTGGCCCGGTATACGACAACCATCGGAGTGCCCACACAGGCGAACTCGAGTGTCACGCTCCCCGAACAGACGACAGCGGCCTGCGCCAGTTGCAGCGCATTGTAGTCCATTCCATCGAGGGGCCGCGCCCGAACCCCGACTGCTGCCAAAGGCTCGAGAGTCCGATCGCGGTCCAACGACGAGGCGACCGGCATCAGCAACTGCAGCCCGGGGAACTGCTGCATCAGCCTGTTCGCGGCCTGCGCCAACACCGGCAGAAGATAGTGGATCTCTTGGCTTCGGCTGCCCGGGGCGATCGCTACCACCGGCCGCGCCGGATCTATGCCGTAACGCTTCGCCGCCTCCTCGCGGGAGATGTCGGGCCGGGCGTATTCCACCACCGGGTGGCCTACCCAATCCACTCTCGCTCGACCTCCCTGCAGCAAATCGCGCGACCAGGGAAAGGGGGTGGCGATCATGTCGACAACGTTTCGGATCTCGATGCTCCTGGGGCGCTTTCGCCACGATCCCGGCGGGAAGTAGTAAAGCGTCGGTAGACCCATCGACCGGGCCTGATGGGCGAAGCGCATGTTAACCGCGCCGGCATCTATCAGCACCAGCGCCGACGGGGGGGAGGCGCGGAGCCGGGACCGGATGACGTGGAGTGAACGCATCACGCGGGGGATCTTCGATAGCGCCTCAAAAACCCCGATGGCGCCCCAGGTTGAACTGTCGGCGACAAGCTGCACGCCGGCTGAAGCCATTCGTCGCCCGCCGATACCGCTCAGGCGGAGATCGCTTCTGCAGGCGCGCAGAGCCTCTGCCAAGCGCGCCCCCGCCCAGTCGCCGGAAGCCTCGCCGGCCGAGATGAAGACCGAAGCCGTCTCCCGCTCCGCCCGCCGATCTGTCGGCGCGCCCTCATCAGCGAGCGGTTCGGCGGCGCTCACTAGCTGGCTACTTCCTGCTGCCGGCCGACGCGACCATTCCGCATACGATGGAGGAAGTCGACCAGGTAGCGGACCTCGTCGAAGCTGCCCAGCTCGGTACTTACCTGTTCCAGCGCTTGCGTCATCTCAAGCCCGGAGCGATAGATCAGGCGGAACGCCCGCTGGATCGCCTGGCGGGCCTCGGCCTCGAGCCCGGCGCGGCGAAGGCCGACCACGTTAGGCCCGACCACACGCGCCGGCTTCCCGTCCACCAGGCTGAACGGCGGAACGTCCTGACTAAGCTTGGAGTAGCCGCTGACCATGGCCATCTTACCCACGCGGACAAGCTGGTGGGAGCCGACCATGCCGCCGATGATCACCCGGTCCTCAAGGATCACGTGCCCGCTCATGCCTGAGAGGGTGGCGATCATGACGTGGTTTCCGACCTGGCAGTTGTGGCCCAAGTGAGTGACGGCCATCAACATGCAGTCGTTTCCGACGCTGGTGACGTTTCCCTCTCCGCTGGCGCGGTGGATGGTCACGTGCTCCCGGATGATGTTGCGGTCGCCGATGATGACCCGGGTGGGCTCGCCATGGTAGTGCAAGTCCTGGGGTGGCGACCCGATGGCCGCGCCGAAATGGAACCGGCAATTGGCGCCGACAGTTGTATACTCCAGCAGGGCGTGCGCGTCGATCACCGTTCCCGGACCGATGACACAGCCGTTCCGGACGATCGAGAACGGGCCGACCTCGACGTCGTCGGCAAGCTCGCAGTCGCGATCCACGATCGCCGTCGGGTGGATCTTGGCCACCTTACCCCTCCTGCGCGTGAGCGGCCGCCAAGGTCTTAGACCCCTGCTCTCGGCGCAGCGCGAAGAGATACTCGCCCTCGGCGACCACCTGACCGTCCACTTTGCCCACGACTCTGACGCGGCCAATGTCGCCCTTGGTCTTGTCGAGGGTCACCTCGGTGATGAGTTGGTCGCCCGGGTATACCTGGCGCCGGAACCGCAGTTTGTCGATCCCTGCGAAGAGCGCCAGCTTCCCTTCGTTGCCGGTGCTGGCGAGCAGGAGAATGCCTCCCACTTGGGCCATCGCCTCGACGATCAGCACGCCCGGCATGATCGGGTTGCCGGGAAAGTGACCGTTGAAGTAGGCCTCGTTGACCGTCACATTCTTGATCCCCACCGCCCTCTTGCCGGGCTCGAGCTCGAGCACCTTGTCTACCAAGAGGAACGGATATCGGTGTGGTAGGATGGCCTGAATCTGATTGATGTCCATCATCTCAGTTTCTCCTCGTCCAGAGTAGATGCTGGTGCCACGGGCCGGCCGCCCGCCGTCGCAATCAGCCTGGCCCATGCTCTACTGGCTTCTCGAGCGAAGCCCTGACGGCCTTCGCCAACGCCACATTGAGCCTGTGCCCCGGCCGCACTGCGATCACTTGCGCCTGCAGTCTGCGCCCACATAGGGATAGGTCCCCGAGCAGGTCGAGCGCCTTGTGGCGGACCACTTCATCAGCGAAACGCAGCGGTCCCGAATACCCCTGTGGGCCCACCGTAAAAGCGTTCTCCGCGCCTCCGCCCTTCGCCAGCCCGGCGGCGCGGAGTTGCTCCAGTTCGTGCTGGAAGGCGAAGGTGCGAGCGGGGGCGATCTCTGCGGCGAACCGCCGCGCAGCTCCGGGAAGCCAGATGATCTGGCGCCCGACCACAGTGTCGGCATAGTCGACGGCTACGGCCAGCGACAGGGCCGATCTCGATGGGATCACCATCGCCCACGAACTGCCTTCGCCCATCCACACTGGGGCCCTCAACGTGCCCGTCTTCCTCTGCCGGCCGAGGCGCTTTCTCCCGGCCTGCCTGATCAGGGCGACCCACCCGCGGGCGCTGCCATCGCCGGCGGGCACTTCAGGGCCATCGATCTCCAACCTGGCGTTGTCGACGCCCAGGGCGTAGAGGGCAGCCAGTATGTGCTCTACGGCGCGAACGCCGCCTCCGCCCTGGCCCAGGGAAGTAGCACGTTCGGTGCCGACCACAGAATCGGCAAGGGCGGGAATCTCCACGCCAGAGCTGGTGACGAACACGATGCCCGTGTCCGACGGCGCGGGCAGCAGCGCCAAGGCTGCTTCGGCGCCGGTGTGCAGCCCGACCCCACGCTTCTGGACTGCTCGCGCGACCGTGGTCTGTTCAGCGATATTGCCCATGGAGACTGCACGTCTGGGACCGAACCGGGAGGTCCGGTTCGCGGCGAGCGGTGCGCCTGAGAGTCGGATTCCGACCTCGTTGAACGCCGCCAACGCCCGCCATTCTAACACGCCCGCGAGAGGGTGTAAAGGAACGCGCGTGGGCGCACGATCCGGGCCCGTGGACTCTTCCGGCGCCGAGACGGCGAGCGGGCGGGCAGGATTGGGCAGTGGTGGGTGGAATGCCATTCATATGCTGATTCAGCGTCGGCGGCTGTTGCTGGTGGCTGTGGGGCTGCTGGGGTCATACGCAGTGGGGTTCGCTGCTGGCGCTGAGGGGTCGCGCCCGCCTCTCCCCGATGCCGCGGTTACGTTCACCGCGCGGGGAAGCGATCTCCGCGCTGGCGACAAGATCAGACTGGCGATCGTGGTCCGCAACGACGGCGCTGCGCCAATGCCGCCCGTACCCGTGGCACTGACGGCCGATGGGCGCCGGTACGCGGAATGGATGCTGCCCAAGGAGTTGCCTCCAGGCGGGAGCGCCGAGTGGCGCACGACTTTCGTCGGGGTCCGAGGCATGCACCTGCTGTCGGTGGCCGTGGACCCCTTCGATGATGTCGTGGAGGCCAGCAAGAGCAACAACACAGCCTCCCTTAGCATTGGGCTGGCCGACGCCCGCGCGCCGTTCCCGTGGCTGGCGCTGCTGTTCGGAGCGCTCTTTTTCGTACTTGGCATGGGCGCGGGAGGTCTCCTCCGCCGACCAGATTCGGTGAGGAGCCGTCCCCGACGGAATGCGGCGGCGCGCCCACGACGGTAGAGCTTCGCGGACCCTGGTGCTGTCTGCGCCTTGTCGGCGGCGGCAGGAGTAGCAAGAAGGAGTTAGCAGTAGATGGCGAAGCCGGGAGACTTGCTGGTAGCCCTGGTCGAACGCTTCCGCCCTGAAGAGGCGGATGGCTTCTCGGCGATCTACCAGCTCAACCTGAACGGAGATGGCGGCGGGACCTGGTATCTCAGCGTCGCCGATCGCCAGTGCTCGCTCGACACTGGCGTCTCGTCGCACCCTGACGTGACTATCACTATGTCCGCGCAGGACTGGGTCGACTTGCTCTCGGGGAAGCTCGATGGGTACACCGCCTTCTTCCAGGGCCGAGTCGACGTGCAGGGCGACCTCGCGTTGGTGCTGAGGCTGCAGGAGATCTTCGGGTTCTGAGATCGGTGCGAGCTGACCAAAAGGAAGCAAGGCGGCCCGGGAGGGCTGCCTCGCTCTCTCATCCGACTGGCCTCAGGGTCAGAGCACCGGAGTCGGCGGCTGGGGGACGTGAGCGGCTTCCCGCTCAACCGCCGCCCGCTTCGGCGGGCGCGCTTCTCCCTTGGGGCGATCATGGAGGGCGATGTTGAGCACCTCGTCCATCGTCTCGACGAAGCGGAACTTGAGATCACGCTGCACGTGAGCAGGAATCTCCTCCAGATCGCGCTGATTGTCTTTGGGCAGGACTACCGTTTTCAGCCCCGCGCGGTGAGCAGCCAGTACCTTCTCTTTGATCCCGCCGACGGGCAGCACCTTGCCTCGCAGTGTGATCTCCCCGGTCATCGCGAGGTTGCGGTCGACAGGTCTCCGGGTCAGGGCTGAGATGAGCGCGGTGGCCATGGTGATACCGGCTGACGGGCCGTCCTTGGGAATCTGGCCGGCGGGCACGTGGATATGAACGTCCGTGTTGCGGTAGAAGTCCTCGTTGATCCCCAGGTCGGCGGCGCGAGCGCGGGCGTAGCTAAACGCGGCCTTGCCCGATTCCTGCATCACGTCACCCAGGTGACCCGTGAGCAGCAACCCCCCGCGTCCCTTCATGAGGCTGACCTCGATGAACAGGATGTCGCCGCCGAACTCAGTCCATCCCAGCCCGGTGGCAACCCCAATCTCATCTTCCTTCTCGGCGACGCCAAATCGGAAGCGTGGCTGGCCCAGGTAGTTCCGGATGGAGTGACCGGTGATACGAGCGGCATTGATCTTCTCCTGGGCGACACCCTTCGCGACTTTCCGACAGACCGATGCCACTTCGCGTTCGAGATTGCGGACGCCGGCCTCCCGGGTGTAATGGCGGACGACCGAGCGCAGCCCGGCCTCGGTGAAAGTGAGCTGCTTGGGCGCCAGGCCGTGGTTCTTGAGCTGTTTCGGGACCAGGAATAGCTGGGCGATCTTCAGCTTCTCTTCCTCGATGTAGCCAGGGAACTCGATGGTCTCCATCCGGTCGCGCAGGGCCGGCGGAATCGGGTCCATCAGGTTGCCGGTGGTGATGAACATGACCTCGGAGAGATCGAGCGGCACCTCAAGGTAGTGGTCGCTGAAGGCGTAGTTCTGCTCGGGATCCAGCACCTCGAGCAAAGCCGATGCCGGGTCCCCGCGGAAGTCGATCCCGATCTTGTCCACTTCATCCATCATGAACACGGGGTTGCGAGTGCCGGCCGTCTTCAGGCCCTGGACGATGCGACCGGGCAGAGCGCCGACGTAAGTGCGGCGATGGCCGCGGATCTCGCCCTCATCGCGCACACCGCCGAGCGAGATGCGCACGAACTTGCGCCCCGTGGCGCGGGCGATAGACCGACCGATCGATGTCTTGCCCACCCCTGGCGGCCCAATGAAGCAGAGGATCGGCCCCTTCAGCTCGGCGGCAAGCTTGCGGACCGCCAGGAACTCGAGCACGCGCTCCTTGACCTTCTTCAGCCCATAGTGGTCCTCATTGAGGATGCGCTCGGCGGCGATGATGTCGAGCTTCTCTTCGCTGCGAACGCTCCAGGGCATGGCGAGGAGCCAGTCAAGGTAGGTGCGGACCACCACAACCTCGGGAGAGGCCGCGGGCATCCGCTCCAGCCGCTCGACCTCCTTGAGCGCCCGCTCCTCGACCTCCTGGGGCATTTTGGCCGCGGTGATGCGGTTGCGGAACTCCTCGATCTCGCCCGAGCGCTCGTCCCGCTCGCCCAGCTCCTGTTGAATGGCCTTCATCTTCTCCCGCAGATAGAACTCTTTCTGAGAGTCCTCTAGCTCTTTCTTGACGCGGGAGCTGATCTTGCGCTCGACTTCGAGAATCTCGATCTCGCGGTTCAAGACATTGGCGAGCGTTTCGAGGCGCTCGCGCTGGTTGGCCGCTTCCAGGACATGCTGCTTCACCTCGACGGGGATCTGGGTATAGTAGGCGATCAGGTCCGCCAGGCGGCCGGGATCGCTCATGCGGCGAGCGGTCTCCAGAGCTTCGGCCGGCAAGTTCTTCCCCAGGTTGATGAGGCGCTCGAACTGGGCGACGACGTTGCGCACCAGGGCCTCGGTCTCGATCCCCGGCTCTTCGACCTCGGGCAGGGAGCCGATGCTCGCGCGCAAGTAAGGGTCGGTCTGTACGAAGCCCTCGATGCGGACGCGTGCAAACCCCTCGATCATCACCCTGATGGTGCCATCGGGTAGCCTCAGAAGCTGCACCACCTCGGCCAGCGTGCCGATGGCGTAGACATCCTCCGGGCCGGGGTCGTCCACATCGATGTTGCGCTGCGCCACCAGGACGATGCGCCGCTCCTCTTTCATCGCTGCCTCGAGCGCTTCCACCGAGCGGGAGCGGCCGACGAAGAGTGGCACGACAAGGTAGGGGTAGATCACGGCGCCGCGCGTGGGCAAGATGGGCGCCTGATCGGGAACGGCTCTGCTCTTGCCCTCAACGTCCTCGGGAGCGAGGACCTTAGTCTCTATCATCTCGGCCATGAAGGCCTCCTTCCTGGAGCGCATTCCATGGCCCGCTCGTCACTGCTTCGGTCATCCGAGGGCATGGAATGCGCCTGCAGGCGCCCGCCTCGCCGTCACGCCATTCCCTTACCTGCCCGTGAGGGTCGGTGGGGAATTGGCTGCTCAGGAGAGCAACGGGTTCAGCCCGCCCTCCGCTCCTGAGCTTCGGGCGCGGGCTGGGTTTCCCTCTCCGGGCGAGGCGTTTCGCTTTCGATCGCGCCCGTCAGCCGGGCTGGCTTCTGACGCCGCACCGCCTCAGCAGTCACCAGGCACCTTCCGGTCCCGCGACGGGAGGGGACCTCGTACATGATGTCCAGCATGACCTCTTCGATGATCGTCCGCAGCGCCCGGGCGCCCGTCCCGCGCGTGAGCGCCTGATCGGCGATCTCCTCCAAGGCGTCCTGGGAGAACTCCAGGTCGACGCCGTCCCATTCCAGGTATCTGCGGTACTGCTGAACGAGCGCGTTCTTGGGTTCGACCAGAATGCGAAGCAGGGCCGGCTTGCCCAGCGGCTCCAGCGTTGCCACCACCGGCAAGCGACCGATGAACTCCGGGATGAATCCGAACTTCAGCAGGTCGTCAGGCAGCACTCGCTTCAGCACCTCTCCGAGCGGCAAGTCCGGAGTCCGGTTCGAGCTCTGGCGGAAGCCGAACGGCTTCTGGTCGCTGGTCCGGCGCCGGATGGTCTCCTCTAGACCCTCAAAAGTGCCGCCGCAGATGAACAGGATATCGGTCGAGTCCATCTGGATGTACTCTTGCTGAGGGTGCTTGCGCCCGCCCTGCGGCGGGATATTCGCCAGAGTGCCCTCCAGAATCTTCAGGAGAGCCTGCTGCACCCCTTCGCCGCTCACATCGCGCGTAATGGACCGGTTCTCGCTCTTCCGGGCGATCTTATCGATCTCGTCGATGTAGACGATGCCCCGCTGGGCTCGCGCCACATTGCCGTCGGCCGCCTGGTACAGTTTCAACAGGATGTTCTCGACGTCCTCGCCCACATAGCCGGCCTCTGTCAGCGTGGTGGCGTCCGTGATACAGAATGGCACGTCCAGTATCCTGGCCAGAGTCTGGGCGAGAAGGGTCTTGCCGCTGCCGGTGGGTCCGATGAGAAGGATATTGCTCTTCTGCAGTTCGACCGCATCCTCTTCCTGCTGCATCTGGATGCGCTTGTAGTGATTGTAGACAGCGACCGAGAGCACGCGCCGGGCGTGTTCCTGCCCGATGACATACTCACTCAGTAAATGGTAGATCTCCTTCGGAGCGGGGATAGGGAACTCGAAGAGCTTGTCCTTCTCCATAACGGCAGGCCGCTGCTCGTCCTGAAGAAGCTCATGGCAGAGAGCGGTGCATTCGGCGCAGATGAACACGCCGTCGCCCGCGATCAGGCGGCCTCCAACGTCGCTCTGCGATTTTCCGCAGAAGGAGCATTGCGGCTCCGGCTTACGTGTTCGCATCAACTTCCTCCCGGCTGATCAGCTCGGTTACTCTTTGGCTTTCTTCGCCTTGGCCGCCGGCATCTCGAGGACTTCGTCCACGATGCCGTAGGTCTTGGCCTCCTCGGCGCTCATCCAGTAGTCCCGCTCGGTGTCGCGCTTGATCGTGTCAACTTCCTGGCCGGTGTGGTAGGCCAGGATCTCGTTGATGCGATCGCGCGTCCGAAGCAGCTCGCGAGTGAAGATCTCGATCTCCGTAACCTGCCCGTAAGCCCCGCTGAGAGGCTGGTGAATCAGCACGCGGGAGTTCGGCAGGGCATGACGCTTGCCGTGAGCTCCGCCTGCCAGGAGCACGGCAGCCATGCTGCAGGCCTTGCCCACGCAGTAGGTGCGAATCTCGGGCTTGATGACCTGCATGGTATCGTAGATGGCGAGACCGGCCGGCACCTCGCCCCCGTTGCTGTTGATGTAGAGCTCGATGTCCTTTTCGGTGTTCTCGCTCTGCAGGTAGAACAACTGAGCGATCACCAAGCTGGCGACGACGTCATTGATGTCGCTGCCGATGAAGATGATGCGATCCTGCAACAACCGGGAGAACAGGTCCCACGACCTCTCCCCGCGCGGCGTCTGTTCCACAACGCTTGGGACGAAAAGCATCCGATTCCTCCTTGAGTGCATCCGCGCCCGTCGCCAGTGCCTGAGACAGGTCTAGCGGGGCAACGCGAAACGGGGACGAGACAAGCATACCCAGAAACCCCAATGGCCTCACCATTGCCGCAGACGTATGCAGCCATCCCACGACAGGTCCCCGGTCGCAGAGATGCCGCGGCCCGACCACGGTGCAGTATCTTTACCACGTCCTGCCTGGTTATACCTCTGGAACGCTTCGCGGTGAGGGTCGCGCAATCGGCACAGCAGTGCCTCAGAAGCCAAAGGAAGGTTCAGGGAGGCATTTCGACGAAGGCGGCTGTCGTTTCTGCAAACAACGGGCAGAAGTTGCGGGAGGAAGGGGCATGCTGAGGATCGTTCTGCTGGGGGCAGGATCGCACTCGGAGCTTGTTCATGGGCCGTCGCTGGCGCTGTACGCCAGCGAACACCCGGGCGAAATCGGCCTGGCGGCGGTGTGTGACCTGCGGGAGGAGAGGGCGCGGCTGTTCTGCGAGCGGTTCGGGTTCGCCCGCGCATACACCGACCTCGACCGAATGCTGGAAACGGAGCGGCCGGATGCCTGCTGGGTGGTCTCGCCGATCACCCTGACGCGGGAACTGGCCGGGCGCGCCATGGAGCGCGGCCTGCCGACCTTCTTCGAGAAGCCGCCAGGGGCGAGTCTGCAGGAGGCGCGGGAACTGGCGGACATCTCCGATCGTTCCGGCGCGCCGAATATGGTGGCATTCAACCGGCGCTGGGCGCCCTGCACGCGGAAGGCGCTGGCCTGGGCGAAGGAACACGGGCCGTTTGAGTATCTCTATGCGCGCATGCTGCGGGCGCAGCGAGGTGAGAAGGGCTTTGCGTTCGGCACGGGGATTCACCTGTTGGACTGCGTGCGGACGCTGGCCCAAGCGGCGATGGGAGGGATCACGTCGGCGGAGACGACGCGAGTCGAACCGACCGCGGGGGTCTACAACTTCCACGTAAGCCTGAGTCTTGGGTCGGGAGCGATCGGTCGCTGCGACATCCTACCGACATGCGGGCTGGTGGATGAAACCTACACGCTCTCCGGCCGAGACCGGCTGATCACGTACACGCTGCCGTGGTTCTCGGCCGATGGGCGGGCCGAGCTGTACGTCGAGGGGAAGCTCGCGGAGTCCGAGACCTGGCCAGCAAGGCCCGCGCACGTGAGCAGCGGGTTCTACGGCGAAGCGACAGAGTTCATCTCGGCGTTGCAGGAAGGTCGGAAGCCCTCGCCGTCGCCGCGGGAGGCCGTGGACTCGGTGGCCCTGGCGGAGGCGGTGCAGGAGGGGAGAGGGATCGGGTTCGAGTAGATGGCAGGACCTCAGGCATCGCGCCAGTAGGTCCGGAACTCCTCGAGCGCGCAGCAGAGGGCGTCGACGTTCTCGGCCGGGGTGGGGGGATAGATGCCGGCGATGAACATGAGGCCGCCCTGGGGGGAGCCGAGCTTCATCACTTCCTCCCGAATCAGCTCCCTGATTTCCTCAGGCGTGCCGAAGGGGACGATGCTCTGGCGATCGATATCGAGGCAGACGCAGACGCGGCCTTTGACGTGCTGGGCGAGGTTGTCGATACCGTTGGCGAGGTCCTGGGGATTCAGGATGGTGACGCCGCAGGCCAGCAGATCGTCCACCAGTTCCATGATATAGCCGTCGCTATGTAGGAACACCTGCGCGCCGGCCCGGCGGCAGGGCTCCATGAGGCGGCGGTAGGCGGGCGCAATCCACTTGCGGAAGGTGGCGGGGCTAACGACCGCGGCGCGCTGGGTGCCAAGGTCCTCGCCGAAGTCCACCACGTCGACACCTGCTGACAGCCACTCCTGCACCAGCCGCTGGTTATGGTCGGTCACGAGTTCGATCAACCGCTCCAGCTCCGGTAGTTCTTCCATCAGGTCGGCCATCAACTGCTCGAAGCCGCGGAGGTACCAGAGGCGCATGAGTAGGAAGCCGTGCGGCATGCCGCCGAAGGTTACCTCACCGGCGGCCCGGGCCCTGACCACGCGTTCGCGCTCTTCCTTCCGGCGGCCTTCGTCGAACGCCGACTCGGGGGCGCGGTACCCCGCGAGCGCGCTCCAGTCGGCGAGCGGATGCTCGATTACCTGCCCCTCGAGGCCGCTCCAGGTGTTATCCCAAACGCAGCCCCAGGCGTCGGTGAAACGCTCGCCTTGGCGGTGAGCCGGGCCGTACTCCCAGTTATCGAAGTCGCGCTGACCCTTCCGGAAGCCCGGGAAAAGGATCGGATGGCGGACGAGAACGTCCTCCAAGCCCTCGCGCAGGGAAACCCACGAGGCGGGAGAGATAGAAATGTGGCACGGGATCCACTCGCCGCCCTGCAGGGTGGCGGTCCGGAGATAGTTCTCACGACTGGTCATCAGGACTCTTGCGCGCCGAAGGCGGCGATGGCCTCTCGCATGCGGGCGGGGATGTCGATGCCGGCCGGGCAGCGCTCCAGGCAATCGCCGCACTCCTCGCAGGCGTCGGGCGGGACGGCCAGCTCGTCAAACAGCTCCTTGCCCATGAAGCGCTGATCCTCGGGGTAGCTCTGGTGCATGTACAGAGCCCGGAAGACCTTGGGGATGTCGATGCCCTGGCGGCAGGGGGCGCAGTAGCCACAGCTCAGGCATAGCTGGCCGTAGCGCATCTCCTTCTTCATGGCGGCGATGGTCTCGAAGAGTTGACGCCGCGCGGCTTCGCCATACTCATGCGCGGTTGTGACAGCTCCGAAGTTCTCCTCCACCTGCTGAGGGCTGATCATGCCGGGGATCACGGTGGTGACGTGGGGATTGGCGGCAATGCCACGCAGCGTGCCGGCGACGACTGGGTCGAGACCATCCGGCCTCGGCGATCCCGGCGGCGAGATCAGCAGGCCACCCGAGAGGGGCTTCATGATGATGATGCCCATGTCATGCTTGGCGGCGAGCGGGATCAGCTCCGGTCCGGTGCCCTCTTCGTCGATCGGGTTGTAGGCGAGCATGATGGTCTCGAAGAGGTCGGACTCGATGGCGCGGCGGATGGCGGCATGGTGGCGGTGCATGGTGATGCCGTAATGGCGGATCTTGCCCTGCTCCTTCGCCTTCCGGAATGCCTCCAGCGCCCCGCCCGGCGCCAGCACCTGGTCCAGCACGTCGCCGTTGCAGACCCAGTGCGACTGGTAGAGGTCGATGTGATCGGTCTGAAGGCTCTTGAGGCTGGTCTCCAGCTCCGCCATCGCCTCCTTTGCGGTGCGCTTGCCGGTCTTGGTGGCGATATAGACCTCATGGCGGCGGCGTTTGAGCACCGGGCCGATCTTCACTTCGCTATCACCATAGCCGCGGGCGGTGTCGATGAAGTTCACGCCAAGGTCGAGGGCACGGTTAAGCGAGTCTTCCGCCTCCTGCGCGGAGATGTGAGGGAATTTGATGGCTCCGAAGCCGAAGACGGTTACCTCGATCCCGGTCTTGCCGAGTCGTCGCTTCTCGAGTTTCGCAGACATACTGCTCTCCTACTGGCTACTGAGTCGCGCATAGTGTTACGGCCGGCGACACCGGGGGTGATGTTACCCGCGCACGCCTACCGCCTGGAAGATCAGGGATTGGATGAGGCCCATCACCGCGCTGCCGACAATCAGCCCCAAGAAGAACGGTAGGGCGCGCCGATGGGAGTGCAGCCCGCCGTACCTTAGCAGCAACGTCTTCGCCGTCCAACTGATGACTATGGCCGGGAGCATGGAGTCGATGGGATAGCAGAACGCCAGAGGGAAGGCCACCGGGTGCAGCGGCCACCAGGCAAATTGCAGCTTGATCGCCAGTAACGCCAGCGTGCCAAAGAAGCCCAGCCCAATCGCCTCGACCCCACCCCAGTTAGCGCCGCCGGGAGAGCGGAGCCACTCCGCAAGCTTGTTCGAGCTCTCCTGCGCGACGAAGATCATGCTCCGGCTCACCTTGGCCGTGCCCAGGCCCAGTTGGTAGCCGAAGTGGAGACTGGCCCAGAAGTAGAAGAGCATGCCCAGCGGGACGATGCCGATCATCAGCCAGGCGAGAGGCGTCGGATTGACCGAGGCGCGCTCCATCATCCGCAGCGCCTCCAACTGGGCCGGGGCCGGGTTCGGGCGCTGTTCTCCCATGTAGGGCCGCATCATGGCGAGGGTGCCGAGCGCACGTGTCCCCAGGGCGCGAGTGCCGGGGAACTCGGTGAGAGCGAATTCCGGCATGGTGCCATACATCTCGTGGTTGGGCGGGCCCAGGTGGGCCCGCATACGGCTCATCGCCATCGCCATGGCGAAGTACAGGAAGAGGAAGTACCCGGCCACCGCGTGGCTCATTCCGCCGCGGTACAGGAAGTACCAGAGGAACGCGATGCCGGCGAGGGCTCCGAACACCGCGAGCCGGTAGCTAAAGGCCTCCTCACTGTCATCAGCCACCGAGCGTAGCCCGATCGCCTTTCGGAAGACCTGGATCAGGTAGCGGCGGTCGAGCCAGACCACGGAAGCCATCAGCCCGAGGTAGCACCCGATGGTCTGTTGGTCCCCGTACGGGAAACCGCCGTACCCGCTGGTGGTCCAGCCGAGTATGCGGGTGACGACATACTCGGCCCGCCAGAAGATGTTGAACACGATCATGGAGAAGGCGAGATCGACGGGCATCAGATAGGAGAGGCCGATCGCCCAGGGATCCCAGCCCAGGGTCGGTGTGCGAAGCACATCCCAAGGCTTGTTATTGGTGATGAAGGTCTCGATACTCACGCTCGTAGGAATCGTGGGAACGGCCGGCACGAACCGGGCGATGGTGCCAAGCGCGACGATCCCTGCGGAGATCACTACCCCAGACCACCACAGCGGGTTCTGGATCAACCCGGCGCGGGCCTCGGTCATCTGCAGCGGAAGCACCGTCATCGGGAAGGGGAGTTGCTCCTCCCGCGACCACCGACGCCGGACGATGACGTTCAGACAGAGCGAGACCCAGAGCAGAGCCGTCGCCCAGGCCGTCCACCAGATCGCGGGCTGGAGCCAGGCGAGGATGATCGATCGCTGATAAGGGGTGCTCTCGCCCATGAAGAAGCCCGCGAGCGCATCGCGGTTGGACACCGTGAGGAAGCTTGGGAGGTTGGGCCAGATCACCTCAGCCCACTGATTCTCGTGGCTCGCATTCCAGATCGGCCAAGCGATGACGGTGGCGACGGAGCAGTTCCAGTCCCAGACGTCGGCCGATAGCCCGACGGTGATGACCAGGGACACGTAGACCGCGATCACCTCTCCCTGAGAGAAGGCCCAGGATGGCCGCCAGCGCTTCAGGCCGTGGTTGATGGCGGTGAAGAGCGCGAGTCCGGCGACCGCAGGGGAGATCAGCGAATCGATAGCCCCGGTTCCCCCCGCCACCCAGTTCGAGTAGACCAGGAAGACCATGGCAGCGGGTACCAGGAGCAGCGCGGCGACGATGGCGCGCGCCCTGATGGTGTATAGCCGCTTGGGCCTGTCTTTCGCCTCGGCGGATATGTCCGATGCGTGGTTCGGACCTCCACCGGCGGCTTCCCTCTGATCCCCAACAGCCATGGTGGCCCCACTTTCGGTGTCGGCGAGGGCAACGCCTCTTCCGGTAGGGCGGGCGGGATCGCTGTCGAATTACCCCGAAAGCTGGCGGCCTCACTCCCGCCCCCGGAGAAGATGTGAACCACAGCAATCAGAGCGCGGACCCCTCTCCCCGCGCGGGATGGATGACGTCGCCCACAGTGGCGCGGGTGCAGACTGCTGCCAGCAGGCTGCGCTTCCTGCTTGCCATCACCGCGGTCGCGATCATCGTGGCCCTCGCCGACCGTCCGCCGATGTGGCCGGGAGTGCTGGTAGCGCTGCTGGGAGAGTTCATCCAGGTGTGGGCCTCGGCCCACCTGCGGAAGAACGTAGACGTGGTGATGTCCGGCCCGTACGAGTTCGTGCGGAACCCGATGTACACGGGCCGGTTCTTCGTTGGCCTGGGCCTGACGCTGCTCACCTGGCGTTGGTTCCTGATCGTCCCCTACATCATCGTTTTCGCGCTCTACGCGCAGGCGCGGGTGTTGGGGGAGGAGGCCCACTTGCGCGGGTTGTTCGGGGAGCGCTATCAGGCTTATTGCGATGGGGTTCGACGGTGGCTGCCGTGGCCGCCACGGCAGCGCTTTTCCGATGCGCGGTGGTCGTGGGAGTGCGTTTTCCGCAACCATGAGCTACGCGTAGCCGCGGCGGTGGCGATCGGACTACTGCTGATCAAGTGGCGAATGGTGGCGTTCGGGCCGGTGCGGGGATGGTGACGGCCGCGCGCCTGGCCGGGAAGAGCGAGAATTGGGGCTGATCGCGCGTCTGAGGCGAGTCCACGTTCACTTCGTGCTGGCGCTGCTGGCTTTGGCGCTGGCGCGGCCCACCGCGACCACTAACATCATCGGGACCGTTCTCGTCGTCATTGGGATGGCAGTGCGGATCTGGGCGGCCGGCGTGTTGGAGAAGGGCGGCGATCTCTGCACGCGCGGCCCCTACTCGTGGGTGCGCCATCCACTCTACCTGGGCAGCTCCATTGGTGCGTTCGGGATCTGCATCATGGCGAACTCGCTCTGGGGCTGGGCGGTGATCCTGCCGGTGTTCGCCGCGTTGTATGCGGCGCAGATGAGGTATGAGGAACAGCGGCTGCGGGAGGAATTCAGCGATGCGCATCGGGAATGGGCTCGCAGTGTGCCGCTGATCGTCCCGCGATTGCGCCGAGGGGCCTTCGGCGCATGGCAGCCGCGGCGCGTGCTGGTGAACCGCGAGCAGAACCACATCGCTGTCACCAGTCTCCTCGTGCTGCTATTCTATCTCCGCCACCTCTGGCCGCAGGTGTAGCATGAGGGCCTGGCTGCGGTTCGGGGCGATCGCGGGCCTCGCTTTCCTGCTGTGCGGCTGCGCGCACCAGTCGCGCCGGGTAGAACTGGAGTTCTGGCTGGCCGACTTCAACCAGGCGACCCGCGACCTGATCGACAAGCAACTCGTGCCGCAGTTCGAGGCCGCGCACCCCGGCGTCAAGGTCAATACGCAGTACATCTCCTGGGCCCATCTGGACGAGAAGCTCACCATCAGCTTCGCCGGAGGCGTGGCCCCCGATGTCTTCCAGGTGGGCGCGGAGTACGTGGGGGGCCTGGCTTATCGCGGGATGGCCGAGCCGCTGGATGAACGCATTGCGCGCTGGGGCGCGAAAGACGACTACTTCCCCGCCTCCTGGAGCACGTGCGTCTACCAGGGGCGTGTCTACGGCTTGCCCTACCTTTCCGCACCGAGAGTGCTGCTCTACCGTAAGGACCTGCTCAGGGCGGCCGGCTTCGACCATCCCCCTGATACCTGGGAGGAGCTGGCCGCCGCGGCGCAGCGCATGACCGTGCGCGAGGGCACGACTACCAAGCAGGCGGGGATGAACCTGCCCGTTTCGTGGCAGTTGTTTGTCGAGTTCCTCTGGGAGAACGGCGGCCAGGTATTTAGCGACGATGGCCGACGCTCGATGCTCAATAGCCCGGAGGCGGCTGAAGCCCTCCAGTTCTACGTAGACCTATACAACAAGTACCGCGTCTGCCCGACCGCGGGGATGCCGCAGATCGGCGGCTCCGTGCCCGTGTTCGCCTCGCAGAAGGCGGCGATGGAGATCAACAACCAGTTCGGCGTCTACAACGTCAGCAAGTACGCTCCTGAGCTGCTGCCGCAGGTAGGGGTAGCGCCTACACCCAGGCGGAAGCAGCGGGTGATCTCCGTCTACACTGATTGGCTGGCGATGTCCCCGCAGAGCGCGCACAAGGACCTGGCCTGGGAGCTGATGACATTCCTGATGGAACCGAAGAACCTGGCGGCCTACAACGCCACGCTCTTCTTCATCCCACCCCGGCGTTCGGCGGTGGAGGCGGCGGAGTTCATGGAGAAGACGCCGCAGCTTCGGGAGTTCGTGTCGCTGATGGATCGTTACGGGCGGTCCCTTCCGGCA
>Ga0315273_10000865_pt1 | contig 33011 bp, 33 predicted proteins | sample YL17G02_0_MG_FD_205753 | JGI IMG/M metagenome (GOLD analysis project Ga0315273, IMG submission 205753) | Sediment microbial communities from Yellowstone Lake, YNP, Wyoming, USA - YL17G02_0 | ecosystem: Environmental > Aquatic > Freshwater > Lake > Sediment | place: USA: Wyoming | collected...
GGAAAGGATCTCGTACAACTGCGAACTGATCTTGACACCCAACGACCCCGGCTTCGCGGCCTTCATGGCGAAGGTGCAGGAGATGGCGGTCGCCAAGTGGAAGGAGCACGCCGCGCAGGTGCTGCATATCATCAACGCCGATCGCAAGCTGCGCTGCTACGGCAACGGCAACGAGAAGGTGAACAAGAATACCTTCCTGCCCTACGACGGCTACGCCAACATGGTCTACATCACGGCGGGCCGGGACACCCCGCCGCAGATCATCCAGGCGGACGGCAAGCCGGTGGAGCCGACCAACACCCTGCAGTACCAGGCGCTCACGCGCGGGATGTACGGCGGCTGCTACGTCAACGCCGCCGTGAAGCCGTGGTGCCAAGAAAATCGCTACGGGAGGGGCATCAGGTGTGATCTGATAGCCGTGCAATTCGCCCGCGACGGTGAGCCCTTCGGTGAGGGCGCCGTGGACGCCTCGCCCATGTTCGGCGCGGTGGCTCCGGGGCCGGCGACGAGTGCGCCTGTGGCCGCACCGCTCATGCCGCCCTTCCTCATGCCGGGTCGGTAGTCATGGCAAAGATGAAGCCAATCAAGACGGTTCCCGCTGCCGGTGCAATGATCAGTGACTGTAACTTCACCGGGATCAACTGGGACGCCAAGGCGGTCAGTGCTGTCCAGACACTTGCGGACGGGCTGCTCGCGAATGCCAAGGCCAACCGGGAGAACGCCGAGGCGATGGGGAAGTTGGTCAGCGTGTTTAGGGCACAGCAGATTGATATCGAGTGCCTGATCAAGTTGGAGAGTGCAGCCGATCCTGCTGCATTTAACAACATCCACGCGAAGACGTAGTCGTGTAATCGGGGGAAAGCGGATAGTGGCTCTAATGCGACGTTCGTCTGGCAGTCGCATCCACCGCAGCGAGTACCCCACCCTCACCGAGTAAATGTAAATGGATATCGTGTACGACATCGAGACATATAGCAACTGCTTCCTGCTGACCGCAGAGCAGGCTGACGGTCCCCTGCGCTGGTGCTTCGAGATCAGCGACCGTATCAACGAGTCGCAGGCGATCACTTATTGGTGTCAGCACATGGGGAACTTCGGCCACCGCATGGTCGGCTTCAATAACATCGGCTTCGATTACCCCGTGCTCCACCACCTGCTGCGCTCGGGACGCTCCGACGCCGCGACGCTCTACGCCAAGGCGCAGTCCATCATCAACACGCAGGACGGCGAGCAGCGATGGGCGCACCAGGTCTACCCGTCCGATCGCGTGGTGCCGCAGCTGGACCTGTTCCGGGTGATGCACTTCGACAACCGGGCGCGGTCCACTTCACTCAAGGCGCTCGAGTTCAATATGCGAGCCGACACGATCAAAGACCTGCCGTTCCCGGTCGGCACGGTGCTGACGCCCGAGCAGATCGTCACGCTGCGCGAGTACAACCTGCACGATGTGCGAGCGACCAAGCAGTTCTACCACCAGATTCTCCCCATGATCCGGTTCCGCGAGGAACTGACGGCTCGCTATGGCCGCGACTTCCTGAACCACAATGACACCAAGATCGGCAAGGACTACTTCATCATGGAGCTTGAGCGGGCCGGGGTGTCCTGCTACAACGTCGGCCCCGAGGGCCGCACGCCGCGGCAGACCCCGCGTCCGCAGCTGGTGCTGAAGGACGCCATCCTGCCGTGGATCAAGTTCGAGCAGCCCGAGTTCCAGCGGGTGCTGGAGTGGCTCAAGGCGCAGACGATCACCGAAACCAAGGGGGTGTTCAAGGATCTCACCGCCACGATCAACGGGTTCACGTTCGTCTTCGGCACTGGGGGTATCCATGGGTCGGTGGAGAACGAGTGCGTCGAGAGCGACGCTGACAACGTGATCGTGGACCTCGATGTGACCTCGTACTACCCGACGCTGGCGATTGCGAACGGGTTCTACCCCGAGCACTTAGGCACCACCTTCGTCGACATCTACCGTGACCTATTCGCCCAGCGGGCTAAGTACCCCAAGGAAAGCCCCGAGGGGCAGATGTTGAAGCTCGCGCTCAACGGGGTCTTTGGCGACAGCAACAATCGGTTCAGTGTGTTCTACGATCCGCTGTATATGGCCCGTGTAACTTTGAACGGCCAGTTGCTGCTGTGCCTGCTGGCTGAGCAGCTGCTGAAGATCGGAGGTCTGCGACTGCTGCAAGTCAACACCGACGGGATAACGGTGCACATGCCGCGGGAGAACATGGGTGGGTTGCATCAGGTGCTCGATTGGTGGGGGAGAGCTACCCGGCTGCACATCGAAGAAAACCATTACTCCCGGATGTTCATCGGGGATGTCAATTCCTACATCGCGGAGTACGAAGAATGACACCCCATGATGTATTCGAGTACGACCCGGTCACCGGCGACTTCTTCGTGGTGAAGGAGCGCAGAGGTGCCCCGCGCACACCAAGACTCATCCGTCGTCTAGTAACTTACGTTGATGGTAGAGGTTACCTCAAGGTCCGATTCGATGGGAAAATGTACGCAGTGCATCGATTGATATTCGTGTTGATGACCGGCTCCTTTCCGAAGGGCGAAGTTGACCACATAAGCGGCGACAAGTGCGACAACCGTTGGGTGAATCTTCGTGATGTCCCTGTGATCGCCAATCGGCACAACAAAGGGGTTCGTGTTGACAGCGTGTCTGGTGTGACGGGTGTGTGGTGGAGTAAGGGAAGGCAAAGATGGCAGGCGTACATTCGCCACGAGAACATCCAGCACCACCTCGGATACTTCAAGGAGATGTCGGACGCAGTTGTGGCAAGGCACGCAGCTGAGCGCGAATACGGGTTTCACCCCAACCACGGGAAGCGTCCATCATGGCGCGGGTGAAGCGCAAGGGCGCCTACGAATACGATGTCGAGTGGCACCAGGACGCCTCTGCCCTCGTGGTGGCGAAGGTGGCCGAGCAGGTGCTGCTCCACGGTGCCCCGATCCGCGCCACGCTGGAGCAGTGGCCCGATAAGATGGATTTCATGTTGCGGGCCAAGGTGCCACGAGGGTCGTACCTGCAGTGGGGTGAGGCCCAAGTGCAAAACACGACGAGGTTCTATATAGCCAAGGGCGGCAAGCCGCTTATGAAGTGGATGCCCCCGCTGGCCGGGAAGGCTGAGTGGCGGCAGATCGGCATCGCAAGCGGATGGAACGTGCAGGTGTGCAACGATGTGAAGGACGCCGTGATGCCCATCGATTACGATTATTACGTGAACGAGGTTGAGAAACTGACACTGGGGCTGGTGTGATTGCTGGTTGCTACACGCTCGATCTATATTGCGACTTGATAAACGAAAAGCACGAGTACCGTGAGTTTCCACATCAATATACAGCGGAGTTCGGATCTTCTTGTCGGGCTAAGGCAAGAAGGCAAGGGTGGCGATTGAATAAGCGCACTGGATACGCTGTATGTCCGAAGTGCAGTAAGAGGATCAAATGAACGTGCGGCTCACCCAGATCGACGGGGCGTTGCCAAATCTGGCGCTGATGAAACTCGCGCATTGGCACCGTCAGCGCGGTGACTTTGTTCAAGTGACGCGCCACCTCCATCGGCAAGAAGACGAGCCCACCTACGACAAGGTGTACGGCAGCAGTATCTTCGACTTCTCACAGTCACGGCGCGAGAACTTCCTGAAGTCGTGGCCTGATGCTGTCATCGGGGGCACCGGCGTCATCGTATCACCGACAGTCGAGAGCATCACAGGTGATGACCATCGCGGCGTGGATTACGCAGGATTCCCCGATTTCGATGCGTCCATAGGTTTCACGCAACGCGGTTGCCGATTGAAATGCAAATTCTGCGTCGTGCCGAAAAAGGAAGGCAAGAACCGCAGCGTCTCGACCATCGGGGAAATCTGGCGCGGCGCACCGCACCCGAAGAAACTGCATCTGCTCGACAATGATTTCTTCGGGCAGCAGGAATGGCGCGAACGAGTCGCTGAGATCCGTGACGGCGGCTTTCGCGTCTGTCTGTCGCAGGGTATCAACGTGCGGCTCATTGACGACGAGAGCGCGGCGGCGTTGGCGACTATTCAGTACCGCAATACGAAATTCAACGAACGCAAGTTATACACCGCATGGGACAACATCGGTGATGAAAAGGTGTTTTTTCGCGGGGTAGACACGCTACAACGTGCGGGTATCCCACCGAGTCATTTGATGGCGTATATGCTTATTGGGTTCGATCCGCTAGAGACGTGGGAGCGCATTTGGCATCGATTCAATCGAATGGTCGAGATGGGTATCGAGCCTTATCCGATGGTCTACGATAGGCGCAACAAGAAGTTGTGTCACTTTCAACGGTGGGTGAACACGGGACTGTATCGCATTGTGCCGTGGTTCATGTACGACCCTTGGGTCAAGTTCCAAAAGGAAGCAACGTGAACCCGAACCCACTTGAGAAGGACATCGAGAGCGCCGTCTGCACCTACGCCAAGGAGCAGGGGATGCTCGTCTACAAGTTCACCAGCCCCTCACGGCGCAGTGTGCCCGACCGGATGTTCATCACGCTGCGCGGCCAGGTGTTCTTCATCGAGTTCAAGCGTAAGGGCGAGCCGCTGACGCCGGGTCAGGCCCGCGAGCATCAGCGGCTCAAGGAGCAGAACGTCAGTGTGTACGTGATCGACAGCATCGTGGACGGCAAGATGCTGGTGGAGTTGATGTCGTGAGGGTTGAGTCAGACAAGAGGGTGCTAGTGATTGACAGCCACAAGTCGTCATCAGACGTGCCTGCTAACAATCTACATTGGCAAAATGCTCGACTGATCGCAGACAACTTAAATGCCGATCTGATTTGGTCGTACCCCACAGTAAATGACGAAATCAAATCAGGATATGACGCAATTGTGTTCGTTCATGCCAGCCACTATGCCTACACCGATTACGCATGGGTTGATGCATCACCAAGCGCACGATTGTTCTACGTGACCAATGAATACAATCTAGGTGAACCGCGTACTCTCTGGATGGCCGCTAAAAATGGGCGCAGATACACGGTCATCGCTAACCACCCCGCAGAAATAAGCAAGGTGGTGAAAAAGTACGTCGACGATTGGGTCATCGTGAATCTGAATACTTTAGTTTTTGGTCAATATCGACACACTCTGAAAGGAGCAGGTTGCGTCTATTACGGGTCATACCGTGATAACCGCGCTTCCTACTTCAAGAAATACTTGAGTCATGTGCCACTATCGACGCACGTTAAGAACATTCCCAAGTTTACGTCCCTCGGTGTGTTTCCAATGGTTACGCCACGGTTAGATATCCAACGAGGTGATTTGGCAAAATACAGCCACTCGCTGTACATCGAGGACACTGTTACTCACGACAACTACAATTTTCTCGCTAATCGTTTTTACGAAGCACTGAACAGCGACGTAGTGTGTCTATTCGATAGGAGTTGTGAGCGTACAGTCAGGCTCTCAAGTTACCCGATTGTTGACGACCTGTTTGTCGATTCCGGTAAGGATGTTTTAGATCGGGTCGCATCTAAGGTGCAATGGGGCGCTGATGTCTTAGGTACAGCCGCCCAAGAGCGCGATGATGTAATTCGGTCACTTAGGAAAATTGTTCTTGGTGATTACCCCGATTGGTTGCTTCCACAATGAAACGCGCTGACCCCACATGCTTCGCTCGCCCGGTCACCGCGCTGCACGGCTACCAGGTGCGTGCCATCGAGCATCAGTGCGTCCACCCCGAATCGGTGCTTTGGTTAGATATGGGGTTGGGGAAGACGGTCATCGCTCTCACGAGCATCGCGCATCTCATCAACGCGGGATGGCTCAAGGCGGTGATCGTGGTCGCTCCGTTGCGCGTGTGCCGCCTCGTGTGGCGCCAGGAGGCGCTCGGTTGGGAGCACACGCGCCACCTGACCTTCAGCACGGTCATGGGCACCAAGGATCAACGCGTGCGAGCCTTGCTGCGCCCAGCGAACATTTATTTATTGAACCATGAAAACCTGCAATGGCTTTCTGAAACTCTTGACACGTACTTCGCGGCCAAAGGGAAGCCTCTCCCCTTCGACGGCGTGGTATGGGATGAACTTTCGAAGATGAAGAACAGCACCACGCACCGGGTCAAGGCCGTCCGCAAGATCCTCCCCCACTTCAAGTGGCTCACGGGGCTCACCGGCACGCCCGTGAGCAACGGCTACGGGGATCTGCATGGTCAGTACCTCGTGGTCGACCGCGGCGTACGACTGGGCACCAGCAAGACGGCGTTCCGCACCCGGTTCTACCGCAAGGTGGGCCCGTACACCGAGGTGCCGTTTGCCGACGCCGAGGACACGATCAAGAAGTTGATCAGCGACATCACGCTGGAGATGAGCGCGGCCGACTATAACCCGCTCCCCGACATCATCGTCAACAACGTCGAGCTCGAACTGCCCGAAGACCTGCGGGCCAAGTACGACCGCATGGAGCGGGAACTGTTCATCAAGCTCGACAGCGGCGCCGAGGTCGAGATGTTCAATCAAGCGGCGCTGACCAACAAGGCGCTGCAGTTCGCCAACGGTGCCATGTACCCCGTCGCCGGGATGCCGCTGTGGGAGCCCGTGCATGACCTGAAGCTCGATGCGCTCAAAGAGATCATCGACGAGGCGCAGGGCCAGCCGATCTGGTGCGCCTATGCCTATCGGAGCGATGCCCAGCGCATCATGGCGCGGTTCAAGCAGCTGGATCCAATCAACCTGACCGAGTGCCAGAGTGAGGCGTCCCTGAACAACGCCATGCGCCGCTGGACCGCGGGCGATTGTCGGCTGATGATCGCGCATCCGGCGAGCGCAGGGCATGGCATCGACGGCCTGCAGAAGACGGGGCACATCGTGGTCTGGTTCGGGCTTAACTGGAGCCTGGACCTGTACGAGCAGTTCACGGCCCGCGTGCGCCGGCAGGGCCAAGGGGTGCCTGTCATCTGCCATCGCATCCTGATGCTCGACACGCTCGATCAGGCACAGGCGCTGGCACTCGACATCAAGGCGCAGACGCAGAGTGGTCTGCGGGACGCTGTGAAGCAGTACCGACTGAGCAAGGGGGTGTGATGATCTGGTTCACGAATCGCTGGGCGTGGTTCGTCATTTGCGTGACGACATGGATCGTGTTCACTTTCTTGGGGGCGGCATGACCCCCGCCGACCTCGACGCCATCGAATCGTCCCTGCGCGAAGTCTACCTCGCGCCGGGCATCGCGGACGAATTCGCCAAACTGCGGCGGGAGCGGGATGCGCTGTTGAAGGAACTGGACAAAGAAAAAGCCCCGCCGCGAAACGGGGCTTGAGTGCGCCAGGCCCTCGCGGGTCCAGCAACTTCCAGTTACAGCACAGGGATGATGATGTTCAGCGTCGGCAACACCGGGATGATCACCGGCGGCGCGGGCAGCGGCCCCGAAGTCACCACAAGGGCATGAACTCCCCCGGCAGCGAAGGACAGACCCGCCCCCGCCGCACCGACCGCACCCGTTCCACCGACCGGAAGCGTCATGTTGCCGGTGCTTGTCGTAGTCGTATTGGCGACCGGAATGCCCGACGCCGCGCTCGTGCCCGCGAGCAGCGGATTCACGGACAGGGCGGGGAGCAGGACGCTTGCGGCGGAGGTGGTGGTATTGGTGGCCGTGCCGGTGGCGATCTCCGGCGCCAACGTCGGCACCGAGACCACGAGTTTCACCACTGAGGCCGAAGCCGCAACCGCTCCCGCGATTGCTCCTGCCCCGACCGCGACGCCTTGCGCTCCGACAGCGGCAGACATCACCGCGAACATCAGTCCTACGAATAGCTTCTTCATTTTGACCCCTTCTCAGTTGCGACAGCTTGACTGGCAGTTGCTTCGGGCCGCCAGACCCCACCCGTGAACACGTACCTTCTGTTGTCCGTACTGAAGCCGATGGTGCCTTCCGTGGGCGTGGTCACGGGCGGCGGCGGCGCATTGGGCCGCACCGCAGCGGGAGGCATGACGGCAGGCTGCGAACTGATATAGTCTTGCGGCTTATCGCTCACATACGCCGTGCGGGCGCAGAGTTGCGGTGAAGTACGACGCACATCCGGATCATCACAAACAAGGGCCAGAGCAGCGTCAGACTGACCAATGAGGGCAAGAAGTCGGACCATCTCCCTCTGGTTGCATTCCTTGTCAACATGACTACCCCCTAGCGAGAAACCGAAACCAGCGAACCCCGCAGAGGCACTCAGGACTGAGGAACACGGTGTGCTTGGGGCGAATGAGGGGGCAAATATGCTGGGAACATTCCGCACCGTCTGGGTGCTCGACGCCTTCTCCGTGTTGTACGTGATCGACTGCTGCGGGGACGCTTGCACTCCCACCTGCGCGTTGGAGCCTGAGCCGGACGTGCTCGTTGCTCCCTGAGCGATCGCGAGTGGCGAGGCAAGCAGTAAAGCCAGTAGTGAAAGGCATCGCATCAGGTACTCCTTTAGTCGAGCATTCTGTTCTGACTCTCAGTGACCATCGAATTGCGAAACGCCCGAGTCTTCGGTCCCTGTCCCAGTTTAGCAGCAGGAACACGACGCAGGTTGTCCTCCAGACTCTCGGCGAGGTCCAGCATTTGTTCTCGCCGCATTGCCGCTCGCGCTTTCAGCTGCTGATCAGTCGACCGGGCAGCAATCTCGTCGAACCCTTTCGCCTGATCCCGCGCCTTCTGCACCGCCTTCGCCACCCACTCCCGATCCATCATCTTGCCGAGAACCTGCTTGTCGGTGAGTTTCCCCATCTCGGGGGAGACAGTGGCGAGGTCGACCTTGGTCCGGTCCCAAGCGATCTTCTCAACTGCGTCAAGGGTGAAGGGTTGGTTGCTCTGCATCTTCTGCACCGCACTCGCCAACGGTGTACCCGTGTCGCTGACCACTTGGATCGCGCCAGCGGGTTGCCGGGTAGCCTCGGGGCGCAGCCGACCGGCTTCATCAAACTCAAGGATCTGACCGGAGCCCGCCGGCCTGCGGGTAGCGGCCTCCTGTGCGGCCTGCTGCGCCGCCTGCTGCTCTGCCCACATCCGGTCCCTGCCCGCAGCAGATGCTGCTCTTGCCTGCGCTCCCTCCAGCGTTCGCGAGTCCGATGGCGACGCGAGCCGGTTCGGCGGCACCGGCGGCACTTCGGGCGTGATCTCCGGTCCCGGTCGCGCCCCCGGTGTCCAGTTCGGGACGCCGCTACCCATCGCATTACGCCAATCGTAGGGCACCGGCACCCCCGGCGTCGAGGGCGGCAGTTCACCGTAGGCTTGTTGCGTGTTCAACTGGTTCAGCATCCCGCGACGATCGGGTGGCATCAGCTTGTTCTGAAACTCGGGACTGGTTATGTTCCGAGCCATCCGGTTACGGACTAGGATGTCTCCCGCCCTGCTGGCACTGTGGATGAGTGCGCCGGTGACACCCCCGATGCGGGCGATCGTCAGCGGGATGCCGGTGGATATGAACTTCGGATCACCGAAGGCGCCGGGGAACTGTCCGATAACGTGCCCGAGTCGTGCGGCCTCACCTGAGTAATTGGGGTTCTCAGCCGCAAGTTTGGCAAGTTTCGCCGGGTCTACCTTCAGCGTCTTCGGGTCAACTACCGACTCGTCGGCGTAAATCTTTGCCAGCTTCGCTCGTGCCTCACGCAGTCCCGGCAGCATCTTCGGGTCAGCGTTGGCGTCAATCAGCGTTTCAAGAACGTCAGCGAGTTGCAGGTTCAGTTTGGCGGCGCGAATCTGTTCAGGGGTCGATGACGGGCTATTGAACACCTTCTTGGCATCGTTGCGGTAATCCGAGATCCCGTTCACCACCCGAGTGCCGGCAGTCTCATTGACTCCCTTCATGCCTTGTTCGAGGTCGGCCTGTGCCGCGTCGATGACGGCTGCGTTGCTCTTGGAGTCACCGAACTGCGGGTCACGACGCAAGGTTTCGAGTTGCGCCTTCGCCTCGGTGATGTTGGGGAAATCCTGCATCGCTCGCACCGGCTCATAAGGCTTTGCAGCCTCGACCCGCAGCCGGTCGAATGTCTCTGTGTTCAGCACATCGCCCGGGAGAAGCGTCGGGTGGTCCGACCTAACCGCATCCGTTGGCAGTTCGGCATTCTTGGCCCTGACGGCGCGTACCCCGGTGGTGCCGGCAACAGCGGCTGTGGCCTTCGGTGCTGCAGGATTGCCAACGTCACTCGGGTGCAGCACGACACCCAAGTCCTTGGCTTCCTTGAGCATGTCGAGTTTGTGAGCATCCTTCAGGTCACCCATCGCAGCGACCGTGGGTTCTGCCGCACGAGATGCTGCCAGATCGGGCGCTACCGGCCGCACAGGCTGCTTGGCGAGGTCTGCCTCAGACCTGACGATGTTCCCCGCCTGCCGCGCCGCAGGACCAACCAGAGGCGCCATAGCGTTCAGGGCGGGCGTGGCGGGGATCAGAGCGTTGAATGCCTCGCCGACGGCATTGGTGATTGCCTGACCTGTTTGGGAATGGGGCTGGTAGGCCATGCCCGCCACGTTACCAGCGGCTTCGGCACCGATCCGCACGCCTTCAGGGGTGCCGTATTTCCCACTCAGGAGCGTCTTGCCGGCACCGACGATGGGTGCAAGCAGTCCCGTGATTGCACCCGTACCGATCGCCGCAGACGCCTCAGGGATGCCTGCCAACCGATCCAGAATGCCCGGGCGCGGAGCGGGCGCGGTGGCCGGCGCCGGCGTGTCGGGAATCTGGTCGACGAGTGACTTGGGCGCAGTGCCGCGCATCCGACGAATCTCGTCAGCGAATACCTTGGCGTCAGCGGCATTCCCCGCGGCGTCGGCCTTGACTAGCGCAGCACTCAGTTGTTCAAGAGTCGCCATGTCATTTGTACTTGTCGAGCAGTGCGTCGATGTTAGGGGTGGCAGCACCCTTGGTTCCGAGAATATCCTTGTCGAAGTCCTTCGCGCCACCACCGGCCTTGTACTGCTGCCGGTAACCGTCAAGTTGCCCCTTGATAAGTTGCTGGTAGCGGTCGAGCACCCCCTTCAACTGCGCGGGACTGTTCACATTGGCGAGCGCCTGATCGACAGCGTTACGATCACCCAGAGCACCTGCCGCACCGATGACCGCCTTCGTGATTTCCCCAGCGACAATACGCTTGACTGCTTGGAAGTCGGTAGGTGCTGCTTCGCCTGTCCACTGCGCGATCGTGTTGCCGATCTTGTTGAGTGCCTGGATGTCGTTGTTGGCGAGAGCGTCACCAGCCTGCCGCAGCGTGCTGATGTGATCCTGCACCACGTTGAATGAACGCACTGCGTCACCAGCGCGGCCGGATGCGAACGCCTTCTCGATGCCCACCTTGGTGCCGTAGGTAGTGGCGTCGTAGGTCGGATCGGTCTGCTGCACCAGTTGCATCAGTTGGTCGCCGCGAGCCGTGTTCCTGAGTGGCGGCGGAGCACGATGATCGACGATTGCCGCCACCTGACCCGCGAGCATCGCAGGCATGGCGCCAAGGAAGTCGTTGCCACGCAGTCCCTGTTGCGCGGCTTGTTTGAGCGTCAGTCGCCCGCCGAGTGTCGGTGCAGACGCAGCAGGCGTAGCATTCTTGACGGCATCGGCCTGAATGACCGCAAGTTCCTGCGGAGTGAACTTGGCCTCGGGCGCGATGCTGGCGGTCTTGCCCGACGCCGTATTGGGCAGCAGTGGGTAAGCATCCTGAGCACCCGTGATGCCAAGCGGGTCAACCTGAATTGCCCGCAGAGGCAGACCGGCCGCGGCAGTATTCGCCGTTGCCTTGCTATCGGGACTTTGGTTGATCGTACCCTCCGACCCCTGCACCACCGTCGCCGGCCCACCGAGCCCGGGGGTAGCGATCAACCGCCTACGGTCACCAAATTCTTGCGGGGTCAGTGTCGGCTTGTTCGCTTCGAGGAACTTCGCGATGCCGTCCTTGGCGACGTACTTCATCTTCTCGAACTTCGTGCCTTCAGGGTCGTTCTGCAGCGCGTCGTAGATCGCCTGCTTGGTCATCTCCGGCGTGATCCCCGCTGCCGCGAGCCGCGGCCCGAGCACCGGATTGCGGTGCGTTGAGAGTTCCAACTGCAACCAGCCCTCGGGCGACTGGAACTCGGGCCGATCGGCCAGCGTCTTGTAGTTCGCCATCTCCTTGGCGTAAAGGTCGGCCTCTTCCTTCGCCGCCTTCGCCGCGTCCTCACGGGACTTCATCCGCGCCGCGTCGATGGCGGGTACATGACTCGCAGCTGGTCCCCGCGCCGCGTTCGTCATGTACTTGGCGTAGTCGAAGTTACCCTTGTCGTCGACGGCGCCACGCGCTGCCGCCCCGAGCGCGTTCTCCATGTCGTCCTTGCGCCGCGCCTGCGAGATCGTGAACTGCGCGAGCATATTCTGGTTCTGCGCGTTATCGATCGCCGCCATCTTCGCGTAACTGTCGAGCGGATTCCCGATCTCCGGTTGCCGGAAGCTCAGGGCGATGTTGGGGTCGATGGGCATGGTCGTTCCTATTGGAAACCGGGGCCTTCGTTGTTCCCGCCGAATGGGTCACTGTACGGTGATAGCGCGTTGCCGCCCCCGTAGCCACCGTAGGGATTGCCACCACCGTAGCCGCCACCGTAGGGGTTGCCGCGGGACTTGTAGTAGTTCAGGAGGTCTTGATTGTTCTGGTAGTTCAGGTACTGGCCCACGCCGCCGGCGAGCGCGTTCGCCCCGCCCATGTAGCCCGAGGCCCGAGCGTTGCCCGCCGCCATGCCGGCGTTGCCCGCAGTCGTCGCGTAGTTCTGGCCCTGTGATCCCATGACGTTGGCTGAGGTCTGCGCCGCGCCCGTCAGCGACTGCAACGGGTTGAGCAGGTTGCTGCGGTTGATCTGGTAACGGTCGAAGGCCGACTGGTACTCCTGCGACCCCATCTTCTGCCCGTACCGCTGGCCCGCCTTGAGCGCGTTGCCCGAGATCAGCCCGCCGCGAGCCGCCGCGCCCGAGTCCATCGCCTTGTTGCCCTGCTCCAGACGGAAGGCGTAGCCGGGGTCGGCGGTCATCGCGTTGTAGTCGAAGGGCTTGTTCGCGCTGCCGTAGCCGGGCGAGTTGGGGTCGCCGCCGATCCCGAGCAGATGCGCGAGCTGGTTGTTCGCCGCGACGCCGGTGTCGTAGAACGGCTTCTGGTCGGCGCGGCCCTGGAGCCACTGCTCCCGGGCGAGGTCGCTTGCCGCGTTCGCCGCGTTCGCCTGCGTTTTCGCCGCCGCATTCGATGCGAGCGCACCGATCGCCGCGCTGCCGAGCGAGCCGAGCGCCGAGAGAGCACCGCCGCCGAGACTGCCCAGACCGCCTGCACCACCGAGCGTACTCAAAATTCCCCCTCCTCCCCCTACCGCGCCGCCGGTTGCCGCACCCGTCGCCATCGCATCCAACCCTGCGCCGCCACCGACCGCGCCGGCGGTGCCTGCGGCACCCGCAGCGCCCGCTGCCGGGGCGAACCCGGCGATCGAGCCACTACCCCCGCTGCCGAAGCCCGCAGCGGCTCCTGCGCCCGTTTCCGCGCCCGCGGCACCTGCAGCGCCCGCCCAGACCGGTGCGGTGCCGGCGGCGAACACCGCCGCCGGCAGGAAAGGCGCGATCTGCCAGAACTTCTTGTCGATCGTGTCTGGTTTGCCATAGTAGTTGTACGCCCCGTAGTTCGGATCGTTGTACGTTTGCGACGTAGGCTTCCAGCCGTAAGTCTCATCGAGGTTGTTGCTGCCGTAGGTCTTGCTGGCACTCTGCCATTGCCCGCCATCGCCCTGCGGGAGGTTCAACTTCGGGATGTTCAGCGGCGCACCGTCGGGCGTGATGTAGCCACTCTGCACCGCTGCCGTCCACTCTTCCGGCGGGACGCGCTGCCGGAGCCAGTCCATCTGGTACTTGTAGAGGCCGGGGTCGCCGTTGGGGTCCATCCCCTGCAACGCGAGCAGCCAGGTGTTGTCAGCCATTACGAAACCTCCCGCCCGCTCACGCGGAAATTGACGCCCAGGGCCGAGGTCACAGTCACAAGCGCCTCGCCTAGAGTTAGTACCGAACCCTGGATTTCGGGGAAGGTATACGTCTCGCCCGGTTGCATGACCTTCGCCACCAAAGACAGCCCAATGGAGATGGTCACTGTCACCTGACCCACCGCGGTATTGTAGGCGGTGATCTTGTCGAAGATCGCAGCTTGCACGAGGCAGGTATAGACCGCCGTCGCGGCTACCGGCAACGCACGGGTCGGTACAAGGGACTTCGCGGTGACGGTCATGGTCAGAACTCGTTCAGGAAGCCGAGTTTGAAATCGAGGACGTAGACCTGCTTAACATTAGCTACAGTGTCTGTGTTTACTGTCTGAAACACGCAGTCCATGTTCGCCGTTGGAATATTGGTCGTAATCTGCCCCATGAACTCATAGAACCGGCTACCTGGGGCGCGTCCATAAAACGCAACCGCATCATTAATGAGTTCAATGCGGAATTGACGAGTGGCATTTGCTGAGAAACTGACGATGTTTTTTGCGATGACAGTCTGCACCCCAGCCTTGGCTGAAATGCAACGGTAGAAGTTCGCAAACGCAGTCTGGTTGACTTCGACCCAACATCCATTCTGCGGCGGGTTGGCGATCGAGTCCATGAACCCGAAACGATGGATGCAATCGAAGACACTAACCGTTGATACTGTAAAAATTAGGTGTGGATTTTGTCCGCCCCCTAGCCCATTGAAGCCAAGTGTCTTGCAGTTGTAGATCGCTGCAATGTTGCCGTTTGCTGTAGTCGTTTGGTAGTTCACCGCGCCACCGACCTGTAGCCCATCGCTCACAGTACCGGCACTAGTACCCCATGACCCGTGAGTTGTCCGCAGAATCGGTGCAGTCCACTCCATGAACGACATCATGTCGTGATGGATCGTGTCGCGATAGGAGAGCGTCTTAAGCGAGCCGAAGAGCCGCCCTGAGTGCGATGTGCCGTTTACCCGACCAATACCTCTGCCAGTTATTGGTTGCGTTGTCAGCGGCACGTCCCCATCATTGTTGTTTACAAGGTATTGCGCGTCGTTAATGCCTGAAGGGTCGTCGACTCTGATGCCACCACCAAACGCCGGATTGAGGAACAGGTGCGCCGACATCGTATTCTGGCTTGTGATGCCGTCCCATATCCCAGAGAACCAAAGACCATTTCCTACACCCTCCGGGACCGGGAACAGCGGGGGTTTTTGTTCGCCACTACGGAAGGCAAGCACCCGACCCCATTGGTGATTGTCGCCGCCGGCAATCTGGATCGCGGCACCGTCAGTGTGTGCAATGAAGATTGCATCCCAACTACAAGCAGGGAAGCCTTCGGCTCTAATTAAATCTGGGTCTGGATTGACCTGGGCGTTGAGGAAAATTCCCGTGCCGTTACGGTTGGTGTTGTTCGAGAAGTCAGCGTACTGGTCAATGTAAATATTGCGGAATAGCCCGAGACCCGAGGGGAACGGTTGATCTGCAGGATTGGTTAACTCCATCGCCGCGTAGGTCGAATACTTCAAGTACAGGTCGCGGAACTCGAACAGGCGACAGTTGCGGATGAGGAGGATGCGCGTCGCAATCCGGCGACCGTCGAGCGACAGCGCCAGGATGCCACCACCGTCGAATGGCAACGCGCTCCCCGGCATCCCGAACCAGATCATCGCGATGTCACTGGTCCCGCCGTACCACTTGATGTCGGTCGGGGCTTGCGACTCATTGCCGCCCTGCCCCGCGCCGCGGATGACGATCGGCTTAGGCACAAGCAGCGTCTGCTCGATGCGGTAGCCGCCGGCAGGAACAATCAGCGTGGTGAGCGGGGTCGTGCTCTTGGTCGTCGCAAAACTGCCCGCGTAGTTAATCGCCGCCTGGAACTCGTTGGACACGTCGAGCGTGAACGCCCGCGCCTTCACGTCCGCGATCTGGGCCGGACTGAGGAAGTCCCACAGGGTGATGAACTGCGGCACGATCGGCGGCGGAACGTAGGGCGCGGGCGTGTAGAAACCGTTGTAGTCCTTCGTCCATATCTCGACGTCCGTCGCGTCCTTGAGCGTGAACTTGTACGACTTGTCGAGGTCGATCCAGATTTGCTCGGGAACGCGGCCCTCGGCATCGAGGATGATCGGGTTCGCGTTGAACGTGTTCCCCAGATGCGAAGTCCACGTGTTCGCCGGAGTCGTCGTGCCCGCGTCGTAGGAGTACAGCTTCCCCCCGGTCAGCGGGTCGCCGTTCTTGTCGAAGAACTGGGCACCCGAACCGAAGTTGGTGAGCAGGACGTAAGTGGTCATGTCTGGTACCCCGTGATGATGACTTGTGCCGCGGTAACTGATGGTTTCGGTGCTGCCGCTGCCGTGAACTTGAGCGTGGCACCGTTGTTATTCGATGTGATAGCCTGCATGGTAATAACATCGTTGGGTTGGAGAACTCCGGCGAAGGACACCGATACCACGTTGCTATCGCCTGCCGCCGCAGCCTCGTAAACAACACCCGACCCCGCCACCGCAACCCCGTTAAGCGCAATCCAGAACGTGGTGACGTTGTTGTTGGAGTTTTGCAGAATCTGCGGTTCGAACAGAAAGAGGAACGTACCACGCACCGTTGTAACAAACGTGTTACCAACCCGCGTCATCGGACCAAAGCTGCCCGCAGAGTCTTGATTGAATTTGACATCCGCAGCCACATTGGTCAGTTGCTGATCAATGTTCGCGACCGAGATAAGTAGTGTGTTCAGCCCACCAAGCGACGGCGGAGGCAGGTTGTACGGCGCAGGGCCGACGTAGTTGGGGAGGACGAATGGCGGCACTACCGGCGCGACTTCAAGCACACCGACCGAACTATTGAGCGCCGCAATCTCGGCCTCGATGATCGTGATGGCATCAGCCCCCAGGTTCGCCCGAGAAAACATGTTGAGCAGCCACATGAACCACGGACGCGAAATCAGCCCATTTGCGTCTACCATCGGCACCCGTGGCGGGGTGATGTTATTGATGTTGATGGGGTCGGTCATGATGCGGTCGGACTGCCATGCAACTCAGCCCCCATGATGGCGATCTTGACCGGATCGGTACCGCTAACCTCGTACACGCGGTCCCGCAGCTTCACTGTCATCCCAAGCCGCCGCCAATATGTGCGGAAGCCGTACTCACCAATGCGCCCCATCGAGCGCCAGTGCTCGTTGCTCCAAGTGTGACCCCCATCATCCGACCAACGTAGCATCACTTCCGGGTTTGCGGGGCCGGGGGACGACCGGCGTTCTTGCCGAAGCAGCAAGGGACGACCATCCTCGGTCGTGATGAAGTCCAGAGCCTGGGTTGCAAGCAGGTCAGTACTGACCTCGATCAACGGCCCCGCTTCGGTGCCTGTTTCACAGTCGAGTTGGAGCGAGTGATGGGCGGTACGCTTCAGGTCATTCTTTCCCGGTTCGAGCGCCCGCCACGAACGCAACCACTTCTGCACCGCGTCATCATCGGAGTACACAGTCGGGTCGAGGGCGAAGATACGGGCGTCTGTGCAGCTGCCGACTAGGATCTGGTTGTTGTACGCCGCTTGGCAGTTGCTGCGATGCCGCCCGAACTTGTCATCGACCCACGAAGCCCGCTCATGCCACGAGTTGGTCGCCACGTCGTAGCACCACGTCGCCCCAAGGCCATCGTTCGCGCTGGGGAACGTGAGTACATAGAACGAGTGCCCATCCTGCTGGTAACTGAAGCCGATCGCGTCCGAGAGATCACCGTAGGACTGAATCGCCCACTCCACAGCATGAGTACTGATACGTTGCCCTATGTACCCAGTTGCGGCGTAGACGACACCTTGTCCCCGCTGGTCAGAACCAAGCCAGAAGAGGCGGTTGTCAAGCTTGGCGGGGGAGAACGCCGCGGCAAGGCCAAACTCGTTGAACGCACCCTGAACCCGCGTCAACGGGAAGTCAGCTGTTCCGCCCTCGTTGTACCAGACCTCGACCGTGTTGGTGCCGAAGACCCAGACCTCGCGGTGATCGACGATCAGCGCGACCACGTTGTCCGGGTTGCCCTCGGCACTGGCGAAGTCGAGCGGGTCGATCGAACTGCCGTCGTACAGGCTCGTCACCCAGATGGTCTGACTGTTCGGCTCGTTGAAGACAAAGTAGCCGTCGATGAACCCCACGGTAAGCGCACCGGGGAAATCAGGGTCAACGATCTGTTTGAACGTAGCGGTCTTGTTGTTCCAGATGTAGGACGGACCGTTCGAGGCGATGAACAATTGCGTCCCGTTATCCGCCATACTGACGAGATTGGTGCCGGGGATGTAGCCGAGGGACGTGGGGGCGTAGGTCACCGGGTCAAGCTTGTACAACCCGTCGCTGACTACAACGTAAAGCACGCCACCATACACCCACATCCCGCGCACGGGACCGTTATCACTTACCGGTCCCGACTCGCTCACGTTGGTAACGTACCGCAGACCGGGACAGCGTTGCAGCCACGCGTGCTCCTTCCCGCCCTCGGGGATGATCTCGGGGAAGAGATTGACCATCCGCGCCGCCGCCGCGTTGACACTGCGGGCGACGTAGGTCTGGCCGAGGATCGGGGTTTTCACGGGCTAGTAGTTGCCAGCGTAGATGTTGAACCGTTGCCGCGTCGCGACCAGCGAGTACGGCAGCGACATGATGCCGTCGTCCTGGTTCATGCGCTTGAGGTTGCGCTTGCTCGCCACCGCGATCCGCGCCGTCTGCGGCGACGGCTCGACCCCGAACTCGTTGCAGAACTCGACTGCGAGGTTGAAGCGAAAGGCCCGAACGTATCCCGGTGGGAGGATAATGTCGGTCGCGAGGTTCACCAGACCCCGAATTTCCTCAATGCTGACAAAGTGCCACTCTAGTACCCGCGTTGGCACCGGGTAGATATGGAACTCCATGTCTGGCATCGAGGGGTTGATCCAGATCACTTGCGGATACGTCGAAGTAACCGTCTTCACCGCAATACCGTTGTACTGCTGTTGGTTGATGATCTTGATACCAAAGCTGACATTGGTCGCCGGATCCCTGAAGTACGTTGAGTCATCCAACGAGACAGGGCGGTTGCCGACAAAGTCACCAGTCGGTCCGAGCGTTTGAGACACCAAGCCCGGAAGCCAGTTGAAGGTCTGGTCCTGGGTATTGAACACAGACAACCGCTCGGTGTTCCACGAGTCGATCATCTGGTTCATTGCGCGCAACGCATCCTGTGCCGTCGGGGCACTGGGCGTCTCGCCTTCGGCAAGCTGACCAATCAGCCGCAGCGAGCCATCAATGAGTTCCGCAGCAGTCGTCATGCTTACCTCGAATTAGGCGGGGTACCCCCGAAGGGGTCCCCCGGTTGCCACACGATCAACCGATGCGCCACGCCGCGCCGTCGCAGTAGACCGGTACGACATTGGCACCGCCCGCAGCCACAACCGCGCCGATCCCGGCGGTCATTGCGGCGTTGGAATCGGTGACCGTTGCCCGCGTACCGAGGAACGCAGCGGACGCAGCGGGAAGCCGCGCCACCGGAACCCCGGTCAGCAGAAGACTTTCGAACTCGGGGTCCAGAAATGCGACCCCTGTTGCCTTGGTGTTGGGCATGATGCCTCCCTTATGCCATCCGGTACGCGGTCCACGTGCCCACGCCCGTCTTGCGGAACGTGAATATGGCCGAACCCGGCGCTGCGGTCGCTGCCGCGCCGACGACGGTGACGCCCGTTCCTCCGGTCAGCGAGGCCGCGAACGCAGCCGCCTGGATGATGGAGAGATTGAACGTCGAGCCGACCTTGGCGTTGGACAGGTAGTCATCGATCTGCGCCCCCGTCGGCGTGGTCAGCGCGAGCGCCGAGCCGAAGTTGGTGAGGACCACGTTGCCTGTGAGTTCCGCCATCGTCAGCGTTACCGCTCCGGTCTTGGCTGCGCCCGGCGTGGGCATGGCCGACATGTCGACTTCGTTGACGTTCCCGTCGTTGTACTGATACCCACCACCCACACTTCCTACGGTTCCCAACATGATGTTTCTCCTTACTTCACTACTGTGAAAGGGGCCTCCGGCGGGTTAGGCCGGAGGGTTGTGCCGGGGAATCAACCCCACATGCGAACGCCCGCCGGGGGACGGATGGCTGCGAAGCCGTAGAGGACGTCGACGCGGCAGGGCATGCGGTCGTTGTTGATGTCGTACTGGCGCACGATCCGCATCGAAACGCCGTTGTGCACCTGACGGCTTGCCATGTCCACGCCTTGCGGCATGATCAGGTCGGCGGTGCCGAGGGTGACGGCGTTCTTCTCGTAGATCAGGTTCTGCGGCGATTGCGTGGACGCGGCACCAATGAAGATGATCGGCGCCCCCGAAACCGGGAATGCGTCCACCGTCGCCAGTGCCTGGTTTGCCGTGAAGATCGCCGGCGAGATGGCGACGTTGGTGTACGCACCGCCCGCCGCCGTGTTCGTCGCCGTGCAGACGAACTGCTGCAGGGAGCCGGTCGATTGGCGCGTCTGCGGGTTGACCGCGAACACACTGCCGATCGTGAACACGTCGCCCCTGTTGATGACCTGCGTGCCGGTGCCTGTGATCGCCAACGTGGACTGGCCCTGCACCGCGACGGTCGTCGTCACCGTGGCACCGGTTGCGGCACGGGTGCCGGTCAGGTGCTGTTGGATCGATTGCGTCATGCCGAGTTCCTCGTACCCTAGGATGCCTTCGCCCATCAACCCGCTCTTGAACTGGCGGGAGACGATGCTGACCGGGTTGAAGAGGCCCTTCATGCCTTCGACAAGACCGGCGTTGGCTGCCGGGTTGACGGCGGCGTAACGCGGCGACATCGCCACGGCGGACTCGTTCAGCTTCTGCTGCCCGGCGAGCAGGACCGCCGAAGTGGACGGGATGGTGCCGGGGGTACCGACCGATTGGAAGATGTCCTGGTACACCGAGCACAGGTCGGCGTCGACCGTCGCGGCCAACTGGCTGATCCGCGGCTTGAGAACGCGTTCGGCGAAGTCGTCCATCGACAGCGTGAGTTCCGCCGACGTGAAGTTGATACCGACGTGCTTCTGGCGGGTGATGGCGAGCGTGGTGAACTGCTCGTTGTCGTCCTGCGCTTGCAGCGCCGCGCCGTCCGTCACGAGTGCACGGTCGGGCAGGCGGATGCGGAGCGTTTGGCCGATCTTCGCGCCCGAAACGGCGAACGAGGGATCGTACTGGCGATTGCAGGTCCGGCTGACGACGGACGTGTTCTCGAAAATCTCGAGCGACTTCCTCGTGATCATGTCGATGGTGAGAATGCTGTTGCCCATGATGGGTAGTTCCTTTTAGCGGTTGGATGAGGCCCACTTCTTCCGCTGCCGTTCGCGTTCCTTTTCGATCCACGTTGAGGTATCCATTGCCGCGATGGACCGCGGGTCAGTCGTGTCGAAAACGGGCGCGGACGACCCCCTTGCCCCTACGGGCTTGATCGGTTCCGGTGCCGAGGATGTCCTCTTCGCCGGCGGATTCGTCGTGAGCTTGGTTTCGAGCTTACCCAGTTCCTTTGCTTGCCTCAGGGGCGACAGTTGGGCGATGCGCTTCGCTTCGGCAGGGTTCGTCCCGAGGTAGTACGCGATCTCGGGACCGACCTCGCTTTCGCGAATCGTGTGGGCCATCGCGGTCGTGATCTTCAGCGCCGGGTTGTAGGCGACTTGGTCGAAGTCGTCGTACTTCTCCCGCGCTGATTCCTCGCGCTCGTGGTAGGTTTCGAGCACCTGCGCTTCGGCCTTCGCCGCTTCGCGCCGGTTGGCGATCTCTTCCGCGAGCGCAACCACGTCCTGCGCTTGCCCATCCGGTGCGGGTTCCTGCGGCGCGGCTCGCGCTGCCTGTTCCCGCTCCCACTTGCGTTGCTCCCGTGCAAGTCGCTTCCCGACAGCTGCGTCCAGTTCCTCTTGCGAGAAGACCTTCGGCGGCTCGGGTTGCACTTCCGGCGTCGATGCTCCATCCACCGGGGTCGCCGTGACCTCCGGTGCGGGCGCGGCCACATCCCCCGCTACGGGTACTTCAGGTACTACTTGTTCGTCAGCCATTTGTATCTGCCCCATCAAGGCCCTGGTGAACGCACCAGTACGTTTAGGTATTGACGCTGCGGGCCATCTCATTCCAGCCCGTGCCGTCACAAATAAGGGTCATCGTGTCGTTGGCTGTGGTGATGTAGTTTGCGCCCATCTTCAGCGTAGCCGACGCTGAGACAGTCAAAGCTCCAGCAAAGCGCAGAACAATGATGCGCCCTGCCTGGTTAGTTCGACTGATCGAAGAAAAACTCGTTGTGCCAAGAACATCAAACAGCACGCCCTCATCATTGACCGGTAGAGGGTTGGCTGAGTTGGCTGAACGCGGCGCAAAATCACTCATGTTCGCGTTGATAACAATCAACGCAGAGGTGGCGGCGTTATCGATCTGGCTATTGATAGCCCAATTCTTGAATGTGTTTCCGACCACAGTAACGTTCTTCGCCGAGGTGCCGATCTTCACCCCGGTCGCAACCGATCCCGTTCCGCGCAATACGTTGCCGGTGACCGTAATCTGCTCGCCACCCTCGATGGCGATCGGGATACCAAACCCGGACCCCGTGTAATCGAACACGTTGCCGGAAATACTCCCCCGACCCTGTATTCCCGTGCCCAGATTGACCGATATTCCAGAGGCGGTCGAATTCTTGGTACTAGTGACGACGCAATTGGAGATCACGAAGTCACTTAGGTCATTTGCGCCCGTGCCTTCGACGTACACCCCATATGATGAAAACCCGTCAATCGAGCACGCATTGATCAGCAGCCCCTTCGATGTCGTCACCGCAGCATTCAGGGTCGCGTTGATGCAGTACGCGCCATTGACGAATCGGCAATTGACGATGCGTAGCCCGCCGAGGGTCTCGGCCTTGATGTGCGTCGCCGGGGCTGAAGCGGTAGAGAAGAAGCAGCCCGCAATGCTGGTTCCACCGATGGTCGCGTCGAGCGTGTTGCCCGTGCGAACGCTGATCGAAACCGCGTTGAGAATGACGCAGTTGCTGATGTTGCAACGGGCTGCACGAGGGTAGGCATCAATACCAATAAAGGCACCTTGAATACAAACCGTATCCACAAATCCATACAAACTGGTAGCCGCGGCACTTGTGCCATTGAACAGAATAGCCGCGCCCGCTGTGGCAGTAGCCACAGGTCGCAAGACCATGTTGCAGACACCACCGCCTAGATCGGTAACAAACGAAAAGCAGGTCGCATTTGTGGGGTAGATGATGGACGTACCATCATCATTAGTCGTCGCGCCACTGCCTGAACCTGCACCAAGTAGTGTGATAGCATTGGCCGCGATATTAATCGTGGTAGTGATTCTGTAATTCCCTGCGGGGAAATACACCGTGCCACCATTGAGCACACTACCAACATAACTAACCGCAGCTTGAATAGCCGCCGCATCGTCCGCAACACCATCACCTACTGCACCAAAATCCTTGACGCTTACGGTATCGGCCATCTTCCCGTAGGCTGTACGCAACGTCGATCCAGCAAATGGATACTTAAATGGTGCGTCCGCCGTCGTGCCTTGGGCGGTCACACCGTTCTGCACCATCGGCAGTACTTCTGCCCCGGTCAGGGGGAGAATCACCGGAGGGAGCGCGGTGATGGGAATGGGTACGGGATCAGCCATGTCAGGCTCCAGGCAAAGGCCAACCGGCGTAAGTGTGCGGATACACGCCCGGCGCGAAGGTGTTGATGTATGGAATGATGGTGCCTTGATCGGTCATCCAGGCCCAATACAGAATCTCGTTCATCGGTGGGGTGTCCGCACCCGGCTCGAGAATGGCGTCGTAATACTGCGCCCCTGGGGGCGGTGTCTCGCCCGGCAGGTAATTCGACACCGTTGGCCCGGTAACAACCACGATGCCCGCAATCCCAGGCACCGCGGAGTAGGCGCGGTTGTTGGTGACTTGCACGATGAGGCGTTTGCCGATCATGGCGTTGTCACCGTGATGAGTTGGGCGTCGGACAGCGCGACGTTCCACAGCTTGATGTCACGCAGGCACAGTTGCTCCCGCGCCGGGGTGTTGCCGATGATCATGGCCGTGGCCGTAAGCAGCGAACCTGCGAACGCACCCGTGGTCACTGCACCACCGTTGGCGCAAGCCTTGGTGCTGCCGCCCCAACTGGTGCTCATCTTGCCCGGCACGCCGTAGGTCAGAGCACCGCCGACGGGTGTGTTGGTGCCATCGGACACGCTGGCTGCGTTGCCCGTAGTGAGTTGCGCCGGGTAGCCGCCAGTAGTTGCAGTGATGATCGGCTGCACGACGGCATTGACCGTCGGCCCCATGCTGACCGTGGCGACCGAGCCGCCCTGCGCGTTGACGATGTTGCTGACGGGGAAGGTAAGGCTGTCCGCGATCCGCGTCACCACCGCGCTGGTCGTCGGGATGTAGGACGAGGCGAAGGGGGCGGCTTCGAGTTGAGCGCCCCACACAAAAAATGGGGTACTGGTGACGCTTCCCGAACCGATCAATTGACCAATGCAAAGATCGGTCGGAACTCCGACATATGAAACTCGCGTCCACGTGGTGCTGTTGATTACCGTATCCGGTCCCCGAGTATCGGTCACACTCCCCTGAGAACCCGAACGCACCGAAGTCGTGCCGCTCTGGGCTTTGGCGTAGAAGGTTATCGAAACAATCCCGCTTTGCGAAGTGACGTTATTGAATATGACGCCGAAGGGATTACTGCAAGTAATGAGTTTTACTTCTCCGGTTGTCCCCATGGGACTCACTTCCGCCGGAGCATTCGCCAAAACGGCGTTACTCGTAGGCCACGACGTACCTACTGCAAAAGCTTGCAGATTCGTCCTCTGCCCCTCGCTCAAGTAGCCGAGCAACGTGGACGCCGGGATGGGCGTGACGCCATCGGCGGCGGTGTTGAAGTACTGCACGCCGTCGACGCCCGCGCCGTTGAACAGCGGGCCAGCGTTGACGTTGGTGGGGGCGTAGGAGGTGGCGACGGATGCCCCTAAATCCAACTGGGCACCCCAGACTAATAGGTCGAAAATCTGGTCGGTAGAGTTTCTGGTGATACCATAACTGTTGGTTCCCGACGCAGCAGCTTTTGCATCTTCAAAACGTTGCCACGCCCCCGTAGCAGTGAAGTTGCCCGATACCACGTCGCGAACACGCAAGCGAAACGAATCCCCCACTCCCGGAGTCACAGCCTTCACGTAGAGGGAAAAAACTTGTTCTCCTTGACTTACCAAAGTAGCAATACTTTGCGACATATCGCTAACGCCAACCGTTGACGTCAAGCGAGTTGCTGTGTTGGTCCCATCAGGAGCAATTCCCGCGTTGGGGGTCTGCGTAATAGACCCAAAAGCGATACTCCAAGGCCCTCCAGTTATCACCTGCGATTGCAGGCAGTAGTTCGTCCCACCCCGCCGCGCCCCTTGGAACCGCGACTCGCCACTCACGCAGTTACGTACGATCCCTTGGTCGTCAACCACCGTCGCCGTGCTCGCACGAGTGAACGTCGCCGGGCCGGTGCCCGTGGTCAGGGCGAGGGAGTTGGTCAGCGGGGCGAAGAATGTCTCGGCGGGGAAGGCCGCAGCGTTGACCACGACAACACGTGTGGCGGGGGTGGAGGTGCGATCACCCGCGATGTTCTGGGCGATGACTTCGTAGGTGTAGGTGCCGTTGGCAAGGCTGTTGTCAGCGTAGTCAAGGATGCCAACACCGGGGGAGGCAATCACCACGCCGTCGCGCTTCACCTGATAGTTCGTTGCAGCGCTCGATGTGGACCACGACAGGGCGACATTCGACCCCGTGACCACAGGCACCGCAAAGCTGAACGATCCCGGTTGAGCAAGGACCGTCACACTCCGCGTAACAGGGGTCGGCGTCTGTATCCCGGTCACGTTGGTCGCGACCACGGCGTAGGTGGTAGCTCCGGCAGGCGGGGCAGAATCGGTCCAAGTCAGCCCCGTCGGGTTGCCGATGTTCACACCACCACGAGTCACCGCGTAGAAGCTGGCGTTGGCCGAGGCTGTCCAGTTCAGCACGACATCGACCACGACCTGCGTGGCCGAGGTGAACGTGAACGCGCCCGGCGCAGGTGGCGGAGCCGGGGGTACGCCTTGCCGCCCGAAACCGGCACTGAGGCCGATCGGGATGCCAACACGCAGCGGTTGACCAAAGAACGACACGTTATTCCTTGTTCATCGGCTTTGCGTAGACAATGCCGCCCGCACTGACTTGCAACGCGGAAACGCGCCACGGTGCGCCCGTGCCCTTCGGCACCGTGATCGGCACCGGCGTGTTTGCCGGGAGCGCGAGCGAGCCGGTCGTGGCGACCGCGCCCTCACCCACGGCGATGTAGGCATCGGAGGAACTCCAGACCACGACGCCTTGGGGGCCTGCGGGCCACGCCGTGGTATTTCCGGCGGCTGCGGTGTACGCGGCCAGTTGGGTGGGGAACTGGGTGTCGCTCAGGGGAGTCAGGAGTTCCATGCGAACCTCACGAGAGGAATTTGAGCTTGTAGAGCGTGGTCAAGTACAGCTCCACGATGTTGTCGATCAGTTGCTGGATCGAAGATTCCGACTTGTCGCAGACCTCGTACCGGGCCTCCTCCAGATCGGCCAGTTGCGCCTCGAGGAAGTCGACCACGTTGCCCTGCCGCTTGATGCCCTGGAGCGCGATCGGGCCGATCAGGCCATGCCGACCTTGGTACGCCTCGGCAAACGCGTCCGCGAGGCCGATGATGCTCTCGTAGAACGACTCCAGCGCCTTGTGCCGAGCGTAGGAGCGCGTGTTCAGGTGCGCGGAGTGTGTCACGTCGCGGGCGAGGAAGAGCCGGCCAACGAACTCCGCGGCCTTCATTGCGGCATTCCTGGTTGCGGTTGCAGTGGTTGCTGACCCAAGCCTGGGTCACCACCCATGTCCATCTCGCCGGTTGGACCCTGCGGGGCTGCACCCATCGGGGCGCTCTCGGGAAGCACTTCTCCACCACCCCTGTCTGGTATCTGCCCCACAAGGTCGCCGGTCGAAATGGCCGCGTGGATCGTACCCAGCACGATCTCGCTGATCTGCTCCGGCGTCATCGCCGCCGCAGTCGCCGTAATCCGCTTGGTTTCGGCATCGAATGCCTTGATGCCGGCCTCGTACTTGTCGATGTTGACCTTCTGCTGCTCGATCGAGTGCTGCATCGCCTGCAACGCACCGTGAACCTGGTCGAGCTCCTGCGCCATCGCCTGCATTTGCTGCTGCGCCGCGGCCATTGCCGGGTCATCAACGTCGGCGAGCACTTTCGGGTCCATTCCCCGCTTCAGACGCTCGGCCATCTCCTCGGCGCCCGGCCAATCCATGTTTTTGACGAACAAATCGCCGGCAACGGCCCACAGCTGCGGGTTGCCCTGCAGCACCTGGCTCATTGCTTCCTGCGTTTCCTGCCGTTTGGTGACGTAGGAGGGTCCGGTGATCACGCGAACGTCGTATTTGCCGACACCCGGGTTGTAGATCTTCATCGCCGCGCTGGTTTCGGTCGCCTCGACCTTGTTCACCGCGACGTTCTGCGCCGGATTGAGCTTCGCCGTGTCCGGTTCGCCGTCCTCGCCCATGATCCGCGCCACACGCTCAGTATCGTAGATTTTCGGGATCAAATCGACCACGATTCGCGTGATCTGACGCACAAAACGCCCGTAGTTGTCGACGTAGTGGTAGGTGCCGACCGCCGCCTGGTGCTCGCGGGCCAGAATCGCCTTGCCGGTGCGCTCGTTTGAGGTCTGCCCGAGACTGGCGTTATACTGCCCCGTGGTCGACTTGATGTCATCCGCAGCGCCGAGCTTTGCCTGCAGCAACCCCGAGGAGGCCATCGGCGGCTGCGCCCGCTGCGGCAACGGCAATACCCCACCCTGACCATCGGTCACCTCGGAATTGACCTCCAAGTACGGCCAGTTCTGGGTGTTCGCCGTCTTCCACTTGTCCTCGTAGCCCTCGAACTGGCCCGAGTAACCGATGAACGGGGCCTTGGGCGCAAGGGCGAGCATCTCGGCCTCCTGCGACACCCAGTAGTTGTACATCCGCTGCGCGTCTTTCGCGTTCCTGACGAGCCCGCTGATGTAGAGCCGGCCGTCGATCTCGAACTCATTGCCGACTAGGCGCACCACCGGGATGCACTTGCCGGCCCAGTCGCGCTCCTCGAGCACATCGAAGCCGTTGGTCTTCATCCACTTGATCGTGCAGACCTGCAACTCGCGCTTCTTGAGCACCGGCATCGCAAGGTCGGCCATCGCCTTCGCCTGCGGCGAGCCTTCGTAGGCGGTGATGTTGCCAGCGTACAGGTTCAGCGTCTTGCGCTCGTACTCGCGGTAGAAGTACTCAGCGATCCGTATCGTGTCCTGCCCAAGCCACGGCCCGAACGACTCGTCGCCGGTGCCCTGCGACATGATCGTCGACACCGGCGTCGCATCCGGCCAGTCACGCTCGTACTCGGTCTTGAGCACGTCCTCGGCGATGAAGCAGAACTCCGCATCCGAGCCGCAGGGGTCCTGGATCAGCGGGTCCATGTAGACCGAGAACGAGTTCCTGATGCGCCCGATCTTGATGTCCTGGTCGAACGAGGTGTCGTCGCAGTACTCGGTGAACACCCGGGCGTAGCCCTCACCGTAGGTCACTTGGTTGTCGCAGGCGGTGTCGTAGGCCACATCGGCGTTGCTGATGTACTCGACGTAGCGCACGATGCCGTCGAGCACCTGCGCGACCTCGACATCGGCAGCGTCATCGACCGGGATCACCTTGCCCGCAGGCCGGTTCTGCCGCTGCTCGTTGGTGACTTGGTGGATGTGCTCGGGCAACTTGTTGATGGTCAGGCAGGGCCGGGCGTTGATGGTCTGCCCTTGCACAGCGCCGCGAGTGGCCAGAACATCTTGTGGCCACTGATACTGGTTGTCCGGTGACGCGGCGGCGAACTTCAGATCGTCCAACTCGTCGTCGCGACTGTCCGAGAGCGCGGCCATCGTCGTCTGCAGACGCTGGCGCATCAACTCCATGCGCTTGTCGCCGCCGGGGACTTTAACGTCGCTCATCTGTTCATTTTCCTAATGCGACAACCAGCCGGCGGAAGCGGCGCTCCTCTCGGAAGCGTAGACCCTGCGTGGCGTGTTGTCAACGCGCTCGGTACGGTGGGCCACCGGGAACGCAAAAGTCACCGCGATGGCGTCGGCGGCGTCGGGCGAGGCGATGCCACGGGCCTTCATCTCCTTCTTCCCCTCCAACTGGATCGCCCCCGAGCTCGTCGCCTTCTTCTGCGGGCCGATCAGGTCGTCCTTCAGCCGCCGTTCGGCCGGGATGCTCGCGGTCTTGAGCCACGCCTTCATCTCGCCCCACATCTCGGCCCGCTTGTTGACGTACATCCGCGGGTTCTTCGGCTTCCAGCCGAAGTTGACCCCTCTGACCTTGTACTTCTGCTCGGTCAGCCGGTCGAGTATGCCGTAGCCCAGCCCACCCTCGTCGATCACGGTCAGCGTCGGGCGCCACTGCTCGATCGCCTCGATCACGCGGCCCACCGTCTCCATCGTGTCGTCGCCCTGGTGCCGGGTCAGGCTGATCAAGTCGCGCCCTTGGCGCACCACGATCACGGTCGAGTCGAGTCCACCCCGCGCAGGGTCCACGCCGATGACGATGGGTGCGGTGGTGTCGCGCCAGCGCGGCCGCGCCGCTGCCTCGTCGACTAGGTGCGGCGTGATGAACTGGTCGTCACCCTCTTTCGGGAACTCACCGTACACCTCAACCCGCGCCTCGAACGAGTCCTCACCGTACTCCGCGATGATCTTCTCGTAGAACGCGGTGTCGGTGCCGTCGACCGTGCGACTGTCAATCTGCTCAGTGCTCCAGAAGTCCCGCTTGGCGTGGAAGCACTCGAAGAAGTAGCCGCTGTTACGCCGCGGGTTACTGAACGCGAACCAGAAGCGATCGGGGATCTTCTCGGTAAAAAACCCGCCGGCCACACTCCAGATCGAGTCCGGGATGCCGCTCGCCTCGTCGAAGATGACCATCATGCCGTCGTGATTGTGGTTCCCGGCGTAACCGTCCGGGTTCTCCTCGCTCCACAGTTTCCCCTCCGCGGCCCAGTAGCGCGTGCCCTTCTTCAGGTCGCGCTCGACCAACTCGGTCAGCCACGCCGCGGGCGTCAGCTTGGTGGCGCTGATGTCCCACCAATGAGCGTTGATGATCATCGTGCTCCACTTCGCAAGCTCGCCCCACGTCACCGAGCGTAGCTGGTTCTCGGTGTTGGCGCTGACGATGACAGAACTGCCGATCCTCGTACTGAGCATCCACAGGATCAGCCACGCCACTAGCGCACTCTTCCCCGGCCCGCGCCCACTCGCCACCGCCTTCTGCAGCACGGTCATCAGGTCGGGATTCTTGTTCCGAGCGATGTGCGCGGTGACCTCGCGCAGCACCCGGCGCTGCCACACCCGCGGTCCCTTGAAGTGCTCGAGTGGGGTGCCTACCTCGCCCCACGGGAAGGCGAAGAGGACGAAGCTCTCCGGGTCGTCCTTCAACTGCGGCGACCACAGCTGCGCCATCAGCGTCTGCTCGTCGGCCGGCGCGGCGGTGGGCTTCTGCGCCATCAGTCGTCCATCAGCAGATAGACCAACAGCGCCGCGCACACGAGCCCGCCGATGAGTGCGCCGATCATCACTCGCTCTCAATCATCTTGGCCTGCTCATGCTCGATCAACCGGCTATTCGCCGCCGCCAGCGCCGCGACGATGGATATGTTCTGGTTGATCTCGATCTGCTGGGTGGCCCGATAACGTCGATCGTGCGCCGCCACATACCACTTCACGGTGCCCACTCGCGCCTTATAGCGTTCGACATCCTCGGGGATGGTGGCCTCATCCATCGCCTCGAAGTCCATCACATCATCAACCAGCGAGTCGCAGCCAATGCGCTTGGCCTCGTAGTACTGCTTATCGCGCTCCGCGTCGCGGTGAATCCACGCCTTGAAGCGGTCCTCGTCGAGTTTGACCGGGTAGTGCTTCACGAATGACTTGAGGAACCGGCCACGACCTAGAGCATCAAGCAGCGCGGGGAATGCGATCTCGAATCGTGTACGTTCGAGTTCACGCTCGGAGCGCGTGCTGCGCCGTTGTGACTCGCGCTGTTCGGGCTGTTCGGGCATCAACCATTCGGGGAGCGTTGCGTCCATAGCGGGTAGCGTAGGGGTGATTGGTCATAGTTGTCAATGGTGTCCGTTGGATCATTGAGAAATTTGAAAAATTTCCCAGAAAAAATTGTTCACGGGTTCACCGTGACACTCACCGGCCCTCGCGGGCCCTGACCCCCGGCCTCGGTGCGGCCGCGGCGCCGTGAGGCGCGGGCGCCCAGGCGCGGCGCCTAGCACACACAGCGCACGGCGTCAAGGTGGCGCGGCGCCGGGTCAGTGGCACATGAGGAGCAACTGCGCACACATGACACACATGACCAATGGATCATGCATTCCTGCGCCAATGGATCAGCTGCACCAGATGCACTCAATAACGCAAGGCATGACCCATTGGCGCAGGAATACATGATCCATTGGGGTAAGGCGACTGCCTGCACCAAAGTTACAAAACCCCGGTGCAGGTAAATTAGATTAATGAAATCAATAGGTTGTGGATTTTTCACCCAATGGATGCGCTTTTTTTATCCTTTTAGATCAACGAGTTACGGGCCTGCACCAGAATCACTATGCGGGGAGACGATTTTTAGAATCTCTTTTTTAAGTAATTCGCCCGATTTCCCAAAACCTGTTATGTATATTAAGAGTAACTTTGGCGCAGACGACACACTGATCCAACTGACTCCCAATCACCTAATCTCCCAACTGACTCCCAGTCACCTAATATTCCATTGGACACTTGACAAGCCTCACCCATTGGACTATTGTTCAATTGTAGTTAGGTGATCGTAACGTAAACCCAATGGAGCACACTCGAATGAAGCCCACTATCCCGATTCTCACACTGCGCCAAGCCGCCGAGATCCATGGCGGCATGTCGCAGACGTCCAAGATGCCTTGCAAGAGCTCTAGCTTGCCGACGATCGCGTGTAACGTCGGCGAGAAAATGAGCAAGGTGCCAGGCAGCATTTGCGGCACTTGCTACGCCAACAAAGGCAATTACCTGAAGTACGCAGCAAACATCGAACCGGCGCAGCACGCTCGGTTGGTCGCACTCGATGATCCGCTGTGGCTGGACGCTATGGTCCGCACGATCGGGAGTGATCAGTACTTCCGCCACCACGATTCAGGTGATCTGCAGAGCTTGGCGCATCTCGAGTTGATCGTCGAGCTTGCCCGCCGCACGCCTGGGTGTCGCCATTGGTTGCCTACTCGTGAGTACGCCGTGGTTATGGCATTCGTTGCCAAGCACGGGCGCGATGCGATACCGGCCAACCTCGTGATTCGTTTGTCCGCCATGTTCCCGGACAAGCCTGTGCGTATTCCGACGTCACTGATGGGCGTCCGCGGTATCGCAACATCGAATGTACATGCTGCAGCTGCGCCGGTAGGCCAGGCGTGCGCGGCGCCGGCGCAAGGTGGCGCGTGTCAGGACTGTCGCGCCTGTTGGTCCGACGTTACCGTGTCCTACAAACTGCACTAGGGGGGATGATGACTAAATTTGAACGCATGGAAGCACGCAAGCTTACCGAATTCGCCCGCGTCAATGCCGGCGCTGCCAAGGATTCGATAGAGGTCGGCTATCTGGCCCGTGCTTGGGCATCACTGATTCGTTCGACGCACACCGTTCAATCGCGCTGGGAATTGACCACGGCCGCCAGCGCGTGGCCATGCGTCGTGCAGCATAAGGATTTCATCGTCTAGCATCCGCAGGGTAAGAGGCTCGCGCAGTCTCTTGCCGTGCGCCGCGTGGCGTGCGACAATCGTAATACATACTGGTAACTGGAGTGAGCCATGATGATTGAAATCAAATCGCGCTGGTCTAACAACGTTTTGTTTTCGCATGATGTTGTGGATAATACGCTCAAGCTGACGATGAAGACGGCGATTAGTTTTTGCGCGGACATCAGAGGCGCGA
>Ga0315273_10000866_pt1 | contig 33005 bp, 33 predicted proteins | sample YL17G02_0_MG_FD_205753 | JGI IMG/M metagenome (GOLD analysis project Ga0315273, IMG submission 205753) | Sediment microbial communities from Yellowstone Lake, YNP, Wyoming, USA - YL17G02_0 | ecosystem: Environmental > Aquatic > Freshwater > Lake > Sediment | place: USA: Wyoming | collected...
ACATACCCAAATCCAAAGTCCACATGATCCAGAAGCTCGCTACAGCCGCAAACGCCACGTTGAGTGGGTGGGCGACAAAGTGCAAGTCACCGAGACCGATGATGAAGGCTATCCTCATATCATTACGGACATGGTGGCGACCAGCAGCAATCGTACGGATTATGAAGAGTTGCCAGCCATTCAAAAGCGGTTGAAACAACGAGAATGCAAGCCCGCAGAACATTATGTAGACGCAGGCTATATGAGTGGACCCAACTTGAGCAGTAGTCAGAAGAATGAAATTGATTTGATCGGCCCGCTCGCCAATTTTGTAACGCCACAGAACTTATTGTCTGACGGGATCACGCAATCTCATTTTCAAATTGATGCAAAAAACAACACGGTCACTTGTCCAAAAAGCTTTGTCGCAACAAATCCCTCTCCTGTCAATAACAGTCTAAGATTTCAATTCCCCTTGAAAACTTGTGCTGCTTGTGAATTTCGTCCGCGATGTTGTACAGGAAAAAGTGGGCGAACGATTGGGATCAGTGCTTACTATGAAATCACCGAAGTAGCGCGAGAGCGACAAAAAACAGAAGCCTTCAAGAAAGACTACTATCAACATCGTAGCGGTGTGGAAGGTTCTCTATCTGCATTGGTACGTGGTCATGGAATGCGGGTGGCTCGGTATATCAGGCAAAAGAAACGCAACTTACAGGCTGTTTTTATTGGTTGCGCCGCTAACCTAAAGCGTACTGCCCGTTGGCTGGCTGGACAACGTCCGCAAATTCGACACAAACACAGTTGGTCATTGACGCCTATCTAAATGGAGTTCACTTCTTTTGCTCTGGTCACTTATCTTGTTTCCAGTTTGCCAACAGTATCTTTAAGAAAGCCATGATCTTAGCCTGAAGACCTTGTACCGCGATATTTATATCGCAGCTCACAGGCGATATAAATATCGCCTTACGGATTTAATAAAATTTCCTGTGAGTAAACATAAATCGGCAGGTTATCTATAAAGTCAAAATCCAGTTGGCGGATGGTAAGGCGCGCCAATAAAGGCTCGCGCACTTTGTAAGGGATCGTCGTCGAAAAATCCTGAGGGTCAAGCCCGTTCATATTTACAATGCGGCTGCCGGCGATCTTCCCATCAGGCAGAACCAGATCAAGAATAATGTATTGCTTATTATACGGCCACATATGACCATTCACAGTTAAGACGCCGCCGGAAACCGTCGCATCACGCGCAGGCGGGTTGAACAAAACACAACGTTCATAGATCAGGTTGCCCGCAGGAGTGATCTCATTCGTACCGGAAGAAAGCAGCACAACCGGATACGAATTCAAAGCCTGCATGCGTCCATATTGATCCTTTGTGCTGACTTGTATCAAAGCCGTCTCGGCCGCAGCGCGGATCTCAAACGGAATTCTTGAGCTGTAAAATAAACTACCCAGATCACGGCTAATGCGCTCAATGATCCGATAAAGCAAACGCCCATCTTCACCGAGCAGGTCTATTTGAACAAATCCACTTTCACCGGCCAAAATCATCATCTGCAATTTGACAGGCGAAACAATTTTGGACATTGGGCCTGGCTCAAGGAATTGAATCTGGGCATACGGGACATGTGGCTGAGGCGTAAATGTAGGCGTGGCTGGCGGAGGCGGCGGTGTAAACGTGATCGTAGGCGCTAATATTTCAGTCGGCGGACTCATAGGCGTAAGCGCCTGTACCGTTTCGTTGGCGGCTTGCCCGGTTAAGGCTACGAGTGTTGAAATGTATTCCGCTGATAAAGGCGTAGGCGTCGCGTCAGTTTTGGAGAACGCGCAGCCGGCCAAAAGTCCGGAAAGGGAAGCGAGCAGGAGAATTTTTTTAAGCATTTGATAATAGAAGAGACGCCCTCGCTGGAGGGCGTCTCTGATCCCATCGAGTTTATAGTCCGTAAATTTCGCTGTATTTATTTGTCAAATAACGAACATAAGGCTCAGGCGTGATCTTCGAGCCGGTAATGTTCTGAACCAGAACCTGTGGATCATACTTGCGTCCATGCTGATGAATATTCTCATGCAACCAGCCAAGCAACGCTTCGAACTTTCCCTTACTGATCTGTTCTTCAAGGTCCGGCAAGTCTTTATTGATCTTCTCCCAAAGCTGTGCCGAGATAAGGTTGCCAAGCGCGTACGTGGAGAAGTAACCGATCATACCACCTGACCAGTGAATGTCCTGCAAAACACCCAGCGCATCATTAGGCGGTACAATGCCGAGATAATCCTTCATCCTGGCATTCCAAATTTCGGGCAAGTCCTTGATCGCCACTTTTCCTTCGACCATTGCGATCTCAAGCTCAAGGCGAAGCATGATGTGCAGGTTATAAGTCGCTTCATCAGCATTAACGCGAATGAGCGAAGGTTCTACTTTATTGATGCCCTTATAGAAAGTCTTCAGATCCACGTTACCAAGTTGGGATGGAAAAAGTTTCTTGAGGCGCGGGTAAAAATATTTCCAGAAGGGCTTTGAGCGGCCGACAAGATTTTCCCACATGCGTGATTGCGACTCATGCACCGCCAGCGATGTGCCATGTTGCAACGGAGTGCGTTCATACGCAAGGCCGATGCCCTGCTCGTACATGGCATGTCCGGATTCGTGCATGGTGCTGAACAAATTTGCAAAGGGATTATTTTGCTCGAAGCGCGTGGTGATGCGAACATCGTTGACACTGAAAGAAGTTTCAAAAGGATGCGGAGCTTTATCCTGCCGGCCGCGTTTCCAGTCGTATCCAAATTTTGTAACCACATCCACGCCAAAATTCCACAATTTCTTCTCATCATATCTTTTATGCAGGAAAGAATCTTTAACTTGTTTTGCCGAAGCGATCTGTTTGAGCAATTCAACCTGCTTCGGTCGCAAGCCGTTGAAAATGGCCTGTACATCAGCAGTCTTCATGCCGGGTTCATAATCATCCAGCAGTGTATCGTAAGGATGGTCCGCGGGTGGGAAGAACGAAACATACTGACGCACCATATCCACGATCTTTTCGAGATGTGGTTGAAAGATGGAGAAATCGGATTTGCTTCTGGCTTCCACCCAGGCTTCATGCCCACGCGTGGATACCATGGCCATTTCGGTAATGTAGGCTGATGGGACGCGTGTATTTTTATCGTATTCACGCTTTGCGACCCGCACTAGCGCTTCATCATCCGGACTTAGGCCTGCCGCGCCCGGACCAAGTTCTTCCAGCAGCTTGCCGACCTCGTCTGATGTGAAGATTTGATGAGAAAGTTTTCCCAATGTGCCAAGCTGATTGCCACGCGCCTCCGCTCCAGCAGAGGGCATGTTGACCTGCTGATCCCAATCGAGGACAGACGCCGCGGCATTCAAGTCTGCCACTTCAGCAAATATTTCCTTGAAGCGAATTAATTTATCGTTCATAGAGTCTCCTGTTGAGTTTAACATTGGATTACTTTTTACAATGATTTGCATTCTTCCATCAATCTTTTACTATGGACATTTTCTGGTTTCGCCACTTCCATCGGTGCGAATATCAATTTCAAGCCCTTCCCTCAAATTAAACGACGACATGACCTCGGGCTGGTCGGGAAGATCATAATCATAGACCGTATATATGCCCGGGTAAATCCACACTTCGTTATCGGGAGCCCCAAATGAAGAAGGGATGATCGTATCACCGGGCTTTATTATCATTTGGTGATGTGTGCAATTTCTTAAATAAGATGCCACCGGCCAATCCACAGTCATGAGTTCCGGCAAGTCCATCACATTCCCATTGACAACCGTATAGTCTGTCTGGATCGAAACCCAACCTGTTTTATCTAGCTGGCCTGGCATTGGAATTTGCACCCAGCGCGCTAAAACATCGCGAGCCAAACCTATTGCGCTTTCCCCTTTTTTAAGAACGGAAATTGGGTTATAAGCCAGGTTAGGACCGCGCCGAATGAAAATGTTGCCATTTACTGCTGTGACTGTAATTACGGATGCCGTCTTTGTGACCACAGTGCCATTTGTTGGGACTGCGGCAGTCGGCGTAACAGGATCATTTTGAATTATCGGCGTAGAAGTATTCAGGGATAAAGATTGTGCTGGCTGTGAGGATGGAGTACCAGAAACCAGCGGGATTGCCGCCGCGCAAGCCTGACTAAAAATAACAATAGCAAGCGCTACAAGCCATGGATAAAGTTTTGGGGAGTTGTTGAACATTTTGGCTCAATCTGCGTTTTTGCAAAAAAATCAGCAATTCTCAGTATAAAATCCTTTATCCGCAGATGGCGCAGATTTGGCAGATTTTCAATGCTTTTTCTGCGTCATCCGCGAAATCTGCGGATGAATAAAAGCCATTTGAGAATTGCTGTAAAAAAATCAACCTCTTTGCCATCAAATAATTCTTCAATTGCAAAGACTGGCATCTACTCGGAGCGCAATGCCTCCACAGGTTGTAAACTTGCGGCGCGGCTGGCAGGATATATCCCAAAGAATAACCCGACTGCGGTTGAGAAGATCGTAGCAAGCAGGATAGCGTCAACACCGACGATCGGCGTAAAGTCTGTGCCCGTTGCGGCAGCAACTCGTCCTACAATATATGCGATCAACCAACCGAACATGATGCCGATAATGCCGCCTATCAAACTCAACAAAGACGACTCCACCAAAAACTGGATGAGGATATCGCGTTTGCGGGCGCCCAGGGCTTTTCGCAGACCAATCTCACGCGTCCGCTCGGTGACCGAAACCAGCATGATATTCATGATGCCGATGCCACCTACAAGCAGGGAGATGGCGGCAATGCCGCCAAGGAATACGGTCAGAATACCTGTAATACTTTGCGCGGTGTTCAAAAAATCCTGCTGGGATAATACAGTGAAATCGTCAAGACCAATGGGAGTACGATGCCGCGTACGCAGGATCTGAGCAATTTCACTGGATGCCAACGGCACAGAATCGGAGTCGACCGCCTGGGCATAGATCACATCCACGGTATTTAGGCCAGAACGATGGATTACACGAGATTGAGCAGTAGAAAACGGGATAAGAACCTGGTTATCTTCAGAACCCATTCCACCGCCGCCCTTTGATGCGAGAACACCGATCACGCGGAACGGCTGGTTTGCAATGCGAACAGTCTCGCCGACCAATCCATCCCGGCGTTCAAAGAGTTTGTCGGCCACATCCACACCGAGCAAAGCGACCGAGGCATTCCCGTAAATATTTTCAGCAGTGATCGGATTGCCTTCGAGCAAGGTGACGTTTCGGACAGAAAAATAATCTGCTGTGACGCCAACTATCGTGGAATTTTTGGTCTGGCCACTAAACATCACATTGCCATCGCCTTGCAAAACCGGAGCAACAGCCAGCACGTGAGGCGCGGCAAATTGATCAAGCAAAGCATTTGAATCATTTACAGTCAGCGGGCGTGGATTGCGAACGGCCTCGTTATTGCGCGCGCCGCGAAAAACAAACAACAAGTTCGTGCCAATCCCGTTAATTGTGCCGGTAATGGATGCTTGGGCGCCATTACCGACTGCCAGCATGGCAATCACTGCGGCTACGCCAATGACGATCCCCAGCACAGTCAAGCCGGTGCGAAGCTTGTTCGAGTTGATACTTTCGATCGCTTCGAGTACTACTTGCGCAAAATTCATTTTGTACCTTACGCCTATTCTTCCACTACGCCATCGCGAATGCGAATGATTCGCTGGGTTTGATCGGCAACGTAGGGGTCATGCGTCACAATGATCAATGTTGTACCGCGCTGTTTATTTAAATTCAGCAACAACACCATGATCTCTTTGCCGACCCTTGAGTCTAAATTACCGGTTGGCTCATCAGCCATAATAATAGCCGGATCGTTGACAATGGCGCGGGCGATGGCTACGCGCTGTTGTTGCCCACCTGAAAGCTCGGTCGGGCGATGGGTTATCCGATCTCCCAATCCAACCGCTTCCAGCGCCGCTTTGGCAACCGCTTTCCGATTTTGATCGATACCTGAATATCTCAGCGGCAATTCCACATTAAAAAGCGCGGTCTGGCGCGAGAGTAAATTGAAGGATTGAAAAACAAAACCTACCTTGTGATTACGAATAATTGCCAGTTGGTCGTCATTAAGCGTTGCGACGGATTCGCCATCCAGGATATATTCGCCGGAGGTGGGACGGTCAAGGCAGCCTAACATATTCATTAGAGTGGATTTACCGGAACCCGAGGGGCCCATAATGGCAACCACCTCACCACGTTTAATTTTGAGCGAAGCGCCGTTCAAAGCTTGAACATCAACCACTCCCATTTTATAGACCTTGGTCATGTCTTTGGCTTCAACTACCCAGTCCATTATCCGCCTCCGCCCATTGGACCACCGCCTCCGCCCGGTCCGAATTGGGTTGGCGGATTTAAAATAATCAAATCGCCTTCTTTCAATCCGCCGTCCAAAACGACACTCATCGTATCAGATGAAGGGCCGAGAGTGACCTCAACCTGCTGGGATTTATTGTTAACTAAAACATACACAACCCGTTTACTATCCACCAGGCGAACCGAGCGATTCGGAACCAACAACTGATTCTTAATCTGATCCACAACGATGTTGATCGCCGCTGTCATTCCAGGTTTAACCAGTTCATCGGCATCAGCCAGTCGTACAGTAATGGTAAAGTTAACGGCACCAGTCACAACGTCACCAGCCTGCGAGACTTCCACCACCTCACCGGTATAATCTTTATTGGGGATGGCGTCAAAAGTGAGCGTTACAGGTTGTTTCATCACAATTCGATTGATATCCACTTCAGAGACTTGAACATCCACCAACAGATTGGCAAGATCGTCAATTCTGAAAGCAGTTTTACCGGCAGTAACCTGATCGCCAGCCATTGGATTAGCCTGTGTCACCGTACCATTAAATGGTGACACAATCTGAGCCATATCCAAAGTAGCCTGGGCTGCATCAACACGTGCTTTTGCGGCGGCCACATCAGGAGAATTCGCGCCTTCCTTGAGACGATCATAGGTACGCCGGGCGTCATCTAATTGGGCTTTCTTTAAAGCCAGATCATCATCTGCAGATGCAATGGTATCCTTATCTGCATAGCCCTTATAATATTTGACCTTCGGCACAGACTGTCCACCAACATTCACAAATACGACCTGCTTAAGATCAACTTTTCCATTTAATGATTGGCGATATTCATATGCCCTATCATAGGCATCCTGTGCTTTCTTCAAAGCAATCAATGCCTGCGCGCGACTCGTATCCGAACTTTGTAAATCATCCAATGCTTTTTGAGCGCTGACCAGGTCTGCTTCGGCAAGGATCACATTTTGGGAAAGAGAAGCCTTCTCAAGGTTTGCTAACACTTCATCCTGTTTAACGGCGTCGCCGACCTTTACATTAACATCCTGAATGGTTCCGCTGGTCATCCAGTTTAGTGTGGCGCTTTGTTGTGCGCGAACAGTTCCTGTTGCGCCGACGGTGGCTACAAGATTGCCTTTTTCAACCTTGACAGTTTGATATGTCGTTGTGGTAGAAGATGACCTTCTTGAATAAACCAAAGCCACAATTACAACCAGCAATACTATTCCCACTCCAATCGAAACCTTACGGTGTTTATTTATTATTTCCTTCATTCGATTCCACAGATTACGCATTTATTCCTCCAGCAAAGCATTTAATTAGAGAGTAATTCTACACTACTTTCGACCTTGAAGACTGCCTGGCTCATGTGGAAATTGTGTGCTTTGAGGCCTATATAAAGGAATGCCCGCTGCCCCACTGCGCATTTTCTACACATGATCCACAATTGTTATCCGATTGCTCATTTTTCAAATCCCTCGCCTGTTTTGCCGCGATGCGCCAGCAATGTGAATACATCTTCCAGCGTGGATTGAACTGTCTCAATCGAGTTCACCGTGATTCCCTTGCCCGCGAGAAATTTCGTGAGGCTTTCATTTGACCATTTGGCTGCGTCGAGAATGACGTGCGCGCGGTCGCCATGTAAACTGGCTTGCGCGACTCCTTCGGTATGGCTTAACTCTTCAACGGTTTCCAAAAGCGGATTGGAAGCCAAATCCCACGCAGCGCCGTGCAAAAAGGTGGATTTCAGCGCGGCGGGCGCATCCAATGCCATCAACTTGCTGCGATACATGAACGCGACGCGGCTGCAATGCTCGGCTTCATCCATGTAATGCGTGGTGATGAAAATCGTCGTGCCGCCCGCCGCCATTTCATAGATCAAGTCCCAAAATTCGCGGCGCGCAACAGGGTCAACGCCGCTGGTGGGTTCATCGAGGAACATCAACTTCGGCTTGTGGAGCATGGCGCAGCCGAGCGCGAGTCGCTGCCTCCACCCGCCGGATAATTCAACGGTGAGAGAATCCGCGCGCTTCTCTAAACCTGCGAGATGAAGAATTTCGTCAATGCGTTTCTTCTCCTCCGATTCAGGCACGTCATACACACCCGCATAAAATTGAAGATTCTCGCCAACGGTCAGGTCGTTATAAAGTGAAAACTTTTGCGACATGTAACCGATCAGCGGTTTGACCTTTTCGGGATCCTTTGAAACATTAATGCCTAAAATGTTTGCCGTGCCTTCGGTGGGTGTGATCAATCCGCACAACATGCGGATGGTGGTCGTCTTCCCGCTGCCATTGGGACCGAGATAGCCAAGCACCTCGCCGGGTTGCACCGTGAACGAGACATGGTCAACCGCAGTAAAATCGCCGAACTTCTTCGTCAATCCGTGCACGTCAAGCGGAAGGATTTGGCTGCTCATATTCTGCTCCTTCCGTATCAATTAAGTGAATGAACACATCTTCCAACGTGGCAGGCACATTGATAATATGATCCATTGGAATGTTTGCCGATTTCAACCGCGCGGGGATTCTTTCCGTGGGACCTTTCACGGAACTGACTCGCAAGTGGAGATGATTCCCAAACGTGTGAACATCCTCCACCTCGGGATCATCCTCCGCTATCTGACGCGCCGCCATCTGGTCACCTGCGTCCAATTCAAGAATTCGTCCCTCGAGCCGTTTCATCAATTCGCGCGGAACACCCTGCGTGAGTATGCGTCCGTGATTCATAAAGATGACTCGATTAAAGCGCATGGCTTCATCCATATATGGTGTGCTGACCAGCACCGCCGAGCCGCCGCGCAAAAGTGCAATCAGCAAATGCCAGAACTCCTGGCGGGCAACAGGGTCAACACCGCCTGTGGGCTCATCGAGCAAAAGCACTTTGGGACGATGAACCAGCGCGGACGCCAGCCCGAGTTTTTTCTGCATTCCACCCGAAAGCGCGGCGGCGGGACGATCTGTAAAATCGCTGAGACCCGCGAAGTTCAATAATTCAGCCGAGCGTTGTTTGAGATCGCCCTGCGGAATATCGAAGACTTCGCCGAAGAATTCGATATTTTCCTGAACGCTCAAGTCGCCGTATAAGCCGAATTGTTGCGCAAGATACCCAAGTTGTTCACGCGCCTTCTCCACCTGCCCGGGCACAGCATATCCCGCGACGCGTACGATTCCACTTGTAGGATGGAACACGCCACACATCAGACGGATGGCAGTAGTTTTGCCCGCGCCATCCGGACCGACAAGCCCGACCATTTCTCCCGCGCGGACTTGCAGGTTAAGTCCATCCACTGCGCGAAATGTGCCAAAGGTTTTTACTAAATTTTCAGTTTCCAGCAAGACATCGTTTGACATTCTACTTCACGATGAAGACCACGTCTGCAGGCATACCGAGTTTGAGTTTGCCTTCGGGGTCGTTGACTTTTAGCTTGACGGCATATACAGTGGTGCTTCGTCCTTGTACCGTCTGAACATTGCGCGGCGTGAATTCCGCTTTATCTGATATATACGAGACATTGGCAGTGAAAGTCTCTCTCGGGAAGGAATCAACTGTCACATTGGCTTCCTGACCAAGATGAATATTGGCATAACGATCTTCCGCCACATACACAGTAATCGTAAGATCACTGAGGTTAGCCATTGTTAGCGCCACTCCACCAGACTGGACAAAATCCCCCAATTCGACATTGCGGATTAGGATCACGCCATCCATTGGCGCATAGATCGTCAATTTGGCAAGCTGAGCATCCAACAAGTCTAAATTGGCTTGCATTTGCGCAACTGCTTTTTGGCTTTGATTGTAGGCCGCTTGCGCTTGATCCACTACTCGTTGGGCAGCGGTCACACTCGGCGACTGGTCACCTGTCTGCAATGTGCGCAGGTGGTCAAGCGCTACATAATACTTCTCCAGTGCCACCGATACATCCGCGCGCACCTGAAGGACATCATTTGCAGCTTTGGTCGTCAAAAGATCGTCATACGCTTGCTGGGCGTCGTCCAATTCAGCTTTGGCATCATCATATAATGCCTGGCTTGCCTTGGTAATGTGTTCATCGCTATAGCATCCTTCAACCAGATTCATCAAATTCGGGCTTCCAAAATTATAGCCCTGATCCTTGGCACAATTCCTAATATTGTAAGGAGTGATCGGCGCATTGGCTGAGGTTGTATTCTGCGCATGGGTGTTTACGTCCTTGTTGATCAAATAAGCCAGACGGGCATTCAACAGGCGCTGTTCCGCCGCCAGAAAATCGGCTTTGTCCAAGATATTTGTCTCTTCCGTTAGTTTTACCTGCGCATCCTCAAGCGCCTGACTGGCTTGATCCACTTGTGCTTGAACAGCCTGTGCCTGTTCAACACGCGTAAAATACCAATTTGGCTGGTCAAACTGTTGCTGATCCGGTAAGCGCCAATCGCCGAGACGCGTTTGCTTGTCTTGTGCGAGCGCAGCTTGCAGGGCAACCTGATATTGTGCCTGTGCAATCTCCAGGGCGGTCTGAGATGTCTCACTGGCCGCTTTGGCTGAATCCAGGTTGGCAACCGATACCTTGCGTTGTTCCTGAAGCAGGGTGTCATCCAAAACAAAAACCGGATCACCAGCCTTTACCGACTGGCCTTCATCCACAAGAACTTCCTTCACTTTCCCGGCTTGTTCTGGTGCGATATTCACTTCAACTGCTTCGATGGTGCCGGATGCGCGCAGTTTTCCATCAGCTTTATTGGAGATGACAAAGAAAGCAAAATACACGATCGCGGCAAGAAACACGACGATGATCACAATCTGCAAACGCGAAAGTTTTTTTAGCATGAAAATACTCCTAAAATTTTTTAGTCTAACGATTTGCGGAAACGCATTGCCGCAAATCCGAGCAGAATAACAGCGAAGATCATCAACGCGACGACTTGCGGGACGATCATGTCAAGACCAACACCTTTGATGAGAATGCTTCGCAAAATATAAATGAAATATGTGAGCGGCAAAAGATTGCTGAACACTTGAAGGAACGGCGGCAGGGATGAAATGGGAAAGAAGACTCCCGATAACATCATGGATGGCAGCATGATGGGCATGGTCATCAATTGCGCCTGCTACTGCGTTTGCGCCGCGGTGGAGATCAGAAGCCCAAGTCCCAATATAGGCAGCAGGTATACGCCTACCAGCGCGAATAACAACAGGATACTTCCGCGTAACGGCACGCCAAATAGGAACGAGCCGATTGCCATGATGAGGATCGTGTTCGCGAACGAAACAAGAATATACGGGATGATCTTCGCCAGGATCAATTCCCAGCTACGAATGGGAGTCACAATCAATTGCTCCATCGTGCCGCGTTCTCTTTCCTTGACGATGGCAAGCGCAGTGAGACTCGTTCCGGTCTGGAACAGGATCATGGCGATCAGGCCTGGCACGATGTTATAACTGCCAAGTAAGTCCGGGTTATAAAACACGCGCGTGCGGATATCCACCGGGATTGAGCCGCCTCCCTGCCCACCCTGAAGAACCGTTTGCTGTGAACGTACATTTGTCCCGTGAGCCTGACCAACAAGCGCGGCGGCGGATAACACTGCGCCTGCAATGGTCGGGTCTGCGCCATCGAGTAGTACCAGTACGTCAGCAGTTTGTCTTGTGGACAGGTTGTGACTGTAATCGGGCGGAATGACGATGCCCACTTTGACTTTGCCGCTGTCAATCAACTGGTTTACTTCAGCCTGACTATAAACAGCGTGGTCAAACGAAAAGTAACCTGTTGCGTCAAACGAATCCAACAATGCGCGGCTTGCCTTGCTATTATCCTGATTGAAGACAACAGTTGGCACGTTCCTAATCTCCGTATTGTTTGCATATCCCAGCAGAACAAGCTGCAGGATGGGCATGAGGAAAATAAAAACCAGGGTGCGCGGATCGCGCAGCATATGGATCATTTCCTTTTTTATCAAGGCTCTAAAACGTCGCATAAATAAGCTCCTTTGTTACTGCCAATCACTTCTCGCGTAGGAGAGAGTCGAATAACTTACCCATTAGTTTCAACAATTGCTCCTGCTCTTCACTGGAAAAATCCCTAAGCAGGCGGGTAATGCGTTGCTTGTTGTAGGTCATTCCCATTTCATATAATTCGCGCCCCCCCTTGCTCATGCCCACGCGGACTATGCGGCGGTCATTGGGATCGTTGACGCGCTCCACCAGATCGCCGCGCACCAGCCAGTCGACAATGCGCGTGGCAGTGCTCATTGGCACATTGAGCTCAGTGCTTAGTTCGCTCATTGTGAAGGGCGTTGCACTCTGCGCCAATAAGATCAAAATGCGAAAGAGAAAGGAATGATCCTCCGGACTACCGCCAGCCCCATCCATCTTGTTCTTGAGACCCTCCATTTTCTTTTTGAACTGGATAACATGCTCAGGCAGGATTAATTTTGGGCGCAGACAGATAAATCTCTGTATGAGTTCAACAAATTGGTCTGCTGTTTTTTCTGTAGGCATCAACTATCCTTCCACTTTGAAATATTTCCAAAACGGAAGGATTTTACCACTTATTCGGAAAGAGTCAAGAATGAACTTGGTAAATTTGAAAACTGGAAAAAATTTATGCCTGACAACTTTTGCTTTTACAAATACATATTTGACCTTTTGCTAAGTGAGTTTAATACAACCACAGAGCGCACAGAGACCTTTGAGACAAGGCTCTTAAAACTCATTTTCTCTACGCTCTTTGTGGCAGAAGACTTTCGCAAGAGGTCTATTATTTCATGAATTTGACTTTCACCCTGGCAAAGTGAAATGTGACGATTGTCGTCTAGTTTCATGACATTGTAGCCTGTAATACCAAATTATTATTAGGTATCATAAATGAAATATCAGGTATATAATTAGAAAGTATTTGGGTATATTTTTGGAGGTACTATGCAGGCGATTCCGAGCGAATTTTTAGCAATTGACCGTAAAGAACGCGTAAACCGCCCGTTCTTTGATCTGGATCTGCGTCCAGCAGGTGAACGTAACCTCGATTTTGACGAAGTCGTCATCTCTTTTGACCCTGAACGGGCCATGGTAGAGGCGGCGCGTTGTATTCATTGCCCTGACCCAGCGGCGTGCATGGTGGCATGCCCAACTGGAAACGACATCCCATCTGCAATGTGGCTGATCGAACAGGGCCGCTTCGTTGAAGCCGCTCAGATCTATCACAAGACCAGTTCACTACCTGAGATCTGCGGGCGTGTTTGTCCGCATGAGGCGCTTTGTCAGGGCTCATGCGTTTTGAATAAATTTGAAGAACCCGTTCTTACTGGTGAACTCGAAGCTTTCGCGGTGGATTACGAACGCCGCACAAATGGATATGTCATTCCTTTGGGAACTCCCACCGGAAAGAAAGTTGCCATCATTGGTACCGGTCCCGCGGGTGTCGGCTGTACGGAAGTACTCTTACAAAAGGGGCACGAAGTGACTGTGTTTGAGTCCAAACCCGCGCCCGGTGGTTTGCTTGTCTATGGAATTCCCAATTTCAAACTCCCCAAAGATGTGTGGTTTGAAAAGTGGGAAGAATATGAACGCGCCGGCGTAAAATTCGCGCCAAACACTTATATCGGTAAAGACAAAACAATTGACCAACTCTTCGCCGAGGGATTCTCTGCGGTCTTCATCGGCGTCGGCTCTGAAATTGACGCCAAGATGGAAGACACGCCCGGCACCGACCTTCCCGGCGTTTATGATGCAACCGACTTCCTCATCCGCGGCAACGTGGATCTAAACATGCTCCCCGAAAACATGAAAACACCGTTAGTGGTCGGCAAACGCGTTGTCGTGATCGGCGGTGGCGACACGGCCTCGGATTGCCTGCGAACGGCCATACGCCTCGGCTCGGAAGAAGTGACCTGTCTCTATCGCCGTACAGAAAAGGAAATGCCCGGCGGCAAGAAAGACCGCAAGATGGCAAGAGATGAGGGCGCCAAATATCGCTTCCTCACCCAGCCCGTAAAATTTATTGCAGGACCTGATGGCAACCTTGCCGCGGTGGAATGTCTCGAAATGAAACTCGGTGAACCGGATGCAAAAGGCCGCCGTAAACCCATTCCCGTCGAAGGCTCAAATTTCAGCATCGCCTGCGACACTGCCATACTTGCGCTCGGTTACTGGCCGGACCCGATCATCGGCAAGACTACACCCGATCTCGAAGTACACGATTGGGGCTTGATTACCGTGAAGGATAAAGTTAGTGGCGAAACCAGCCGCCCAGGCGTATTCTCTGGCGGCGATTGTGTAACCGGTCCCGATCTGGTCGTCACCGCGATGAATGCCGGACGTAGGGCCGCTCTTGCCATTGACGAATATCTGCAAAACAAAAAATAACCAATTCTTATCTGTTATGAGGGCAGGTAATGTTGGGACGAAGCAATGCTTCGCCCCAACATTAATTTAACGCAATAGGTCTCACCTTACTTAACGGGATAAACTAAATCGGGAGGCTTTGCCTGTTTAACGAGATCGTCTTTCCTGTCAGGTGCGACGTATTCCCGCCAGCAAATCTCAATATGTCATTGCGAGCGTACTTTGCGAAGCAATCTCCTTGCCGAAATAGGGGATTGCTTCGACGGAAGAACGCCGTCTCGTAATGACATGGTTCATAATGAGAACTGCTAAATTCCCGCCGACTGCTTTTGTTATAATTCGTCCATGTTAAACCGTATCATATTAATCTTTGAGTGGCTAATCTTTACTGTATTTTGTGCGATCATACTGACGTACAGCACTCCACCGCTTACTGATGAGATCGAACGCGTGCGCACATATACCCGCGCCGTTGAATTTGATTACATCAACTGGGTGGCACAGGCAAGCCTCATAAAGCTCCAACAAGTCTCAGCGGGTGTTCCCTATAATCTCGGGCGCGTGGAACGTAAACAGATCGTCACAGAATATCTTGCGGTCACACAACGCCTGCTCGAATATGAATCTGCACTCGAACAGACGTACGCTGACCCCAATATCAAAGACAAAGAGAAAGCCTCGTACGATCTGCGAACAAATCTAAACAAAGTACAAGCGCGTCAAAACGAACTGACACCACTAGCTGAAGCCATTCTACAGGAACAGATCTCGCAAATACTCGCCGAACTAAATATTGCCAGCGCAGGCCAGCCCATTCCATCCGTTTCTTATCATTCATCGCACCTGCCCAACGCGCTCATCGTCTCGCCGCGCGACCATATCGAACAGATTGCGAATGTTTCCGTTCTGCCAGAACTCACAACAGATCAGAAAAATGATCTCGAACAGCGTGTGGATAAAGGCCTTGATGTTTCATCACTGGTTGAGCCTGTCGGCGGCATCGGCGTCTATCCAACCATGATTATGCGCACCACAAATTTCCCGTGGGTGCTTGACACAATCTCACATGAATGGACGCACAACTTTTTGACTCTGCGGCCTCTCGGCATGCTCTATGGCGAAACACCTGAACTTCGCACCATGAACGAGACCACCGCATCCATTGTCGGTAACGAAGTGGGACGACTCGTCCTTGAACGTTTTTACCCTGAACTGGCCACCGCCTCGCGCGCGGACCCTTCGACACTCCCTGCGGTCGCAGGGCAGGCCTTTGAACTGGCCGCGTTATATCAAGCCCCAGCCATCCCAAGCCTCGCCCTCCGCGCCGATTTTGACTACCGCGCTGAAATGCACACTACGCGCGTCCGTGCAGATGAACTGCTCGCGGCAGGAAAGATCAAAGAAGCAGAGGCTTACATGGAAGCGCGCAGACAGTTCTTCTGGCAGAATGGCTATCAGATCCGCAAATTGAATCAGGCTTACTTTGCTTTCCATGGAGCCTATGCCGATACGCCCGGCGGTGCGGCTGGCGAAGATCCCGTCGGTCCTGTTGTACGCGCCTTGCGTGAGCAAAGCAAATCTCTCGCCGATTTTCTCAACACCATCTCATGGATGACTTCCTTCGAGCAGCTTCAGCAAGCCATTCGTTAGTGGCGAGAGTAGTAGCGACTTCAGTCGCTTTTGACAAAATCAATGACTAAAGTCATTACTACAATGGATATTTTTCAAGGAACTTTTTCATGCAAATACAGTGTCCCCTTTGGGGAAAGACCGTTTGGGTTTTCCTGTTGGCTTTTCTCGTCACAGCTTGTAATGCCGACGCGCAGGCAACTGCCTCCCCTGCGCCAGAGACCATTGCATCTTCAGAACCAACACTCACGGCCGCCGCGCCGACGGAGGCTAGTACAGGCTGTTCATCCGTCCAGGTTGAACCTACGCCAGCATCAAATTTCCTTTTTCCACCCCCAACCGAGGCCGATTTTTCGATAGGTTCGAGTGACGCATCGGTGACCATCACCGAATACTGCGAATTTCAATCACCGATCTGTGCATCCATGGCGGCGGTTGTGAGCAATATCTATGTAAAACATCCAAACGAAATCCGCTTCGTGTTTCGACCTGTCCCTTTAATGGGACAGCTGGATAAATCAGAGTTGGCAATTCAAGCCGCGCTGGCCGCAGATGAGCAGGGAAATTTTTGGAACATGTACGATATTCTCTTCCAAAAAAATACTGAATGGACAAGCTTATCCCCAAATGATTTTAAGGCTTGGGTTACAAAAGAAGCAAGCGGGCTGGGGTTTGATGGAGCCAAATTCCAGGCCACGATGAACAACATCGAAACGGTGACCAGGGTAAAGTCCATGTATGAGGCGGCGCGTCAGAGTCAATTGCAGGCAGTTCCACTGATCCTGATCAACGGTAGTCCACAACCATCCTTTGCGCTTGATTATCCAACAATGGAATCCACGATCGCGCTGATCGCATTAGGAAAACGCCAAAACACACAATGTCCACCTTTTACGATCGATCCAAAAAAACAATATATTGCAACACTTGAAACAGAAAAGGGCAATGTTGTCATTAATCTCTTTGCAAATAAAGCACCGCTGGCGGTTAACTCATTTGTATTTTTGGCGCGAGATAGCTGGTTTGATGGCGTGACCTTCCATCGTGTGCTCCCCGGCTTCGCGGCGCAAACGGGCGATCCAAGTGGGACAGGCCGCGGTGGCCCGGGTTATTTCTTCAAGAATGAGATTGACCCTTCGCTAAAATTTGACAAGCCCGGCATGGTGGGTATGGCAAACTCCGGACCCGATACGAACGGCAGTCAGTTCTTTATTACGTACGCACCTGCCGCGCATTTAAATGGCAACTATACCGTCTTTGGACAGGTATTAAGCGGCATGGATGTTTTGGAAAAGCTTACGCCACGCGATCCACAAAAGGGCAATCTGCCTGCGGGCGATAAACTATTACACGTTACAATCGAAGAGAAATAATATGCAAACACAAAAAATAGTTTGGCCTGCTGTTCTTCTAACCGCCCTGTTTGGCATGGGCGCGCTTTTATTATGGGGTGTTTCTATGGTAATGGGCATTTCTGCCATCTCTACCCTATTTACAAAAAATTCAGAAGCGCTTACTTCCATGACTATCGCAGCCTCCGTAGGTTTTCTGGGATTGGTGCTGCTTGTAGCGGCTGTCATCGCGCTATTAAAGATCATGGGGCGTGAGACGGCGGAACAAAACACACGCTTACCGTATGCAATATGGCACATCCCTGTGGCATTACTCATCGCAGTGATCTCGATAGGGGTCGGCGGTCTGCTGACGAGCCAGTCTTATCTTTCAATCGTATTTTTACCAATACTCACACTGAGCGGCGTCATGGCCCCGCTATGGATCATTATGAGCATCGGCACGCGCCAAATGGAGCTTGGCCCGCGCTGGCGCGCCTGGGGCATCTTCGGCCTCAGCCTGACATTTGGTCCCCTGCTCATGATGTTCCTTGAAGCAATAGTGGGTATCGCTATTCTGATCGGGGTCATTATTTATTTTTCTGCACAACCTGAGTTGGCAAACAAAATGGTTCAATTTTTTGCAAAACTGCAAGCAACGTCAGGCCCCGAACAAATGCTGAATTTATTAACGCCATATCTTCTGAAGCCCGCCGCGATTGCTCTCGTGTTAACCTACACGTCTGTTGCAATTCCCATGATAGAAGAGTTATTCAAGCCAATTGGCGTGTGGTTGTTTGCCCGCCAATTAAAGACTCCGATGGCAGGTTTTGCAATGGGCATACTCAGCGGCACAGCCTATGCACTGGTGGAAAATCTTGGAATGACCGCACAAGCCGGCGCAGACTGGTCAGTGATCGTTATAGCACGCGCGGGCGCAGGCTTGCTTCATATCGCGAACACAGGTTTAATGGGTTGGGCAATCGCATCTTTGGTTAATGAAAAAAAGGTTGCGCGCTTCTTCCTAACCTATATTGCAACCGTCACATTTCATGGCCTGTGGAATGGCGCAAGCGTAGGCCTTGCCATTTACTCTGTTGCACAAGAGCTGGGTAAAAGCTATCCATGGGTTGCCGCGCTAAGCGTGGCCGCACTTGCAATATTAATAGTTGTATTCCTTGCCATCTTGATCGTATCAAATCGCAAGCTCAACGCATCGAACTCGGCAGAGTCTGCCGCGCCCGCGTCTTCATCCTAGCGCCCCTATTCAATGGTAACATAACCATATGTCCAATTCCGCTACGGCACAACCCGGCGACCTTGCGCAACTGGTTGGCCTCAGTCACAAACATTTCATCATTACACTCACCCCCGGCGCAGATTTCCACACCCATCGCGGCATCCTCCTGCATGACGACCTGATCGGTAAACCGTGGGGCACGCAAGTCTTCAGTCACAATGGTGCACCATTCTTTTTACTGCAACCTTCACTCGCCCACCTGTTAACCAATCTGCCGCGCACCACCCAAATACTATATCCAAAAGACATCGGCTTTATCCTGATAACCATGGGTGTGGGGCCGGGACAACGCGTGATGGAAGCCGGGTCAGGTTCCGGGTCAATGACGACCGCGCTGGCTCATGCTGTCGGCCCGCAGGGACAAGTCTACTCGTATGAAATCAAGCCGGATGTACAGAATCTGGCGCGCAAGAATTTGGAGCGATACAAACTCGCTTCACGCGTGGACTTCAAACTGCGCGACATCCAGGAAGGCTTCGACGAAACTGACGTCGACTCGTTCTTCCTAGATGTGCCGAATCCGTATGATTACATTCCGCAAGTGCGCGCGGCCCTCAAGCCCGGCGGATTTATGTGCAGTCTCCTGCCCACATTCAATCAAGTGGAAAAACTACTGTATGCATTGAGACGCAATAAATTTGCATTTATCGAAGTATGCGAGATTTTATTACGCTACTTTAAACCTGAGCCTGAGCGCATCCGCCCGACAGATAGAATGGTGGCGCATACCGGCTTCCTGACCTTTGGCCGCCGCATCGAACCAGCAACCGATGAAAGAGGCCGGGATTTGATTGAAGAAATCGGCGCGAGCTTTATCGAATAGAAATTGGTGACATGCAACTTACCGAAGAGCTTATTGCCGCGAAATTAAAAAAGAGTCTTGCGTCCGCAGGACCATCTTCAGATGGCTATGCCGAGATCGAGGTGAACGATGAGACGCAATTGAAATGCGCGGCAGTGCTGATGCCTTTAGTGTGGCATGACGATGAATGGCATTTACTTTTCACGCGCCGCACAAATCGAGTGGAAAGTCACAAGGGACAAGTCTCTTTCCCGGGCGGTGCCTGTAATGAAGGCGAAACAACTCCCGAACAAACCGCCTTACGCGAGGCGCATGAGGAAGTTGGCATAAACCCCAAAGATGTGAGGGTGTTAGGCAGGCTGGCAAACATGCTCACGATCTCACACTTCCGTGTGACTCCGGTTGTGGGCGTGATGCAATGGCCGTATGTCTTTCGCTTGGAAAGCGCCGAAGTAGCGCGCGTGTTCACGATGCCACTTGAGTGGCTGGCACAGCCGTCCAACCGGTGGCAGTTCTGGGTCCCGATTGGGAACCGAAGCGTCATCGTCTATCATCTATATGATGGCGAGTTGTTGTGGGGCGCGACGGCCAGGATGACTGTGGATTTTCTTGAAGCCTTGGAACTGTAAAGGTGTGTCACTGCGAGCGTAATTTGCGAACGCAGTTTGCGAGCGTAGTTTGCAGGCATAGCTTGGGAAGCAATTTCCCGATGACAAAGAAAAAACTCCCCAAAAAATAAGGGAGTTTTTATTACACAAAACAGGGCTACTTCTTCTCTTTGCCTTTGTCCTTGCCTTTGTCCTTGCCTTTTTCCTGGTCTTTGCCTTCTTCTTCCTTCTTGCCACGTTCCACAGAAATTTCGGGGGCGGCGGGGCCTCCTGCTACAGCAACTGGAGCAACTTCTTCGGCGGCAACAGCAGCAACAACAACTTCTTCCACCTTTGGACGACTTGCAACAACGATCATATTATCAACATCGTCAAGAAGACGGACTTTATCTGAGATAACAAGATCACGAATATGAATGCCATCGCCAATGTGCACGAGGGGAGAGATATCCACTACGATACGCTCAGGCAAATCAGCGGGCAGACACTCCACTTCAAGCTGTTCCATTACATGCACGAGCACAGCGCCGAAATCTTTTACCGCGAGAGAGAGACCCGTGAATTCAACGCGGACACTGGCGCGCAATTTCTCAGTGAGCGAAACTGCCAGAAAGTCCACGTGTAATAAACCGCCCTTGATATAGTTGCGCTGTTTTTCGCGCACCAAAACAGGGTACTCCGTACCATCCACGTCAAGTGTGATGAGGCTGGACGAAGTAAGCTTCGCCAACTGACCACCCGCGGCATGCGCGTCCATTAGGATACTGACCGGTTCGATGTGACGACCATAGATCACCGCGGGCAATTGACCCGCGCGGCGTATGGCTCTCACCTGTTTGCCGACAACATCACGCTTGGTGGCTTTTATAACAACTTTTTCCATCTTATCTCCTCGAGCGCCTCTCACCTGCATCGGCAGGTTACCTTCGCTCTTTAGAATGAATTACTGTAAGCGGCACATTGTCGCGCTACATTCAAAGTATTTGCGGCCCAATAATAACATCAAACCGCAGCATTGTGACAGTAAAATCCGCCTCGCTCGGAGGCGCAAAGGACAACGGCGTTAGATTTTAGCCCTTCCAGACAAGATTCGTCAAGGGAAAAATTTCCGCTGTTATTATCAACTTGACACGTCCCTGCTTTACCAGTATAAAAACGGGATGAAAATCACCCGCCTCCTGCCCGGACTTTGGCTTATTACCGCGCTTTTGGGTTGTTCCTTCCCTTCCGGCTCTTTTCCGTCCGTCCTGTCCGACGATACGACTACGCCAAGCGTAACGCCCACATCCACGCCCTCTCCCATCCCGACCTCAACACCCACACCGGGACCAATTGTCCGCATTGAAAATGGAGATCATGCACTCTTAAACGGCGATTACGACACCGCGCTCGCGCTCTATCATTCCGCCTTTCAAGATTCATCTGACCCCGCAATCCGCTCCGCCGCGTTATGGGGAAAAAGCCGCGTTCTATTCGCAGAGAGTCGCTATGCCGAGACAGTGGATACACTTCAACAAATCATCATCAATTATTCTGACTCGCCAGAAGTAGCTCACGCCTACTTCCTACAGGGAGAGGCTTTCAATAAATTAGAGCGTTATGCAGAGGCCGCAGATGCCTGGAAGATATACCTCAGCTTGCGTCCAAACATACTTGACGCATATACCCAGGAACTGCGCGGTGACGCCTTGTTCGCGGCTTGTAATTACGCAGACGCGCTAAACGCTTACAACGCCGCCATCCAGGCCCCGCGCATTGACGATGCCATCACGGTTGATATGAAGGTCGCACAAAGCCGCGTCGAACTTGGCGATACCGAACAGGCACAAGCGCTTTACGATGGCATCATTGGGCGCAGTACCAATGACTATATCCGTGCACAGGCAGCGTATCTCTCCGGTTTGGCATATCAGGCTAAAGGTCAGAACGAAGAAGCGTATGGCAAGTTTCGCCTCGCAGTGGAAAATTATCCACTTTCCTATTATTCGTACCTGAGCCTGGTGGAGTTGGTTAACGCAGGCGCTGAAGTCAGCGATATAGATCGCGGATTGGTGGATTATTTTGCAGGCGCGTATGCTCCCGCTTTGAAGGCTTTAGATCGTTACATCGCGGCCAACCCAATCAACGATGGCACAGCCTCATACTATCGCGCGCTAACATACCGCCAACTGGGTAATTACGATGCGGCGTTGGATGCATTCAACTTCTTTATCGACAATTACTCTGAACACCCCAAATGGTTTGAGGCATGGGACGAAAAAGCTTATACACAATATTACCATCTGAGACAAGACGCGAACGGCGCGCAGACCCTTTTGAATTTCGTGCAGGCCGTACCCAATACATCCTATGCACCCGACTATTTGATGATCGCAGCGCGCACCATGGAGCGCGACAACCGCCTCGACGAAGCCGCGCAAATATGGACGCGCGTGGCAAATGAATATCCCGGCAACGGACAATCGCCCACTGCGATCTTTTTAGCTGGTATTGTTCGCTATCGCCAAGGCAAGTACAACGACGCGCTTGCGGACTTTAATCGTAGTCTGATACTGGCATCCAAGCCGGAAGACACCGGGCGCGCATACTTGTGGATCGGCAAAACCCAGCAAAAACTCGGTGACACACAAGCCACACAAACCGTCTGGCAGCAATGCCAGATCACCGACCCCGGCGGATATTACAGCGAACGCTGCCGCGATCTTCTGATAGGCCGCGCGCCATTCACCCCGCCGCTTATCACAAAGCTGACGCCTGATCTCGTTTCAGAGCGAGCGGCCGCAGATACGTGGATACGGCTGACTTTCAACCTGCCTGCCAACGAAGACCTGAGCGGCCCCGGCCCGCTTGCTTCTGACCTGCGTTTGATACGCGGCACAGAGTTATGGAATCTCGGTCTTTACGAAGACGCGCGGCTTGAGTTTGAAAACTTGCGCGCCAGTCTTGAAACGAACGCCGTTGAAAATTACCGCCTCGCTAATTACCTGTTGGAATTGGGGCTGTATCGCTCCGCCGTGTTTGCCGCACGCCAGACTTTAACTCTTGCAGGCCTGGACGATCACACAGAGTCCATGATGGCGCCGCCTTATTTTAGCCACATTCGATACGGCTTATATTATTCAGATCTCATAATTCCTACCGCAAAAGACGAAGGCCTGGATCCATTGTTCTTATTCAGCGTGATCCGTCAGGAAAGCCTGTTTGAAGGCTTTATCAATTCTTCAGCCGGCGCGCGCGGACTGATGCAGATCCTGCCCGCAACAGGCGCCAGCATTGCAACAAATTATGGCTGGCCGCTGGAATTCGAATCGAACGATCTATATCGCCCGCTTGTGAGCGTAAAACTGGGCGCAAGTTATCTTGCAACAAATCAACGCCTGCTTGATGGAGACCTTTACGGCGCGCTGGCCGCCTACAATGGCGGCCCCGGCAATGCCGTCGCCTGGAAACAAATCTCAGGCGATGATCCCGACCTCTTCCTGGAAACCGTCCGCTTTGAAGAGACGCGGGATTACATCCGCAATATTTACGAGATCTATATCATTTACCAAAGGTTATACAGCGCAGAGCAATAGATAAACAAAAACCCCACCTCATAATGAGATGGGGTCAAATGTAAGTCGGATTGTCAATCCGACTTACTCCTAACTTTGGAGTCCAATTCGTTTTGTTAATCCATATGCGCCAGAATGCGTTGATGCGCGGTCTCGGTATCCATCTCAATGATAGATACAAGTTTATCGCGCCCGCTTACACCAGCCACAATATCGATCTTGGATTTGGGAACACCCAACACTTCCGAAAGGAAAGAGAGCAATTCCTTGTTGGCATCATCATCCGCAGGCGGCGCGGCAATGTGGACTTTGATCGTCCCATCGTTTAGCACACCGACGATCTGATTGCGGCTGGAACGCGGCGTAACACGCAACGCCAGAGCAGAACCTGTTTTACCATCGTGCAAATGAAAATTTCTCGGCATATTAACCTCAATTCAGGGATAACAGAATTTTAACGACGGCACGTGCGATAAACTGTATCAAAATGATCAGGATCAGCGGGCTAAAATCCATCATGCCCACTGTGGGCACCAAACGACGAATAGGGGCAAGCATTGGGTTTACCAACCGGTCCAATGCTTCGCGCACCGGGTGGTAAGGCGACATAAAAAATGAAAGGATGGATGCAATAAACACAAGCAGGATCAACAACTGGGAGATTATACTCACCAACTTTGCGAACAAAACAATATTCATTACACCTCTGTTTTATATTGACGTGCTCCAATGATCGCCGTACCGACACGCACCATAGTTGCGCCTTCCTGCACAGCCACTTCATAATCCGTGCTCGTACCCATCGAAAGCGCAGACCAATCCGCTTGAGGAAAACGCTTTGCAAGTATATCTCGCAAGCGAACCAGTTTTTGAAAATACATCCGTGCAGATTCCGGTTCCTCGCCCAACGGCGGCATGGTCATCAAGCCGCGCACTTGCAGGTGCGAAAGCGCGAGCAAGGTTTCCAGTTCAGGCATCAGCGCTTCCAATTTTGTAACATCCGTAATATTCCAGCCCGATTTGCTTTGCTCGCCGCCTACATTGAATTCAAGCAGGACAGGTAACGCGCGTTCAAACTCACCGGCAAAACGATCCAGGTGCGCTGCAAGTTTCAGGCTATCCAATGAATGCACCAGGTTAAAGTGCCCGGCCACCAACTTCGCCTTACGGCTTTGCACATGACCGATCATGTGCCATTCTACTCCAATCTGCCCCGCCATAGATTGAATTTTCATGACACCTTCTTCGGGATAATTCTCCCCCAAAATCCTCACGCCCGCCTCCACAGCCGCCTGCACAACATCCAAAGGCTGTGTCTTGGTGACCACAATCAACTTCACATCATCGGGATTGCGATTTATAGAGCGCGCCGCGACAGCGATACGATCCAGGGTTTGCAAATATCTTTCACGGATGGACTGAACGAGATTACTCATAATCTAATTTTACTCCCGCTTCCTTCCATGCCTAAACCTGCAAGCCGATCAACGCGCCGAATCTACCCGTTTTGCCTTTTTCCGCGCGGTGCGAGAACCAATCTTCAAGATGACAGGCGGTACAAATCTCTGCCACTTCGATCTGTTCGACGCCCGCCTTATACAACTGAATGGAGTTTGCCATCCATAGATCAAGATAAGTATGCCCATTGTGTGTGTGCAACAGGCGTTCTACATCATCTCCAAAAGTGGATTGAACCTGCATCGTAACATCATGCCCAATCTCGTAATGATCCGGTCCAATGGATGGGCCGATCGCGGCCATAATATCTTCGGGCTTACAGCCATACTTCGCCTGCATTGCTTTGACAGTTGCCGTGGAAACTCCACGTACTGTTCCCAGCCAGCCTGCGTGCGAAATACCGACTACTCCCTTTTTGGGATCATGGAACAAAACTGGCACACAATCCGCGAAGCGCATGTAGAGCGTCACGTTGGGTTTATCGGTGAGAATAATATCGGCCTGAATAGACTCCAAGCTGGGGTCACGAGGAGCATCCGCGTAGGCTACGTCTGCGCTGTGAACTAGCCAAACGTCAAAGCTGGAATCAAGCGGACGATTGAGCGTGGTGAATAAGCGCGCGCGATTCGCACGCACGCGCTCCACATCATCCCCAACTGTCCCACCCACGTTCAATGAATCCCAGGGAGCCGGGCTTACGCCACCCTGTCTCGTAAATACTGCGTGAGCAACGGAGCTGGGAAATTTATCAAACTGAAAATAACGAACGCCGATAACTTGATGGAATGACATTATTCTTCCGAAGCCTGAATGACTGCGATCTTTTTTATGAAAAACTGACGCGTCTCATTCATGGATTCTTCAACGCTCGGATAGGCAAACCATGCCGTCGTGAGACCAAACAACGCACCTGTGAGCACGCGCAACACTGGAGTGCTTTCGCGATACGGAATGACGGATGATAACCACGCCCAACCAAACTGGCTGAAGAGTTGCGAGAAACCATCCAATCCGATGGGGAGCATGCCCAGGATGATCCACAACATCCAATGCAGGCCCTTTATACGGCGGCCGGAAGCGGCGTATAAAATGCCAAATAAAAAGATGGCCGCATAGATCGCGACATCGCGTTCGCACAGCGCAACTTTATATCCAACCGTTTCATCGCCAATATAATTACGGGCTTGCAGGCGCGAGTAGGCGGCAGGGTTACGTAAATCCACAAAACCCGTCACCTGCTCGAAAGTCTGCGCTCCGCTTAATTGCGCTTCTTGTAGTGGATAAAAAAATTGCTCACCATACAAAAAGAAGGAGCGAAAACCAAACTGATGGCAAAGCGGACTATATACTTTATAAATGATCTGCGCGGGAAGTGGCGCGCCAACCTTCATGAGTGTAGGCGCGAGGAAGGGCAGGCCGAAATACAAAAAAATGAAGATATTTAGCATCGCCAGATAATGACGGGAGATCCAATACATGACACGGTCTGCACCTGTGAGGGTTCGTCCGCGCTGCACGCGCGCTTTATACTTTTCGCCGTGTATCTGGCTCATGTGGGAGTCGCGGTCGCGTGCTGCACCAAGAGTCATGATCAAGTTTTGTCGAGAGATGGGAGCCTTGAGCCGATACGGGCCAACTTCGATCACAGGGATGTCCAGGCCGTATTCAGTTTGAAGCGCAATATCCGAATCAATATCCACTTCCGCGAGGCGATGCGGATAATCCTTCTGCAAAGACTCGAGTTCTTTTTTTGCATCCTCGCACAGGTGACAATCCTTGCGCGTATATAAGGTAACCGATAACATTTTTGATCCTCGATTGGGCTGAGAGCGTGTTTTGAAAACCCATTTCAGCTTTGCCAGATTGTTAAATCTGGCAAGTTTCAATGCAGCTTTCCTGTTTTTAGGTTTGGATTTGGCAATCCAAACCAGCGAGAAACGAATTCCAAAACACTTTCCAACAATATTATATTTCCGTGAAGCCTGCCAAGGAAAGTATAAGGCTGAAAGCCTTGCGCCTATAATCCAAAATTGTAATAAAAGAATTGTCCCTGTTGGGCAATGCGTTCAAAGATCCCGGTCAAAAGCATGAAGCCCACGATCACCAAAATAACACCCATGGCGATCTCAACATAATGCGTCAGCTTTCCGTATTTCCGCAAAGTTACTGAGACCCAGCCAATGCCGAGCGCGGCGACAAGGAATGGGATTGCAAGCCCCGCGGAATATGCAGACAGCAACGCAACGCCCTGGGAAATGGAACCACCGTTCAATGCCAGCGTAAGGATCGCGCCGAGCACAGGCCCTACACACGGGGACCAACCCGCAGAGAAGAACACGCCCATCAACGCGGAGGAGAGATAGCCCCATTTGCGATCTGGCAATTGTTGAACCCGCGTATCGTATTCCAGAAACGGGATGCGAAATACGCCGATCATGTGCAGGCCAAAAATAATGACAACGATACCGCCAGTCTTTGCCAGCAGATCGCGGATGTCGAACAACAAGCGGCCAAACGCGGCAGTCGCTACGCCAAGCGTAATAAACACAAAACTAAAGCCAAACACAAAAGCCAAACCATGACTAAATGTGATCCAGCGATTTTTTTCATTGGATTCGCCGCCCACTGCGCGCCCACCAAGATAACCAACGTATGCTGGCACAAGCGAGAACACACACGGCGAAAGGAAAGACGCCAGCCCCGCCAGAAACGCAAGCCCAATTGTAATATTTGCCAGATCCATACTTATTACCTCCAAACAAATTCCAAGTTATAAATTAATTTTGCACACACCCCACAGACATCGTCCAGCGGAAAATCACACCTTCAACTCTGTCACACTCACCGTTGTGCCATGATCGGGAAATGATAATCGCTGTTCGCTTTGAGCAAGTGAGATATACGGTGTTGTCCAGCGGAAGATCCACTTGGCGTCTTCAGGTTTCACGTTGATACAACCATGCGAACGCCGCTCGCCAAAATCGTTATGCCAGAAAGCACCGTGAATGGCAACACCTTCCCCGCTAATAAATGTACTCCACGGGACAGCAGGCGTGGAATATCCCGACTGAGCACTGCCAGCCGTCATGTTTTTGGAGATGATCTTCCAGTGTGTCAACAGCTCGCCAACTGGAGTGGCAAACTCATCAGAAATTGCGCCTGTCAAAGGATCATATACCTGCCCACTGGCCATACGGCAAAAGTAAACTTCTGTATTTCCTTCAAAACAAGATAAAGTCTGATACGTTACATTGGCGATAATTCTTTTCTGAGCCGGATCAACATCCGGGCTGATAGGCGCCACATCCTCTTCTGTAAGCACCTTGACCCCGGCCCCATCCAGCCAGAAGAATTCACCATATGGGCCATATCCATAGCCATGCCCCTGGTCGCCTTCGTTCCAACGGTATTCCACAAACCCGTTGTTCTGGCGGATCTGGTCAATCCAGATCACCTGACCATAATAAACACGCGGCGTGAATTTGTAATCTTGTATACTTTTCAACCATGGCGAGGCAACAACTCCTTCAAGCGTAAGGTCAACATACGGAACGGTCACTTCCGCCCAAAAGCCCGTCTGTCCTGCGGACATTTGCGTGATCGGCGTGTTTGGCAAATTCCTTGTAGGTTGAACTCGCGAGGACCAGATGTATCCCTGCGGGGTTTCAAGATATTTCTGGTTCGTCAACCCAACCGCAGTGCCAATCACCTCACGCTCCCACGCAATCGGATAATCGGCAGGCAGTGTGCCAATTGATGTGTTCAATAGCGGGTCATTGGTTGGGCGGCTTCTAATATCCGTCTGATCAACAAGGCGGCCAATAATTTCGCTGTTTGGGAATTGAGGCAATCGCTTCGGCGCGTACAAAACATCCAAAGTTTCAAAGCCGAACGGTCTGAATGCCAAAGCGCCCAGCCCAACGCTTGCAAGCTTAAGAAAATCACGACGGGAAAATGATCGTTTCATACTTCACCTTTTTTGATGGGTTTCAACAAGGATACCTGCAAACAAAAGTCGCGTCAACACATGCCTGAGAAATGATTAATCTTTTAAAAACTCTTTCAAGGCACGCAAACAACCCGCGCTGACCTTATGCCCCACTTCGTCTTCACAATAAGTCACCTGCGCGCCCGCCTGTTCAAGCAACTCGATCGAAGCACGCGCGCGGTCAATCGGCACCATCTCATCCTGAGTCCCATGCGCTACAAAAAACGGCTTGCCTGCAAGTGGACGAGCGGCAATGGTCTCTTCCAATCCGCTGGGGACAAAGCCCGCCAAAATCCCTGCCTTGCGGATTCTTTGCGGATACAGCAACGCCAGCACATTGGACATCGCCGCGCCCTGGCTGAATCCGATTACATCGAACTGTTCCGCATCTACACGGACCATTGAGCTGTACGCGTCAACGAATGAGAGCAACTCGTCTGCGGCCGGTTTAAGCGTCTCGAGGCTGGGCCGGCCAAAAGTCTCAGGTTGAGGCGGGCGCCAGGAATAGCCACCCAGCTGGGCGGGATGCGGCGCACGCGGCGCGATCATCCAATAATCGGGCGGGAAATCCTTTGTGAAAACCCACATTGAGTTTTCATCGCCCGTCCAGCCGTGGATCAAAAGCAGGAGGCGTTTTTTTCCCTCGGTTTCGCTCAGAGTTCGCGAAGGTTTGAAACGCAGAGTCCAATTATTAAACGTGATCAGCTCAGTGTCAGTCGCGATTCGCACGTTTGGTTATCCAGTCCAAAATTTGAAGAGAGAAAAGGATCAAACTGATCGGCACAAGCGCGCCAAGCAAACACAGCAAGCCCGTCATGGCCGCGCTGAAGCCATAGATAATCCAGATCAATCCGGTACCGATAATTAAAAGCAGGAGCGCCGCGCCAATTCCAAGGCGGACATTGGTTTGTTTTGTGTATTCACGCAGATCACGCGTCATGGTTCATCCTTTTTACGAACACTACTTTATCAAGCCGCGCAGTTGACGCGCAGTTCTGGCAGGCCAGGCAACAACACGCTTGAGTTCAGGCAAAACAATTTCTGTGGCCTCTTCACCCAGGCGCGCTACCGCGCGGACATCCACTTTATCAAACAGGTCAATATGATGCACGTTTGGACGAATGATAATTTCAGGTTTATCAACGATGAGGCGATATTCAGCCAGAGCGCGGTCAACCACATCAAGGGAACGCAGGAAGATATCAAATGCCTGGGCATAGCTTAAGCGCGCCAGCCGTTTTACGATGGAACGCGGCACAAAACTGGGGATTGGCATTGTCCAAATTTTGGCGGGACTACCCAAGGCCTCAGTGAGGATGACCGCCACCACGGGCAAGCCGGGCGCGAGCATACGCGCGACAGAAACAGGCACAGGATTCAACACGGCGCCATCCACCAATTCCAAGTCATTGAGATGACGCGGTGGGAAAATTCCCGGAATAGCAAAGGTGGCCATAAGCGCATCCACAAGCCGGCCTTCGGACAAAACCACCTCATGTCCAGATTTGAGGTCAACAGCGGTAACTGCACAGGGTAATTTCAGATCTTTGAATGTGCGTTCACCAAACATCTGCTCCAGCCATTTGCTTGCACCGGCTAACCCAAGCAAAGATGGGCTATTGTTTTCTCCATGCCCGTAAAGCTTGGGTTGATCAAGACTTGCAAAGAGGTCCTCTATTTGTGTTGGAGAGTATCCCGCCGCGTAAAAGACAGAAACAACACCGCCAAAACTGGTGCCAGCCAGAGCGCGGATGCGATAGCCTTCCCGTTCAAGCCGGCGTAAAACGCCGATATGGGAATTGCCTTTTGAACCACCACCACCAAGAGCTACAGAAATATTCATGAGTTTTACATCATCCTTGCATATGTACACAGATAGTGTGAACCAAAAAGATTATACCCCTTTCAAAATATGGTCTCAGTGTCAACAGCGGGACAGGCAAGACACTTTTGCGATACTGCACCATTTCTAGCCGATGCATCCCACCAGCGGCGGAGCCGATGTTGGTTGGCTTTTTTAGCGAAGCGAAAACCCAAGGATTTTACAAAAGAGTTATCAGATATTGCAGTAGTGGCACAACCAGCACCAATAGAAGGTTGGTGACCAGCCAAAACAAGTGAAAGCTCCTCGGGGGAAACGCAGCGACCCATACACTCCCGTCTACCAACTGTGTGACCTGCTCATTCGGTTGAGCGAAGCTTGGGAAGATTACTGCGCTTTCTACACGGATCCAGCCATTCCCTGGACCAATAATACCACTGAGCAGTGATCGAACGGATGAAAATGCGCGCCCGCACTGTTCGTGGTTATAAATCTTGGCTAGGAATGCAGACTGGCTTGATGTTGGCAGGAAGAAAACTCGATAAGCCTGAATTCCTGCTGGAAGATACTTTTCTTCCACCAATTTCCCCAACTCGCCAACCGTGTATGTTACAGAGACTTTTTGCAAGAATACTTGCATATATTCTGAAAATGATGTATTATACGCAAATGAAAGTTTTATTTCAAATCCATACTTTTTGAAAGAAAACCCAAGCAAACCGCCCACTCCCCACTCACGAACCAAGACATCTAGTATGAGTTCCAATTAACTGTTTCAGCTTCAATTCACCAATGCTCATCCACGGAGGATAAAACCTAATGGAAATCAGTGTCATCACAAATGGGATCAGTCAGGATTATGAAACTTGCTGTAGAATCATGAATGAAACCAACGTACATTTTGCCGAGATACAAGAGGTATTTGGAATGCGCGTTGAGCGAATTTCGCTTGACGAGGCACAGAAAATTGCCAAACTCAATGAAAAGTATCAGATCGGTGTTTCTTGCATTACAACTCACGCGTTTGTGGGCATCCCGGTTGCATCCATCGAGGTTGATGATGAACGATACCAGAATGAGATGGCCTTACTGCTGAATGCCTTCAAAGTAGCAAAAATTGTAAAATCACCGCTTGTGCGCTGCATGTGTTTTGCAAAACAATCCGTCATGGATGGTTACAATGGCGCGGACCAATGGGTCGCGGGCAACAATAAAGCCTGGCCAAAGTTTTTGCAGCTATACGCCCCAATCATCCGCGCTGCGGAAGAGCACGGGGTCCAGCTTGTCGTCGAGAACGGCTTCAATGGAATGTTGACCGGTTCCTATTCATGCAAACGATTCATGAAGGATATTAACAACAAGAATGTTTCGATCCTTTGGGATCCGGCGAACGCACTCAATGTATGCGACGAGATTTTCCCTGGATCTTATGAGGAGATCAAGCAGTACATCAAACACATCCATATCAAGGATGTACTTGTAAATGTTCGCGAATCATGGGCGAAGGTCGTCCCCATTGGTCGGGGCATGATGGCACCGTACCTTGAGCGCTTGGCAAACGCGCTGCGGGAAGATGGTTATGACGGCTTTGTCTCTCTTGAGAACATTCTTCGACCGGATGGCAAAGATTTTGTAGATGGTTATCGCATCGATATACCAACCTTGATTTCAATCTTTGGAGATTGAGCAGCGGGATGCGAAATCTTTGACCGCGATAGATTGATCACTGGCAAATCGAACTAACGAAATATTATTCTAAGGAAAGGTAACTACTCAGCTTGATTCGAGACGAAAAGCGAGAACGGGTGTTTAGAACAGCAATGAAGATGAAGTCGATACCGAGCGAAGCCGATATT
>Ga0315273_10000867_pt1 | contig 32997 bp, 31 predicted proteins | sample YL17G02_0_MG_FD_205753 | JGI IMG/M metagenome (GOLD analysis project Ga0315273, IMG submission 205753) | Sediment microbial communities from Yellowstone Lake, YNP, Wyoming, USA - YL17G02_0 | ecosystem: Environmental > Aquatic > Freshwater > Lake > Sediment | place: USA: Wyoming | collected...
CAGGGGAATCGAAATACCCACGATGGCCACGGCCATCGAGGAATAATCCAGCCAGCTGTTCTGCCGGGTGGAGGACACGATGCCCGCCGTGATGCCCAGAAACAAGGCCAGGAACAGGGAAATGAGCCCGAGGACCATCGAGTCCGGCAGGCTGTTCCAGATGTAGTAGTTAACATCGTGATCTTTATACCTGTAGGAAGGCCCCAGGTCGCCGCGCAGGATGTCGAGCATGTACCGGCCGAACTGCATGATCAGGGGCTCGTCCATGTGGTACTTCTTCTGGATATTCTCCAGGATCTGCTTCGGCAGCTTCTTCTCATACGAGAAGGGCCCTCCCGGAGCGATCCGGATAATAAAGAAGCTGATGGTGATGATGATGAACAGGGTCGGCAATAGTCCTAGAAAACGGCGTATTACGTATTTGGTCATGGCTATGATGAAACGGCGGGAGCAGGCCTGCGGCCGGCTCCCGCCTCACCAGCAAATGCTATTTCTTGAAAATGGCCTTGTACGGATGCACGTCCAGCAGGTTGGTGTTCCAGCCACCCCACTTGTTGGCGTCTATCATATTCTGCGACACGTAGTAGTAGATCGGCATGATCGCTTGATCCTGCTCGATGCAGATCGTTTCCGCCTGGGCGAAGACCTTGTTGCGCTCCGCTCCGGCCCCCATGGAGTTGGCCTTGCGGATCAGCTCGTCATACTTGGGGCTGTTCCAGCGCCCGTCGTTGAAGTCCAGGTTGTCGGACAGCCACATGAACAGGAAGTTGAAGGGGTCCTGGTAGTCCGCGATCCAGCCGGCCCTGGCCAGATCGAACTGCTGCTGGCGGCGGGTCTCGAGGTAAGTCTTCCACTCCTGATTGACCAGCTCCACCTTCACGCCGAGGGTCTGTTCCCACTTTTGCTGGAAGTACTCGGCGATCTTCTTGTGCGTTTCGGAGGTGTTGTACAGGATCTGGACCGTTGGAAAACCCTTGCCGCCCGGGTACCCGGCGTCGGCCAGCAGCTTCTTGGCCTGCTCGACGTTCTCGCCGATGCCCTTGGGCGGAATGTAGCCCGCGAAGGCCGGAGTGTAGGCGAAGGCTGGAATCTGGCCGGTCTTGGTGATTTTCTCGACCAGCTCCTTGCGGTTGACGGCCATGGAGAAGGCCTTGCGGACGCGCACGTCGTCGAACGGCGCCTTGGTGTGGTTAAACAGGTAGTAGTAGGTGCCCAGCTCGGGAGTGATGACGAAATCCTTCCGCAGCTTCGCCTCGTCGATCTTCTCCGGAGGCGGCGGGTTGCAGTTCCAGTCCACCTCGTTCATGATGAACATGTTGTACGTCGTCGCGTAAACGTCCGAGGCGATAAAGACGATCCTGTCGATCTTCACATTCTTGGCGTCCCAGTATTTGGGGTTCTTCACGGCTACGATCTTGTCCTGGGGCATCCACTGCGATAGAACATAGGCGCCATTGCCCACGAAGTTCCCGGGCAGGGTCCACGCCTTGCCGTACTTCTCGATGGCGTGCATGGGCACTACCGCGAAGGCGTAGTGGCACAGCATCGAGACAATGTAGGGGGCCGGGACCTTGGTATTGAACTGGAAAGTCTGGGCATCGACGGCCTTCAGGGCCACGTCCTCGGCCGCGCCCTTCCCGGCGTTGTACTCGGCGGCTCCCTTGATCACGTCGGTCAGGAGCGAGGCGTACTCGGAGCCGGTATCGGGGTTGAGGTTCCGCAGCCAGGAGTCCACGACGTTTTGGGCCGTGAGCGGGGTCCCGTCGCTCCACACCAGGCCCTTGCGCAGCTTGAAGGTCCAGGTGAGGTTGTCCTTGCTGGCCGTGTAGCTTTCGGCGAGCCCGGGGACCGGGTTGGCGGTCTTCGGATCGTAGGTCATGAGCCCCTCGAAAAAGGCCTGATAGATGCGGTTCTCCGGCACTCCGGAAATCAGGTGCGGATCCAGGGACTGCGGCTCCGCGCCGTTGGCCACGCGAAATTCCACTTGCGCGAAGGCCGGCAGCGCCACGCACAGCACGACTAACAACAGCAGTAGTTTTTTCATACTACCTCCTTGATGAAATTATCCTGACTATACCACAGGTTAAAGGCCTCGGTAAAGTAATAATCGCCCGGGTTGCAGGCGGCAGGCACCCGCGATACACTCGGGGACGATGATCGTCGGGTTCCGTCTCACCCTGCGCAGGCTTTCCGACAACCGGCTGGCGCTGACTATCCCCCTGACGTTCCGGCTCCTGCTCCTGGCCTTCGGCCTGGTGCTGATCTTCGCCCTTTTAGCCACTTCTCCCGGTGGAGTCCGCGGGATCTTCGTACCCGCCAACATGATCCCGCTCGCCATATGCGCGCTCTGCCTGTTCGGGGCTTCCTACCGGGAATCGTGGACCTTCGACCGGCAGAAGAACACCTTGACCTCGCTGGCCGGCATCCTGTTCATCCAAAGGCGCAGAAACTGGGCCCTCGCGGAGCTCGCCCGCGTGGAATTGAGTCAGTTTATACGGGGCAGGCCGTATGCCCCTATGGGCACGAAGCCCGGCCTGCTGGCCCGCCCGATTCTGACCCTCACGCTGCACACTACAGAAGGAAGCTCGCATCGCCTGGAGATGTACAGCTTTACCCAGAAAAACCGGGCCCGGCTGCAGGCGCGGCAGATCGCGGCGTACTGCGGCATTTTGTATCTCGATCTGAGCGAAGGTGCGGAATGAAGCCAGCCCCTCTGCCTGTCCGCGACCTGCCGCCCGAGCGCTGCCGGGCCCTGGCCACCCTGCTCACCGACGTCGATGACACGCTCACCACTGACGGCCTGCTGCCCGCCTCCACCTTCCAGGCACTGTGGGCCCTGGCGGCGGCGGGGGTGCGGACCATCGTGGTGACCGGCCGACCGGCGGGGTGGTGCGACCACATCGCCCGGATGTGGCCGGTGGCGGGGGTGGTCGGCGAGAACGGGTCCCTGATCTACGCCTACGACCGCCCGGCGCGCCGGATGCGGCGCACGTATCTGCTGAAGGAGGCCGAGCGCCTGGAGGCCCGCCGGCGCCTGGAGCGGATCCGCGAGCGCGTCCTAAGGGAGGTGCCCTCCTGCGCCATCGCCGCCGACCAGCCGTTCCGCCTGGCCGACCTGGCCGTGGACTTCCGGGAGGACGTGGGGCCCCTGAGCCAGGAGGAGGTCCGGGAAATCTGCCGAATCATGGAGAGCGAGGGGGCGGTCTACAAGGTCTCCTCGATCCACATCAACTGCTGGTTCGGGGATTTCGACAAGGTGAAGGGGGTACGCCGCTTCCTGGCCGATGGGGGGGAGGACCTGGACGACCCGCGGGTGCAGGGCGGGGTGCTTTTCACGGGCGACTCCCCCAACGACGAACCGCTGTTTCGCGTGCTTCAGGCCACGATCGGGGTGGCCAACATCCGGCCCTTCCTGGACAGCCTGGAGCACCCGCCCGCCTACATCACGCAAGCGGAAGCCGCCGCCGGCTTCGCCGAGGCGGTGGACATCATTCTGAGGCACCGAGGTCGTAGCCCAGCTCCACGGCCACCGCGCTGAAGCCCAGGCCCTCGAACAACGGCGCCAGAGCCAGCTCAGGACCGGCGAGGGGGGCCAACACGCGCGCGTAGCCGCTGTCCCGGGCCTCCAGGATCAGCCGGCGCAGCAGCTGCGTCCCCAGGCCGATACCCCGGAAGTGCTTACGCACCGCCAGCTGCACCAGCCTCAAGCAAGCGGGGTCCTCCGCGACGGCCCAGGCGAAACCCGCGAACTCCCCGCCGCTCAACTCCGCCGCCAGGAACAGACTGCGGGTGTCCAGCAGTGGGGGCAGGCCCGCCCGGCTGTATGGACCGGCGCGAAGGCCCGCCAGCAGGCGGGGTTCCACGCCCGCCAGCAGGCGGGGTTCCACGCCCGCCAGCAGCTCGCCGAGCACCTTCTGGTCCAGCTTCAGGGAGGGCTCCACGTGCCGCGCCTCGCCCCGGAGGATCGAGACATCGCTGGCCACCAGCTCCAGCGGCGGCTCCCCTCCCGTCGCCAGGCGCTCTAACCCCGCCAACTCCCGCTCCGACTCGTACCACTGCTCGACCACCCGCCGCATCTCCTTGTCTTTGAAGGAGAACCACAGGCGCTCGATCTCGAGGTTCTTCCGCAATATCTCCTTGAAACGGCGAAAAACCCCCTGGCCCGAGGACAGGGCCTCCCGCAGCATTTCGGCGAATATCGGGTTGCGCAGTTTCAGCACGAAGCGCTCCATGAGGTGGAAGCCCTCCGCCGGGCCCCAGGTCGGGATGGGAACGAACTGCGCGCTGCCCCCTTCCACCCCGTCCAGGGCCGCCGGCTCATCCCCCCCGGCCTCCAGCGGCTGCCCGGGCGCGGCGCGCCGCTCGCGGGCTGCGCCTGGCTCCGGCTCATCCTCCCGGAACACCTCGCCGCTCGCGCGGTCCACGACGAAGCGGTGCCGCTGGTCCTCCATGGCGAAGCGGATCTGGCTCACGAACTCTTCGGTCAGCGGAAAGGTCACGCCTCAGGCCTTCGCGCCGCGAGCGGGCTCCGCGCCGCTCAGGGCCTGAACGGTGCGCGACACCTGGGCGGGGCTTACCAGCGTGATCCGCCCGGTCCGGCGCTCCTGCACCTCCACCAGGCCCTCGGCCAGGTGCTTGGTGGAGACCACCAGGCGCAACGGGATGCCCAGCAGGTCTGCGTCCTTGAACTTGACCCCGGGGGAGTCCTCGCGGTCGTCGAACAGCGCCTCATCCCCTAGCTCCCCGGCCAGCGCCTCCGCCGCCTTCTTCACGGCCAGCGTCTGCCCGATGGCCATCAAGTAGACCCGGAAGGGGGCGAGGGCCCCCGGCCACACCAGGCCCCGCTCGTCCCGGTTGGCCCAGGCCACCGCGTCCATGAGCCGCCCCAGCCCGATGCCCCAGCAGCCCATCTGGGGGTAGGTGCTGCGGTCCCGGTCATCCTGAAAGGCCAGGTTCATGGCGCGGGTGTAGTAGTCCCCCAGCTTGAAGATGTGCCCCACCTCCACCGCCTGGATCTCCTCGAGCGTCCCGCCGCACTGCAGGCAGATCTTCTCACCCCGGGTCAGGGAGATGTCCGCCACCTCAGGGCTTTCGAAATCCCTGCCGAAGTTCCCGTTCAGGAAGTGAAAGCCCGGCTCGTTCGCGCCGTACACCAGGTTCGCCGAGCGGGCCACCGCGTCGTCCACCACGACGCGCACGCCGGGAGGCAGGCCGATGGGCGAAAGGCTGCCGGCGCTCAGGCCGGCGGCGGCCAGCTCCCGGTCTCCGGCCAGGCCGTGCACCGGCACCTTCAGGAAGGCGGACAGCTTCTCCGGCGCCGCCTCGAAGTCCGCCCGCACGACGGCCAGCACCGGCCCCCGGGGGGTGAGGTACAGCAGGGATTTGGCCAACCGGCTTTTCGGCTGGCCCAGGAACTCCGCCAGGCGGTCCATGGTGCCGCAGCCCGGGGTGGCCGTCTTCTGGAGCGGCAGCGGCTCGCCGCGCAGGTACTCCTTGCCGCCGATGGCCACCTCCTTGCTGGCGGCGTACTGGCACTTGGCGCAACGGATGAGGGCGTGGTCGCCGGAGGAGGCGGGCATGAGGAACTCGAAAGACTTCTCCCCGCCGATGTACCCCAGCCCCGCCTCCGCGGCGATGGTTTGGATTCCGCAGCGCTCGAATATTCGACGGAAGGCCTTGAACAGCCGGGGGAAAAAGTTGTTCAGCTCCTGGTAGGAGCGGTGGAAGGAGTAGCCGTCGTGCATGTAGATCTCTTTGGTGCGCGAAAGGCCGTCCTTGGGCCGCTCCTCGTCGCGGAACTTGATCTGGAACTGGTACAGCAGCAGGGGCAGGTCGCGGTAGGAAAACAGGGCGGCCCGCACGACTTCCACAAAGGCTTCCTCGTGGGTGGGGGACAGGACCAGCTCGCGCCCGTGGCGGTCCCGAAAAAGAACCAGCTCCCGGATCCAGTCGGCCCGCCCGCTGCTCCGCCAGATCTCCGCCGGAGTCACCACCGGAGCGTAGATCTCTTGCGCGCCCATAGCCTCCATTTCCTCGGTAATGATGCGCTGGAGGTTGCGCAGCACCCGCAGGCCCAGCGGCAGGAAGGCGAACAAGCCCTGGCCGAGCTGGCGGATGTAGCCGCCTTTCAGCAGCAGGGCGTAGCTGGGCGAGCGTATGCCGTGCGGCTCTTCCCGCAGCGTCTTGCCAAGCAGGCCGGAGTAGCGCATGCGAAGCACATTCTATGGCGGGTCCCGGGCGGGGTCAAGCAGGATTGCTTGACATGAGCCGACGGCCTGACCATATTAGCCGTATGAGCATTATCGAATGGGTGGAAGCGCGCGAGATTCTCGACTCCCGCGGGAACCCCACGGTGGAAGTCGAGGTCCAGCTGGAGAGCGGGGCCCTGGGCCGGGCGGCCGTGCCCTCCGGGGCCTCCACGGGCGAGCGGGAGGCCGTGGAGCTGCGCGACGGGGACAAGAAGCGCTACCTGGGTAAGGGGGTACTCAAGGCGGTGGAGAACGTGAACAACGTCATCGCCGCCGAGATCGTGGGCCTGGACGCCCTGAACCAGGTGGACGTGGACCGCACCATGATCGCCAAGGACGGCACGGAGAACAAGAGCGCCCTGGGGGCCAACGCCATCCTGGGCGTTTCCATGGCCACCGCCCGGGCGGCCGCCGAGCACCTGGAGCTGCCCCTGTACAAGTATCTGGGCAGCTACCACGCCTGCCTGCTGCCCGTGCCCATGGCCAACATCATCAACGGCGGGGCCCACGCGGACAACTCGGTGGACTTCCAGGAGTTCATGGTCATGCCCGTGGGGGCCGAGAACTTCCGCGAGGCGGTGCGCATGCTGGCCGAGATCTTCCATAACCTCAAGAGCGTGCTCAAGGCCAAGGGCTACGCCACTTCCGTCGGCGACGAGGGCGGCTTCGCCCCCAACCTGAAATCCAACGAAGAGGCCGTCGAGGTGATCCTGGCGGCCATCGAGAAGGCCGGCTACAAGGCCGGTGACCAGGTCTACATCGCCCTGGACCCCGCCGCCTCGGAGTTCTACGACCAGGCCAAGGGCAAGTACGTGTTCAAGAAGTCCGACAAGCGCGAGCTCTCCTCCAAGGAGATGGTGGACTTCTGGGCCAAGTGGGCTGAGAAGTATCCGATCATCTCCATGGAGGACGCCATGGCCGAGCAGGACTGGGACGGCTGGAAAGCCCTGACCGAGCGGCTGGGCAAGAAGATCCAGCTGGTCGGCGACGACATCTTCGTGACCAACACGAAAATTCTGAAAGAGGGCATCCAGAAGGGGATCGCCAACTCCATCCTGATCAAGGTCAACCAGATCGGCACCCTGACCGAGACCCACGAGGCCGTGGAGATGGCCAAGCGGGCCGGCTATACGGCGGTGGTGAGCCACCGCAGCGGTGAGACCGAGGACGCCTTCATTGCCGACCTGGTGGTGGCCCTGGAGACCGGGCAGATCAAAACCGGCTCCATGTCCCGCTCCGACCGCCTGGCCAAGTACAACCAGCTCATGCGCATCGAGGACCAGCTGGACAACATCGCCCAGTACCCCGGGCGGGAGGCCTTCTACTCGATCCGCAAATAAGCGGGCTACCAGCCGACGGTGAACCCCGTGTAGGCGCTGCGGCAGGGCTCCAGGCGGCTGTCCACGGCGCGCACGTGCGCCCCCGCGGGTCCGTGGCCCAGCCAGGCGCGCAGCCGGGCCAGGCGCTCTTCCTCCCCCTCGGCCACCACTTCCACCCGGCCGTCCTCCAGGTTGCGCACGATCCCGTTCAGCCCCAGGGCGCGCGCCTGGCGCACCGTGGCGTAGCGGAAACCCACCCCTTGCACCATCCCGTCCACCACCGCGACCAGGGTCTTATTGCCCATCCCCCGCGCCCTGAAGGGCTGCGGCGATCATCCGTTCCAGCTCCGAGTAGTCGAAGGGCTTGTACAGCACGGGAAAGGGGATGGGGAACTCCGGCTTCAGGAAACCGCTGGTGATGATGACCTTCTTCGCGCGGCAGTACTCCTTCAGGAAACGGATCCAGTAGTCGCCCCCCAGGGTGTCCATACGGAAGTCGGAAACGATCAGGGCCACGTCGTTGTCCAGCAGCTGTTTGATCGCCCCTACCCCGTCGGAGGCCACGATGACCGTGTAGCCTTTGCTCTTGAGGTAGTCCCGGAGCGTCAGCCGGATGGAATCTTCATCCTCGACGATCAGGATGCAGGACCGCGCGGAACTGTTCATACACCCCCCAATGCTGTTACCATACAGGAACGGACGCGAGGCCGTCAATGAGTTTTCGGGAGGCGCTCCAGGACTATCGCCATCTGAAGGACCGGGGCTACCCCGAAAAGGCCGCCCTCAAGCTCGTCGGCGACCGCTGGCGCCTGGCCGGCCCGGAGCGCAACTGCCTTTTCCGCGGGGTGTTCGCCGCGGCAGACTGCCGCGCGCGCCGGCTCAAGCTCGTGCCGCCTGAGGCCGTCCGCGGCCAGGCGCTGGGCGTGGACTGGTACAACGTGCTGATCACGGTGGAAAGCTACCTGAAAGGCTGCCCGGTGTTTCTGGCCGACGACGGGGTCCTGCGCGACTCCTCGGGCGTGCACGGCAGCTACCGGCCCGGCAGGCTCACCGAGGCGGCCCTAGGGCGGATCCTCGAAGCCCTGACCCTGCTGGCCCCATCCCGCCTGGAGCTGTTCCTGGACTCCCCGATCTCCTTCTCCGGCGATATGGCCGAGGACCTGCGCCGGCGCGCACCGGACACCTACCCCATCGAGGTGACCGTGTCCCCATCCGCGGATTACCCCCTGAAGAGATTCGCCGGCGTGGTGGCCACCTCGGACTCCAGCATCATCGACCGGGACACGGTCCGCCGGGTGGTGGACCTGGCCCGCTTCGTTCTGGAAAACGGCTACGGCACCCGGGTCCCCGGCGTGGAGGAGATGTTCAGCCGCCCAGCAGCTCCCGGATGAGGCTACGGCGGAACCCCCGCCTGGCTAGCGCAGCTTCCAGACGCTCGGGGGTCATGTCGGACCGGCACCGGAGCTTCTCGGCCAGGGCCGTGACCCCTTCGCGCTCGGCCTCCTCGGTGAGCTGGGCGCGCACGGCCTCCTCGGCGAGCTCCCGGGGCACCCCGTGGCGCCGCAGTCCGGCCAGGAGCGGCCCCAGACCTTCCGGGTGCCTGGCCAGGCGCTGGCGCACCCAGGCTTCCGCGTAGGCCCGGTCGTCGAGCAGCCCGCAGGCGGCCAGGCGCCGGAGCTCGGCGGCGACCAGGTCCGGGTCGGCGCCCCGGGCGAGCAGTTTGCGTTCCAACCCGCGGGTGCTGTGGGCGCCCCCGGCCAACAGGCGCAGGGCGCGGTCGCGGAGCTCACTCGCGCGGGCCAGCGTCCCGAGCCTGCACACGGCTTGCTCTTCCAGCTCCACGCCAGGCGCGAGCGCCGCGAAGCCGTGATCCTGAAGGCCAGCCTCCGGGAAGGAAAAAGAAGAACCATCGGAGAGCGTCACGCAAAGGCGCTCCCCGATGGTTCCGGAACGGGTGACCGACTGGACGCGGAGCCTAGCGCTTGGAGAACTGGAAGCGGCGGCGGGCTCCGGCCTGCCCATACTTCTTGCGCTCCACCGCGCGCGGGTCGCGCGTCAGGAGCCCTTTGGCGCGCAGCGGCGCGCGGTTGGCCGGGTCGTGGGCGACCAGGGCGCGGGCCAGGCCGTGCTTGCAGGCGCCCGCCTGGCCGGCGGGGCCTCCGCCGCTCACCTTGATCAGCACGTCGAATTTCTCCCGGCTGGAGGTCACCTCCAGGGGGGTGGTAAGGGTCTTGACCAGCAGGCCGAAGGGGAAGTACTGCTCCAGGGTCTTGCCGTTCACGGTGATGGCCCCGTTGCCGTCGCGCAGGTATACCCGCGCAGTGGCGGTCTTCCGCCTCCCGGTGCCGTATGCCAGGTTCTTTGCCAACTCTTCTTACCTCACAACTCGATTTTCTGCGGTTTCTGGGCCGCGTGGGGATGACTGGAGCCCGCGTAGACCTTCACGTTCTTGAAGAGCTTGCGCCCGAGCGGTCCCTTGGGGAGCATTCCCTTGATCGCCTTCTCCATGGGAAAGGTGGGCTTGCGGGCCATCCTGCGTCCCATGGGCTCCTGGCGCACACCACCGGGGTAGCCCGTGAACCGGTAATAGATCTTATCGGTGAGCTTCTTGCCGGTGACGCGCACTTTGTCCGCGTTGACCACGATGACCCAATCCCCCACCTCCTGGTGGGGCACGAAAGCGGCCTTGTTCTTCCCGCGCAGCACGAGCACGATGCGGCTGGCCAGGCGTCCCAGGGTCTGGCCCTCGGCGTCCACCAGCCACCATTTCCTGTCTACTTCTTTAGGATTTACGAATATAGTCTTCATAACAGAGGAGCAATCCTGGCATATACTCTTTTTTTTGTCAATATGGCGTGGAACCCCGTACTCGGGCAGCTAACCCTGTATTCAGGCCCCCTCACGGCCCCTTCTCCTCCTTGCCCTTCTCCTCCTTGCTCTCCTCCTCTTCTTCCTCCTGCTCCTCTTCCTTGCGGCTCTCGATCTTGTCCTTAATGTCCGCGACCCCGACGAAGAAGGAAATCAGGCCGATGAACACGGCGATCAGGGGCACACCCCCCTTCAAAAACTGGATAACGTCCGGCCACCAGCGCAACGCCCAGGGAAAGGGAAGTACGGCATACACGGCGAAAAGGACCAACAGCACACCTATGAATAGCGCAATCATCGGTTTCCTCCCCGTTCTGTCACGTCTATATTCAACTAAGATATCAATTTATAGGGATCTGTCAACAGCTGCGGGTGAGAAAAACAAGGCGTAGGCGGCGATAGCCGGTTGCACCCCGCTACTGCGGCGCGTAGGCGGCGATAGCCGGTTGCACCCCGCCACCTCGGCCGTTGCCGGGCAGGGCTTGCGACCCACCGCTTTTTCGGATAACCTTCCGGCTAGCAACAACTCTTCATAAAGGAGTGCCCAATGAAAGTAAGGATCGACGCGGACCTGTGCACCGGGTGCGGCCTATGCACCGACAGCGTGCCGGACGTTTTCAAGATGGGGGACGACGTGGCTCAGGTAATCAAGGCCGATGTCCCTGCCAATCTGGAAAAAGCGGTTAAAGAGGCGGTGGAGGACTGCCCGGCGGAAGCCATCATCGTCGAGTGATAGACTCGACCAGACAGCAGTCCGGCCTCGGGGCCGGGCTTTTTGTTTGCCTTGCGCCTGCGCACCCGCCATCCGTGGCGGCGCAGGCATCAACGGCATCCTGCCTCGCGCCTGCGCACCGCCATCCGTGGCGGCGCAGGCATCAACGGCATCCTGCCTTGACAATCCTCGGAAAGCCTGCGATTTTACTTGCCGGGGCCCATAGCTCAGTTGGTTAGAGCGGCGGACTCATAATCCGTTGGTCCGGGGTTCAAGTCCCTGTGGGCCCAGTTCAAAGCTGGGACAGCAGCCCCGCGGCTTCTCTGCCCAGCTCCGAGGAGGCGTCCAGGCGCACCGCCCTCTGCAGCGCCTCGCGGGCCGCATCGCTCTTCCCCAGCCCCCGGTGCGAATACGACGAAAGGATCAGCAGCGCCTGGGCGAACCCGCCCTCCGGGTTCAACCGCAGCTGGCTGTCAAACAGCTCCAGGGCGTCCCCGAAGGCCAGGCTTTCCAGCAGGAGTTGGCCCTTGAGCAGGACCAGGTCGGTGTACATCGCCTCCTGCGGCTCAAGGCGTGCGCGGTCGAGGGCACGCAGGGCCAGAGAGGCCCGCTGCTGCCGAACATAGACCGAGGCAATGTAATAGTAGAACTTGCCCTCTTCGCCGGTGTACGCCTCCTTCAAGGCGGCCTGCAGCACCTTGAGCGCCTCCTCGTAGCGACCCGCCTCCATGAGGGACCGGCATTCGGCCAGCGCCTCCTCCGAGCCGGAAGCCTCGACCCACTCGACGCTGGCCGGCGCCCCGGCCGCGGCCCCGCGGGCGCCCATGGCCGCAGTGCCGTCGCCCTTCGCCCCGCCGGCGATCGCGCCCTTGAGCTTACTGCCCACCACCTGGCCGAGCTGCCAGGAGGCCACCTTCTTGGAGGCCGCCAGTAGGTCCGCGACCACGTAGTTGCCGGGCTGGCTTACCGACAGGCGTGTCGCCCCCTGGGCCAGCTCCACGAAGCCGTCCTCCGCCAGCCGGATCCGGGCGGTCGGGGGCAGCTTGTCGCCCGGGTTCAGTTCCTTCCAGCCGCTGCCCGCGGCCAGTTGGACCCCGCCTTCCGTGTACTCGACGCGCAGGTCCTGCGCCGACGCGCCGATAGCCGCCAGCAACAGGACCCCGAGGATCAGGCTCTTCATATCCCCAAAGGTATCGCCTTCGACCGGGAAAATCAACGCGCCCCTTGCCAACCCGCCGGTCCTGCAGCACAATAAGGACATGCCCTACCCCCCGCCGCCGGGCTCCTATGGCCTGCTGCTGCCCGTGCATGCCGGGCTCGTGAGTCTGGCGTTTCTGCTGTCGCTGGCCGGCATGTTCTTCCCCCGGTACCTGAAGCGCCACAAGTGGTGGCTGCAGGCGCACCTGCTGTTCGCCGGCCTGGGCGCGGGGCTGAGCGTGGCCGGCGTCGGCGCGGCGGCGATGATGGTCGCTTCCTCGACCCGCGCCCAATTGCGCGCGCCGCACGCCATCTCCGGCACCGTCACGCTCGCCCTGAGCCTAGCGGCGCCGATCCTGGGCCGCGTCATGTTCGAGGTGCACGGAAAGCTGGGGGGGTGCCGTACCGCCCATCGCTGGGTAGGCCGGGCGGCCATCCTGGCCCTGGCCGGCACGATCCTGTTAGGGCTGCTGCAGGCGGGCTGGCTGCGGCTTTAGCCGCGAGGGCAGGACGCCGCTCACTGGGCGGAGCGGTCCGGCCGGGCCAGCCCGGTGTCGGGGACGCGCAGCACCTCGCGCGGCTTGGAGCCCTTGGCCGGGCCGACCACACCCATGCGCTCCATCTCCTCCACCAGGCGGGCGGCGCGGTTGTAGCCGACCTTCAGGCGGCGCTGCAGGTAGGAGGCCGAGCCCTTGCCAACGGCCAGGACGATCTGCAGGGCCTCGTCCATAAGAGGGTCCTCGCCGCCGGTGCCCTCGAACTCTTCGTCCGACTCCGCCAGGAAAATGTCCTCGTCCAGGTAGTCCGGCACGCCCAGGGTCTTGGCGTGGGCGGTGATGGCCTCCACCTCCTCGTCGGACAGGTAGGTCCCCTGCAGGCGCACCGGCACGGGGTCCCAGGCCGCCGAGAACAGCATGTCGCCCTGCCCGAGCAGCTTCTCGGCCCCCACCGCGTCGATGATGATCCGCGAGTCGAACTTGCTGGCCACCATGAAGGCGATGCGGGAGGGGATGTTGGCCTTGATCAGCCCGGTGATCACCTCGATCGAAGGGCGCTGGGTGGCCAGCACCAGGTGGAAGCCCACGGCGCGGGCCATAGCCGCCAGGCGCGCGATCACCGCCTCCATCTCCTTCCCGGTGGTGGCGATCAGGTCGGCGAACTCGTCGATGACGATCACCCAGTAGGGGATCCGGGGGATGGTGACCTTAAGCTTGCCGGCCTTGCGGTTGTAGGCGCGGATGTCCCGCACCCCCATGTGGTCCAGCAGGCTGTAGCGCCGCTCCATCTCCTCCAGGCAGTACTCCAGCACCTGGAAGGTCCTCTTGGGCTCGGTCACCACGGGGGTGAGCAGGTGAGGGATGTCGTTGTAGGCCTTCAGCTCCACGATCTTGGGGTCCACCAGGATGAAGCGTACGTCTTCCGGGGACTTCTTGTAGAGAATCGAGCAGATGATCGAGTTCACGCACACCGACTTGCCCGAGCCGGTGGCTCCGGCGATCAGCAGGTGCGGGGTCTGGGTCAGGTCGATCACCTGAGCCGTCCCGGCGATGTCCTTGCCCAGGGCCACGGGGATCTCCATGTGCGCGGTCTGGAACTCCTTGAGCTCAATCATCTCCTTGAACGACACGGTGGCGCGCTTTTTGTTGGGCACCTCGATGCCCACCGCGTGCTTGCCCGGGATGGGGGCCACGATGCGCACGCGCGAGGCGGCCAGGCGCAGGGCAATGTTGTCGGACAGGGCAGCGATGCGGGAGATCTTCACCCCCGAGGAGGGCAGGATCTCGTACATGGTGATCACCGGCCCCTTGCGGATGCCGGTGACCTCGGCGGAGATCTTGAACTCCTCCAGGGTGCGCATCAGGATCTCGGCGGCGTGGCGCGTCTCCTCGTCGATCTCCCAGTACTCCCCGTCGTGGTACTCCTTCAGCAGGCCGTGCGTCGGGAAGCGGTATTCCCCCTTCGCGGCGGCCGGCGCGGCAACGCCCGGCGCCGCGGCGGCCGGCGCCGCCTTCTGCGGCCGGCTGTGAGTACTCGAACCCGGTACTCCGGCAGTATTCGAGCCCGCTATTGCGGCCTCCAGCCTCCCCTGCGGGCGGGGCCGCGGGAGCTCCTTAATCGGGACGGGCGAAGAGCCGCGGGCGCTCCGCGCGGCGCTCGCGGCCGCCAGCGGAGCCTCCCCGACCGGTGCCGGCGGCAGGGCCTCGGCAGACAGGAGAGGGGCCGCGGCTACCTCCTCAAGGTCCATCACCTCCTCCGCGTCCGAGGGTCCCTCCCGGGCCTCCACCGGCGGCGGCAGGCGCAGCCGCGGCGGCGCCTGGTCGGCCTGCTCCCGCGGGGGCCGGTGCACGGCCAGGATCAGCAGGAGCTCGAGCACGACGAGCGCGAACAGCAGGACGCCGGCCGGAAAACGCCCGAACACGCTCACCAGCAGGTCCGGCAGGAAGGAGCCCGGCACGCTGCCGTGGAGCGCCACCTTGTGGAACAGGGCGAGCGTTACGAAGGGCAGCAGCAGCAGGTTCAACACCCCGAAGCGCCTCGGCGAGAAGCGGCGCGACAGCAGCAGCCCCGCCAGGACGGCCGGATAGACGGGCACGAAAAACGAGGCCCAGAGGAAGGTCGAGAACAGGAACCTGCCGGGGGCCGCTATTGCGGCCCGCACTGGCGGCGCGGCCAGCACCGAACCGCTTCCGGCCAGGTGGGCCGCCAGGGAGGCGAGAAGCACCACCCCGGCCCCGCACAGCAGGCCGGCCAGGGCATACGCCGGGACCAGAGAACGCCGCAACAAAAATCCCCCTACGTTGGTTATCGGAAAGAACGGCCGCCGCGCTGAGGGCCCTGGGCCCCGTTCAGCGCGCCTCCCGGCCGGCCAGCTGCGGGTAGAACAGGCGCACCGTGTCCTGCGGAGCCAGATCGTAGTAGAGCCAGCCGTAATGCACGGCCGACACCAGGATCTTGCGCACGTACCGGCGGGTCTCGGCGAACGGAACGGCTTCCACCAGGAGGTCGCTGGGCAGGCTGGCGAAGCTGTGTTCCCAGCTGCGCAGCCGGCCGATGCCGGCGTTGTAGGCGATCAGGGCCTTGGCCAGGTCCTCGAGCCTGCCGGCAAGGCGCGCCAGGTGCCGCGCCCCGATCCGCAGGTTCTGGCCCGGGTCGCGCAGGTCCGGCTCCTCCATTTTCAGCAGCCGGGCCACTTCCCGGGCCGTCTCCGGCAGGAGCTGGGTCAGGCCCACCGCCCCCGCGCTGGAGACGATGGCCGCGTCGAAATGGCTCTCCTCGCGCACCAGGGCGAAGAAAACCGCCGAGGGAATGCCCTCCTTCCGGCACAGCTCTTCCACCTCCACTGCGTAGCCGCGGGGGTAATACAGGCGGAGCACCTCCTCGGCCGGGGGCGCGCGGTCCAGGTAGCGGGCCAGCAGGCGCAGGGAAAGCAGGTACTGCTCCCGGGCGGCCAGCTCCCGCGCCGCGCGCAGCAGCACGGCCGGCTGGGGGCGCTGGGCGAGGATGCGCCGGTAGCCGGCCTGGTACAGGCCGTGCTCGATGAAACCCAGGAGGAACGCCTCGGGCGCATCGCCCGCTAGGGGCGCGGGCACTCCCTCTGCCTCTTCCTCCTGCTCCTCGCCGTCACGAGGCGCGAAGGCCGGGCGCTCCTCCGCCGGCAGCAGTGCTGCGGCCAGACGGCCGTAGTAGCCGCCCGGGTCCAGGCGCGCGGCCTCGCGGCAGGCTTCCAGCGGGTCGCCCGCGAGTAGATCCAGCCCCCGCAGGCGTCCCTCCAAAAAGGCCAACCGCGCGCGTGCGCCGGGCAGCTCCACGCGGCCGAGAGCCGCCCGCAGGCCCCCCAGCAGGGCCCACTGCCTTCGGGCGACCATGGCGGAGGTCTCCTGCTCGATCAGGTCGGCGAAATAAGAGGGGTCTGTCCAGGTCTGGCCCTCCAGCTCCGACAGGAAATCCTCGGCGGAGCGGTCGCGGGCCAGATCCATCAGGAACCAGGAGGCGCGGTCACGCTGGAAGGGGTCCGCGCTGTCCCGAGCCACCCGCCGGAAAGCGGCCGCCGCGGCCGGCAGGTCGCCCGCGCGGCGCGCCAGCCTGCCGGTCCATTCGTGCGCGTCCGCGTCCTCCGCCAGTGAGGCGATGAAGCGGGCGCCGCGCGCAAACTCCCCGGCCTGCAGGAAAGCGCCTGCGGCCTCGGGGACAAGCGCGGCCCGCAGTGCGGGGGGCAGCCCGGGCAGGGAAGCCTCCAGGCCGGGCAGGGCTTCCGCGGCGCGCCCCTCGGCCAGGGCAGCCTTGGCCCCGAAGAACGCGGCTTCTACCGGCGGGAAGCTCCCCAGGCGCTCTTCGAGAAGCAGGAAGGAATAGGCCCGGGGGTGCAGTCCGGAAACCTTGCGCCGGTAGAACAGCTCGCGGAACCGCTCCGGCCAGTCCGGGGCGCTCAACCGGCAGGAAGCCGCGGCCCGGAACAGTTCCAGCTCGTCGTCCCCCGGCTCTGCCAGCCTGTCCAACCAGGGGAGCAGCTCGGCGTCCTTGCGCTGCCAGTACAGGGCTTCGGCGAGGGCCCGCTCGCATTTGCGGCGCAGCTCCGGGGAGCGCAGCGCCGGCAGGAAACGATGAGCCTGGCGCTCCGCCTCGGTCCACTGCCCCCGCGCGGCCAGCCCCGCCAGCAGGGCCAGCGCCGCCTCCTCCTTCCACCGCCCCCCGCCCCGTTCCCACTGCAGCGTGAGCAACGCCTGGGCCTGGGCCGGGTCGCCGCCCTGCTCCGCCCAGAAGGAGAGGTAGTACGGGGAGCCCGGGCCGAGGCGAAAGGCCTCGCGGAGCGCGTCCTCCCGCGCGGCGCGCAGGAACGAGGCGTCCCCCCGCCCCAGGCGCTGCCTGGCCTCGCGCAGCGGTACCCCCCAGATGTCCTCTGCGCGGCACTGCGTCAGGGCAAGGGAAGACAGGAGCAGAAGAGGCAGGAGCCTACTTTTTCGGAATGAACAGCCTGCGTCCCGCAATGATCAGGTCCGGGTTGGGGATCTTGTTGGCCCTGGCCAGCCTGGGGTACAGCCACGGGTTGCGATAGTAGGTGCCGGCCAGGTCCCAGAGGGTGTCGCCCCAGCGGATGCGGTACCAGACCCCCTCGGGCTGCGCGGGCGCCGTCTGCGCGGCGGGCCGCGGTTGCACCGCCGGTTGCACCGCCGGTTGCACCGCCGGCTGGGCCGCCGGTTCGGCTGCGGCCGGCTCGACCGCGGCCGGCTCGACCGCGGCCGGCGGGCCAGCCTCCGGCTGGACGCTCTGCTGCCCGCTGGCTCCCCCGAACAGCCTGGGAAGCCTTTCCCCGTCCAGCAGCCGGTAGACCAGGTAGGCGGCCCCGGCCAGCACGATCAACCCCAGCAGGACGAAGCCGATCACGGCCAGCACCCGCGGCCTGCGGCGCTCCAGGTGCTCTTTGCGGCGGTCGGCCGCCCCGATGGGGTAGGACTCGCCGGCTAACAGCGACTGCTCAAAGGCCTCGGCCCGGACGGCCGGGCGTTCCCGGCTTTCCCCTTCCAGGTCCAGCTCGCCGGCGGCCGCGGTTTCCACACCGGTGAGCGACGGCAGGCTTACCGACAGGCTCTGCTTCTCGCCGCTCAGGGGGTCGGAGGCGACGGCCTCCAGGTTGCCATCCGGGTCCACGCCCAGATGCAGCTCGATCTCCGGCTCCTTCTTGGGGGCGGGGTGGATGTTCTCGATCATCAGGCTGCCGATGTAGCTGGCCTGGTCGGCCCTCTCCCCCGAGCCCCGAAAAAGGTCGATCTGCACGGAGTCCTGGTTGTCCCGCGCGGTGGTCACCACGAGTTTCTTGCGGCCGGTGAAATCCTCTTCGAGGATAGGATAAAAGGAACCATCGGCCAGCTTGATCCCGATCTCGTTCCCGCTCAAGGCTCCTCCTGTCCCTCCCATGCTTAAATCGTAGCCCTCCGCCCCGGGTTTGTCAACGTTGGCGCGGTAAAAATCGGGCTTTCCTTGACAATCCGCGGCTTCTCCGGAACAATCAGAAGGCGATGTCTGCGTGGCTGTACATCCTGATCGCCGCTGCCGTGCTCGGGGGGGCGGTGTTCGCCTGGCAGCGCCTCCGGGGCGCGAAGCCCGGCGGCCCGAACCGCCTCGCCGAGGTGCGGGAAGCCAACCGGCGTCTGGCGCAAAACCCCCACGACCCGGAGGCGCTCGCCGTCCTGGCCGCAGTGGCCTTCGAGGAGCAGGACTTCCCCCGCGCACTCCAGCACTATCAGGCCCTCCTCCCCCTGGTCTCCGCGCACCCCTCCCTCAAGGAGTTTGAAGTCACCCTGCGCTACGCTCAGGCCGCTCGCAACAGCGGGCAACGCGAGGAGGCCTACAAGGGCTTCCTGCTGGCCCGCAGCCTGGACCGGACAAGCTTCGAGGCCAACTACAACCTCGGCGTGCTGGAGTACGACCGGAAGGCCTTCCCCGGGGCGGCCACCTACCTGCGCCAGGCGGCCGCCGCCCAGCCGGACCACGCCCAGACGCTGAAGTACCTGGGGCACAGCCTGTTCCAGATGAAGCTCTACAAGGAGGCCGCCGCGGCGCTGCGCAGGAGCCTGGATCAGGAGCCGGAGGACAAGGGTTCTCAGTTCGCCCTGGCCCGCTCCTACTACGCCCTGAACTCCAACGAGCCAGCCCTGGCCCTCTTTTCCCGCCTGCGCACCGACCCGCAGTTCGGCGCCCAGGCGTCGTTGTTTTCGGGCACCATCTGCATGAACACCAATCGGCACCCCCAGGCCCTGGAGGACTTCGCCATCGGGCTGCGCCACGAGGGCGTGCCGGCGCCGGTGGCCCTGGAGCTCAAGTACCGGACGGCGGTCATCCACGTGCGGGAGGGCGGCATCCCGGCCGCCCTCGGGTTGTGGAGGCAGATCGCCGCCGTGCAGCCGGACTACCGCGACGTGAAAGACCTGCTGGTCCGCTACCAGGAAATGCACTCCAGCCGGCATCTGCAGAGCTACCTGCTGGCCTCCAGCGAGGAGTACCTGAGCCTGTGCCGCAAGGTGGCCGTCAAGTACTACGCCGGCGCCGCCGCCAAGCTCCTCAGCATCGAGCTGCAGCGCGCCGAGTACGCCGACCTCCTGGCCCAGGTGCGCACGGCCCAATGGGAGGAGCTGGTGCTGTTCCGCTTCCTGCGAACGGGGGGGTCGGTGGGCGAGCTGATGCTGCGCGACTTCTACGTTCGGCTGAAGGAGGTGCGGGCCGGGCGCGGGGTGTGCCTCACCGCCGGCGTCTTCTCGGAGCAGGCCAGGGCCTTCGTGGAGGTGCGCATGATCGACCTGGTGGAGAAGGAAGGCCTGCTCAAGCTGTTCCGGCGCATCTAGAGTTTCACCGGGGCCCGCAGGAGCACCAGGTGCCGTTCCTCCCCGAGGAAGGGGACCTCCAGTGGCAGCACCTCGGCCTCCCCTGCGCCCAGTCCCGCCCCGGCGAGCTCTTCGGTAATGCGAACCCGCCGGCCCTTGTACGCCGCGATGCGCCCTCCAGGGGCGAGCACCCGGCGCAGGCCGGGGAGCTCCCGCGCCAGGGGGCTCAAGGCCCGGAAGATGACCAGGTCAAAACGCTCCCCCAGGTTGCGCAGCTCCAGCTCCCGCACCTGCGCGTTACGAAGGCCCAGAATCAGGATCACGTTGGCCAGGAAGGCGGCCTTGCGCGCGGAGCGCTCCAGCAGCACGACCTCGGAGTCCTCCAGGAACAGGGCCAGGGGCAGGCCGGGGAAGCCGGCGCCGCTGCCCACGTCCAGGACCGTCCGCCGCGGGGAAAGGCCGCGCAGCACCGGCAGGCCCGCCAGGCAGTCCAGGAAGTGGCGCACCACCAGTTCTACGCCGGAGGCCTTCACGAAGCCGTACCTCTGGTTCCACCGCTCCAGCTCCAGGCGGTAGCGCTCCAGCGCCTCGAGTCGGGCCGGCGGGCAATCGATCCGCAAGCGCCCCAGGCCTTCGGCCAGCAGCTCCTTCTCCCGCACGGCCTTCAACCGCCCTTCCGCAGGCAGATCAACAGCACGGCCAGGTCCGAGGAGCGCACCCCGGCGATCCGCGAAGCCTGCCCGAGGCACAGGGGCCGGATGTTCTGAAGCTTGTCCCGGGCCTCGGTGGAGAGTCCCGGCGCCCGGCTGTAGTCGAACCCCGCGGGGATGCGCAGGTCCTCCAGGCGGCGGAAGCGCTCCACCTGCGCCTCCTGGCGGCGGATGTAGCCCTCGTACTTCACCTCCAGCTCGGCCAGGGCGAGCCAGGGGGAGCCGGCGAGCCCGCCGCAGAAGGGGAGCAGATCCTCGATGCGCACGGCGGGGTCCCGCAGTGCCTGCTCCGGGGTGTGGCCGGCGTGCGCGCGCAGGGCCTCGGGCAGGTCCCGCCCCGGCAGGCCGCCGGCGCGCAGGGCCTCCCGCAATGCCGCGATGCCGCGCCGCTTGGCCTCCACCGCCTCCAGGGCCCGAGCGTCCTGCAGCCCCAGGCGCGCGCCCAGCGGCAGCAGCCTTAAGTCGGCCGTGTCGTGCCGCAGCGACAGGCGGTACTCCGCCCGGGAAGTGAACAGGCGGTAGGGCTCGCGGGTGCCCAGCGTGACCAGGTCGTCGATGAGCACGCCGATATAGGCGTCGGCGCGCGACAGCACCAGGGGGGGCTCCCCGCGCAGGAACAGCGCGGCGTTGATGCCGGCCATCAGCCCCTGGGCGGCGGCCTCCTCGTAGCCGGAGGTGCCGTTGGTCTGCCCGGCCACGAACAGCCCGCGGATGCGCTTGGTCTGGAGGGCCGGGGTGAGCTGGGTGGGGTCCAGGTAGTCGTACTCCACCGCGTAGCCGGGCCGGACCACGATGAGCCTCTCCAGCCCGGGCACGGTGCGCAGGAAGGCCTCCTGCACCTCCTCGGGCAGGGAGGAGGAGATGCCGTTCAGGTAGGCCTCCTCGGTGTCCAGGCCCTCCGGCTCCACGAACACCTGGTGGCGCTCGCGGTCCGGAAACCGCATCACCTTGTCCTCGATCGAGGGGCAGTAGCGCGGACCCACCCCCCGGATGCGCCCGGCGTACAGCGGCGAGCGGTGGATGTTCTCCCGGATGATGCGGTGGGTCTCGGGGGTGGTGTAGGTGATGTAGCAGGGAAGGGAGGGACGCTGGATGCGCTGGCCGGAGAAGGAAAAGGGCCGCATCTCCGCTTCGCCCTCCTGCACCTCCAGCCGGGAGAGGTCGATCGAGGAAAATAGGGCACGAGCCGGCGTGCCGGTCTTCAGGCGCCCCACCGTGAAGCCCATCGCCCGCAGGCGATCCCCCAGGCCGCGGGCCGCAGGCTCCCCGAGGCGCCCGCCCGGGGCGCTGAACTCCCCAATAAATAGCCTCGCCTCCAGGAAGGTGCCGGTGGTGAGCACCACGGCGCGCGCGCTAAAGCGCCGCCCCCGCTCGGTGAGCACGCCGCGGATCTCCCCATTCTCGAGCAGGAAATCGGTGACCGTGTCCTGGAACAGCGCCAGGTTGGGGGTCTTTTCCAACTCATGCTTGGCGGCCGCGGCATACTGGGCCTTGTCCGCCTGGGCCCTGGGGGCCTGGACCGCGGGCCCCTTGGAGCGGTTCAGGATGCGGAACTGGATCATGGTGCGGTCGATCAGCCTGGCCATCAGGCCGCCCAGGGCGTCGATTTCCCGCACCAGGTTGCCCTTGGCCAGCCCGCCGATGGCCGGGTTGCAGGACATCCGGCCGATGGTGTCCAGGCTTTGGGTGACCAGCAGGGTGGCGAAGCCGAGGCGGCCCAGGCTGCTTGCCGCCTCGATGCCGGCGTGCCCGCCGCCGATGACGATGGCCTCGAAATCCACGGTGTTGCGCCTACTTGCCCACGCAGAAGCGCGAGAAGATCTCCGACAGGATGTCCTGGGTGGCCACCTCCCCGGTGATCCGGCCCAGGGCCTCCAGGGCCTCGCGCAGGTCCACGGCCAGCAGGTCCAGCGCCTCTCCGCTCGCCAAACCCCGGCGGAACTCGCAATAGGAGGCCAACGCCGCCTCCAGCAGCTCCTTCTGACGCAGGGAGTCGATGACCGCTTCCTCCCCGGTGTCCGCCCCTCCCGCTCCCGCCAGGATGCGCTCACTCATAATCCGGCACAGCTCCTCGATCCCCTCCCCGGTGGCGGCGCTCACCGGCAGGAAGCCCGGCCCCGCGGCGGAGGTCCCGGCGAGGTCGGCCTTGGCCCAGACGGGGATCAGCCTGCCCTCCCCGGCGTGCTGCGCCAGAAAGCGCCGGTCCCCTTCCGCGAAGCCGGCGGCCGCGTCCACCAGGTACAGCACCAGCTGGGAGCCGTTCACCAGGGCGTCGGTGCGCCGCTGCCCCTCCGCCTCCACGGGGTCGCCCGCCTCCCGGTAGCCGGCCGTGTCGAACAGCCGCACCGGGATGCCCTCCAGGTCGATCCCTCCCTCCAGGTAATCGCGGGTGGTGCCGGGGGCCTCGCTGACGATGGCTCTCTCCTCGCGCAGCAGCCGGTTGAACAACGTGGACTTGCCGGAGTTGGTGCGCCCGGCCAGGACCGCGGACACCCCCTCCTGGAAAAGGCGCCCGATGCGGTAGGTGGCCGCCAGCCCCTCCAGCTCCTTCTGGAAGCCATCCAGCTCCGCCGGCGGCACGACCTCCGCGGGCAGCTCCTCCTCGGGGTAGTCCAGGCGCACCTCGACGGCGGCCTGGAAGGCGAGGAGGCGCCCCTTCAGCCCCCGGACCCGGCCCTCGACCGAGCCCGCCAAGCGGTGCAGGGCCAGGGCGCGCGCCCGGTCGGTGCGGGCGCGCACGATCTCGTTCACGGCCTCCGCCTGGGTCAGGTCCAGCTTGCCGTTGAGGAAGGCGCGCAGGGTGAACTCTCCGGGGCCAGCGGGCCGGAAGCCCGCGCGGTTCAATATGTCCAGGACCCGGCTGGCGATCACCGGGCTGCCGTGCGTGCAGATCTCGGCGGCCTCCTCCCCGGTGAAGCTGCGCGGCGCGCGGTACACGAGGACCAGCACCTCGTCGACGCGCTCCCCGCCGGCTCCGGGATCCAGCAGGTGACCGCGCACGGCCCCGTGGCCGGGAGCCGCCGCCAGGGCGCGGGCCGGCTCGAACAGCCCGGCCAGGAGCCGCAGGCTGCCGGCGCCCGAGACGCGGATCACCGCCAGGGCGCTCTGCCCCCAGGGGGTGCTCAGGGCGGCGATGGCGTCGTGCGGGGAATAGTCCAGGCGGTCCATGTGCAGCCCCTTATCTTATTAACAATCCGGGCCTTTGTCAGTATGTTTGAGGCGTGGACACGGACATCGACTCCCTGGATTACGGTTCGGCCCGGGAGTACGTGCTGTCCTTCCTGGTCACGCTCAAGCAGACGCAGAGGCAGCGGGCCATCGCCGAAGAGGAGCTGTTCCACTGGGAGCACCGGGTGAAGCTGGCGGGGGACCGCGGCGAGCCGGTGCTGAAGAGGACCGCGGGAGAGCGGGCGGCGGAGCTGCGGGAGCGCACGGCCCGACTGGCCGGCGAGGAACGGGAGCTGAAGCGCAAGGTGGCCGTGCTCAGGCAGAAACTGCTCATCCTGCGCGGGCGCGTCTCCTTCGCCGTGGACGCCGACGCCCTGCTGGCCCAGCTCACGATGCTGGCCGGCGAGCCGGGCTCCCTGGACCAGGCAATGAAGGAGCAAGAGGCGCAGGCCGCGCTGGAGGAGCTCAAGCGGAGGCTCGGTGGGTAGGCCCGGCGGGCTGTTCACCAACCCGCGCGCCCCCGTACTGCTGTTCGGCCACCGGGGCTACTCCGCCCTGGCCCCGGAGAACACCCTGGCCGCCTTCGGCGCGCTGGCGGATCACGGCATCCCCGGCGCCGAGCTGGACGTGCAGTTGAGCCGGGACGGCGAACCGGTGGTCATCCACGATTTTACCCTGGCGCGCACCGCCGGACTGGAGGCGCGGGTGCGGGACACCCCGCTGGCTGAAATCCGCGCCCTGGACGCCGGGGGCTGGTACGGGACGGGGTTCCGCGGGCAGAAGGTCCCCCTGCTGGAGGAGGTTTTTGCCGAATACGGCCAGCGCCTGTACTTCGACGTGGAGCTCAAGTGGGATTCGAAACCAGGCAACGGACTGGAGGAGAAAGTCGTGGCGGCGATCCGGCGGCACGGCCTGGCGGAACGCTGCCTGCTTTCTTCATTCAACCCCTACTGCATCCTGCGCGCCCGGCGCCTGGCCCCGCAGCTGCCCACGGCGCACATCTGGACCAACACCCGCGAGCTGCCCTTCCTGCTGCGCCACGGGGGGGCGGCCCTTTTGCTTCCCGGCCCGCTGGCCAAGCCGGAGGGGGTCCGCATCCGGGCCTGGAACTCAGGCCTGCTGCGCCTGCTGGGCAGCCGCCTCGTGGCCTGGACCGTGGACGACCCGCAGGAAGCCCGGAGGCTTCTGCGCCTGGGCGTGCGCGGGCTCATCTCCAACGACCCCGGCAGGCTGAAGGCGGCCGGGCTGTTCCCCTCCGGCTGATCCCGGCAAAGATCAGCGCAGCTGGTTGACGATGGCCTGCCCGAGGTCCTCGCCGAGCTTCTTGAACGCCGTGGACAGGGCGGCGGAGGCGTTGGAGCCCTGGGCCCGCTTGGACTTGTTCACCGTGAGCAGGACCTTGCCCGAGCTCAACTCCACCACCTTCACGGTCCCGCTGACCTGGATGATGAGGATCTGGCCTTCCTGCACGCTGTCGGCGATGCGCGCGGTGCCGAAGATGGCCCGCTCCACCTGGCCCCGGTAGCCGGCGATCAAGGCGGCGATCACCTGGTTGTCGGGTCGGCCGGCAATCTCCGGGGCGCTGACCGGCAGGGAAACCACCTTGAAGCCCGCCTTGCCCAGCTCGGCGAGCAGGCCGGAGGCGGTTTCGGTCAACGCGATGGGGTTGCCCGAAGCGTCCAGGTCGAACACGGCGATCCCGGTGGGTATCGTGCCGGCCAGGGACAGGGACTCGTAGGCGAAGCGCACGCTCTTGGCGCGCACCAGCTCCTCCAGGGCTTCCACCTGGCTGTACAGCCGGCCGGGTACCTCCTGCAGGACCTCCAGGGCCTCCTCCAGGTCCAGGGCCATGGTCAGGGTCTCCGCACCCACGAACTCGGTGGGCGGAGGCAGAAAACTGAGCTTCCCCTCCGCGCCGCTCTTGACGAGCTGCGAGCGCGTGGAGGCCTTGCCGGAAGCCTTCATTTCCTTGAACGAGACGCGCACCGCGACTCCTGCGATCCCGGGGTCGGAGGGGGCGGAACCCGCCACTACTTTAAGAGGGAAGCCGGCGGGGAACTCCTTGCCCACGTACACCTTCAGGTTGTCGTTCAGCTTGACCAGGCCGATGCGGCGCACCGCCTCCCGGGCCTGGTTCAGGTTGCGCTCGAACTTGATGTCCGCATTCTCCAGATCAGACTTGGAGGCCGCCGTGGCAGCTTCCAGGTAGCGCAGGACGGCCTGGTACAGCTCGCCCCGCCCCTCCAGCTCGCGGCCCTCCTGCTCGGGGCCGGAGATGGCCTGGATCTTCTCGCGGAAGATCTCCTCCAGGCGGCGCTTCTCCTTGGCCAGCTCGGTCTTGTTGTAGCGGGCCAGCAGGTACACCCCGGTCCGCCCCTCGCGCTGGCTCACCCAGCGCTCGGCGATCTGCAGGCCCACCACCCTGCCCGCGGAGGTGGACTTCAGGGTCTGCACCACGTCGGCCTGGTAGGACTCCAACGTCGCCTTGGCCGTGGCCGTGGTCTCGGAGCTGATGCGCACCCCCAGGTAGCGCATGATCTCGTCGATCAGGGCCCCGCGGGCGAACTCCTCGCCCTCGGCCATGCCGCCGGTCTTGGATTCCCCGGAGCCGACGAAGTACATGTACTGGGCGTCGGCCTCCGGCGGGTTCAGGACCCAGGCCGGCGGCGCCTCCCCGCCGGGGGCGGGCTTGGTGGCCTGAGGGGCGGAGCCGCAGGCGAACAGGAACGCCGCAGCCAGAGCAACCGTGAGAATCGTCAGAGGGCGAGTGGTATTCATGAAATGCTCCTGGCAAGCAGGTGCGGCGAGGGAGGGTCCCCCCGCCGCATCCCTTGGATTGCAGATTTCTCGCTACCCGCCGGCAGGCGGCGGGCGATCTACAGAATCGGCTTACATGCCGTCCGAGAACAGCTCCTTCACGCGGTCGCGGGCGGACTGCTCCTCTTCGGTCTTGGGCTTGGCCTTGCCGCTCTGCGCGTCGAGGGACCGCTGGATGGCCGCGTCGATCTGCTCGCGGGGAACCGTGTACAGTAGCAGGTAGCGGTAGACCTTGTCGGTCGGCTTGCCGTCGTCGGAGTAGTACTGCTGGTAGACCCAGAAGTCCGCCTTCTGGCGGGCGCCGGCGTACTCGGCCACGGCCAGGATCTTGGCCACCTCTTCCATGTAGGTCTCCACCATGTCCTTGTCGCCGATCTGGGCGCCGACGAACTTGTTCATCACCCGGGTGGACACCATGCGGGCCACCTCGGTGGCCGCCGTGAAGCTGCGGGTCCAGGCCTTCACCCCCTCCAGGTCCTTGCCGGTCTGCTCGAACTTGAACACGTACAGGCCCTTGTAGTCCTTCACGGCTTCGATGTCCGCCTGCTCCTCGAACACCCAGTTGGGCACGTCGCTGCCGAAAGCGGTGCCCTTGTGTTCGATGGTCTTGGGCGGGTAGACCTTGGGCTCGACCTTGATCTCGCCCTTGGGCTCCTTGGCCTGGGGGCCGCCCGCGCAGGCGAACACGAAAGCCACCATGGCAATGACCGCCACGACGATCCAGAGTTTCTTCATCGATCCTCTCCTTCTACTCCTAGAGTGGTTCACGAGGCGACGCCTCGCTTCAGTTCCCGGTATTAAAGGTAACACTTTTTCCCCGCAGTACCACCTGGTACATGCCCTCCAGGCCGGGGATGCCTTCGGCCACGTCCAGCACCTTGTCGGCCAGGTCTTCCAGAGAGCCCAGCAGGAACACGTTGTACTTGGTCTCCTCGGCGGTTTGGCTGACGGTGGCCACGTCCCTCACCTGCCGGCGCAGCTTGCGGCGGAAATCGGACATCATCTTTGAGTCCGAGCTTCCCTGGATGACCAGCTCATACTTGATGCCTCCGGCCAGGGCCTTGGCCATGTAGGCCTTGGCCTGTGCCAGCACGACCGGCATGGCCTTGTACACGCTGGTCTGCAAGGCGTTGATGCGGGCGGCCTGCTCCGAGGCGGTGGAGAAAGTGCGCGGGCTGTTCCAGGGCTGGGAGCCCAGCAGGCGCCCGGTGGAGGCCTCGAAGCCCTTCAGGGTGATGTTGGCCTGGCCATAGAACTTGCCCGAAGAGCTTTCCCCCGTGGTGCGCCCGTCGATCTCCACATACACGTCGGCGTTGAGCTTCTGGGCGATCCACTGGATCATGGAGATGGTCTCGCCGGTCTCCTCCTCGTACACCCTCTGCTGGTCCTTCTTGAGCTTCTCCACCTGCTCCAGGTCGATCGCCTCCATGGCGTTGGAGGTCAGGTACTCGTTGGCGATGCCCACCGCGGCCTTCATGTAGAAGGGATCCTCGGTGGCCTGGTCGTGGAAATAGACCATGTAGGTCATGTTGGCGAGGTAGCGGGCGATGAACCTCTTCTCCTCGGGTGTGGGCTCCGCGACCGGTTCCGCGGCGGCCGCCTCGTCGACCTTGGCGGCCCCCTCGGCGGGCGGGCCTCCCTGCCCGGCCTCCGTGCCGGGCTGCGCCCCGGCAGCCGCCGCGGCCGCCTTGTCCCCCGCTGTCGTCGTCTCCCCACCCAGCAGGCCGTTGGCCTTCAGGGTGTTCTCCACGGCCCGCAGGTTAACCGCCACGCGCACCTCGAACAGGTAGTCCTCGCCGACCTTGTCCTTGCGCAGCGTCTCCAGCGTGTCCTTGTTGATGTAGGCGTTGGGGTTGGAGGTGTTGTACAGCACTGAAGCGAGCTTCTCCTGGTTGGCCTTCTCGCCACCCACGCCGATCAGGTCGATCACTGCCTTGCGCACCGCGTCCATGATGGCGAAGCTGCGGGCGTTGAGCATCGAAGCGTCCTTGCCCGCGCCCTCGTAGACCTTCTCGGCCGGGGCGGGCTTGGACGCAGTCTTCTCCTCGGCCGGCTTCGCCGGGGCCGGCGGAGTGGTCGCGCACATGGCCGCCAGCAGGGCGATCAAAACGAGCGGTATGAACGCCGCGATCAGTACATTCCGTTTCACGGTTCGCACCCTCCTCCTTACAGCTTGATCGTCAGCCCCGCGCCGACGAACAGGCCGTCGTAGTCGGGGAACAGGTACTCGGCCTCGAAGAAGTACTTGGTCGGCACCAGCGAGAACCAGAGCAGGTACCCAGCGTCCAACGCCAGGCGAAACTTCTTGCTGAACAGGTAGCTGACCGTCAGGCCGACCTGCCCGCCCACGTAGGTGAGGGCGAACTTCTCGTCCTTGGGGACATCCGCGTACCAGAGGTAGGCACCGCCGATCCCGGCGGCCGCCATGGGGGCCACCGAGAGCCGGCCCAGATACATCATGTACTCCACGCCCCCGTACAGGTTCAGGGGAATGCCCGCCAGCAGGTTGGCGATGAGGGGTACTTCCAGGCCAAACACCGGCCTGACACCGTAGAAGCCGCGGGAGACGGACTGCTTGAGGCCGATCAGGGCGGTCATAGGCCGGTCAAACAGCAGCCCGCTGGCCACGTGCAGGTACGGGGTGGTCTCCAAGCCGAGCAGCGGGAACTCCCGCAGCTGGTCGCCTTCCTGCGGCTTGGGCTTGGCGTACAGCACCTTGCCCACCGAGACCTCGTCGCTCACCTCCTTGATCACTAGCAGGCCGTTCTCCGTGGTCAGGGTCTTGCCCGACTGCAGCACCCGGCTGGCCACGAGCACGAACTCGTCGCCCACCTTGATGCCCATGTCCCGGCCCAGCTCCAGGATGACCTCGCTGCCTTGTACCTCCAGCACGCCGGTTTTAAGCTGGAACTCGGGGATCTTGCGGATCTCGTAGGTGAGCAGCATGGCGATGCCGTCCAGGGCGCTGCGGGCCGCCCCGTCGGGGCTCTTCTCCGTGCCCTCGGTCTCCACGAACGCCTGAGCGAAGGTCCTGCCCTCCTCCACGTTGACGAAGCTGAAGGAGGTCTTGAGGGCCACGTGGAACTCGCCGTCGTCCTCGACCTCCAGGACATAGCTGGCCACCGCGGGGACGACTACGATGAAAGAGCCGACCAGCCGGTCGAAATCCGCCTGGGTGAAGAACTCGCGGCCCATCTGGACCGCCTCCGGCATCTCGACGCGCTCCTCCTTGTACGCCTTGATCTTGGCGATGAACCCGGCCAGGTCGCCGGGCTCCAGGCGCTGGGTCATGCCCAGGACGTTGAAGCGGCCGATGTTGACGAACACCCCCCGGATCTCCTCGTCGATCCCGCCCAGGACCGAGTCGGGGATGTCCCACTGGTAGTAGCTCAGCTTGAACACCGCGATGTCCTTCTTCTGGGACACCTGCTGGGCGACCGCCAGGGGGACGGCCACCAGGAGCAGGAGCAGGAGCAGGAGCAGGAGCAGGATAGCGATAACTCGCCTGGATTTCATGCCGTCCCTCCCTTTGGCACAATGACGATGGGTATGCTATATATAGCATACATCCGAACCGGCGCGTTTACCAAGCAAAATTATGCTTTTTCCGCGGGCTTTAAAAGCGCCGGCTCTTGTGTTATAATTGTACTTAAGATGCGTCGCCTCGCTGGCAGCGGCCCGGCTGCAGTCCTATTGGCTCTCCTCGCGGTTTCCTGCTCGGACATGTCCGTGTTCGGCCCGCAGGACGCCGTGCCTGCCAGCATCGAGGTGCGGTCCTTGAGGGAAGGCGGGCTGGTTCCGGCGGGCGAACCGGTGAGCTTCGTGGTGCACGCGGCGAAGGAATCGGGGGAGGACCTGGTCCTGGCGATCTCCCTGAGCGACGCTGCGGGGCAAGCCGTGTGGTCGAGCACCCTGTCCGCGCCGCTGCTGGAGCAGGAGCTGGAGCTGAAGCTGCCCGCGCTGGCCGCCGGCGCGCAGCCCGGAGTACCCGCCGGCCTGTATCGGCTCAAGCTGGTCCTGACCCGCAAATCCGGTGCCGCCGTGGAGAAGGAGGTCTCCTTCTTCTACGTCACCGGGGCCTACGCCATCGAGGGAATCAGCTCCTTCCCGCCGACGATCCAGCCCGACAGCCGCATCCTGCTGCGCGCCGAACTGCGCTACCCGGTGGGCGCCGACCCCTACGTGCGCTGGACCCAGGACGGCAAGCCGCTCGCCAGCGGCCGCGTGAGCGGGGGCTCCCACCAGGTCACCTGGCAGGCGCCCAAGAGTGAGGGCGTCTACCCCGTCCAGGCAGAGCTGTTCCCCGCCCCCCCGCCGGAAGGCCAGGATTTCCAGTTCTCCTCGCCTCTGGTGGCCACCGCCAAGCTGTACGTCACCCCTTCCGCCGCGGCCGCTTCTGAGGAGCTGGGACCCCGAGAGTCCTACTTCCGCCTGTTCCATTTCGACGGCTCTCTGCGCGACGCAGCGGCCCCGGAGGCCGGGGAGGCCGAGCTTTCCGGGTCGGCCGCGGTGACGGAGAACGGCCTGCGCCTGGCCGCGGACGCCGGGGCACGCTACCCGCGCCTGCTTCTGCCGGTGAGCGACGGGCTTCTTGCCCCCTGCACCATCACCCTGCGCCTGGAGCTGGAAGGTAGCGCGGCCGGCAGGGACCTGCTCGTCACGGAGTCCTCCGACCGGGCTTTCCGCTTGAGGATCGCGCTGGACGGGGAAGGACGGCCCTGGGCGGAGGTTGTGCTGCCCGCGGGCGCCGCCCTGCGTGTGCCGTCGGACATTCCGGCGCCGGCAACCGGCGGTCCGCACCGGCTGGACCTTTCGCTCACCCCCACCGCCCGGTCCCTGACAGCGATGTGGTTCCTGGACGGACTGCAGACTTCGTTCTACTCCTTCAAAGCAGAGCCCTCCGGCATCCAGACCGAAGGCGTTACCCTCATCGGGGGGGCGAACGGCTTCCGCGGCGTGATCACGGAGCTGGGGGTTTATTACCAGGACGAGGGCAAGCGCCCGTCCGTGGACCCGGGGATCTACCGGTCGGTCATGGAGAGGCGACTGGGCCGGCGGTTGATCCTGGCCGAAGGCTTCGAAGGCTCCCGCCTGCCGGAGGGGTTCCGGGCCGCCCCCGAGGCCGCCGCGCGCCTGGCCGGCGGCAGCCTGGTCCTGGACCCGCGGGCCGGCCTGATCCTGCCCTTCTTCGATCTGAACTCAAGCGCCGCCGAAGAGACGGTGCTGGAGATGGTCTTCGCCGCGCCCCTGCCCGCGGGCACGAGCGCCTCGCTCACCTGGGAGGGCGACGGGAAAGCCTTCCTGGAAATCCTGCCCGAAGGAAAGGCCCTCGCCCCGGCGCGGGAGCCGGCCGCCTTCCCTCCCCTGACCGACACCCTGCTCCTGGAGCTCGGCGCGAACCGTCTGACCTTGCGGGCCCCTTCCGGGCCCGTGGAGCTGGCCCTGCCCGGCCCCTCTGTCGCGAAAGAGCGCTGGCTCAGCGTAAGCGTGCGCAGCCCTGCCGCAGAAACGGGCATCGCGATCGACCGGATCCTGGCTTACCGAAAAAGCGCGGAATAACCCCCGCTTCAGGAGCCGAGCACCTCGTCCACCGCGCGCCGCAGGGCCGCGATGTGCGCGGGCCCCGTGCCGCAGCAACCGCCAATGATCGAGACCCCCGCGCTCACGAGTCCCGGCACGTGTTGCGCCATGTCCGTAGGGCTCTGCCGGAACACGGCCTTGCCGCCCTCCAGGACCGGCAGGCCGGCGTTGGCCTGGACCAGGAGTGGGAGGGAGGTGAGAGCGCGGAAGCCGGCGGTGATGGGCAGCATCTGCTCGATCCCGTTGCCGCAGTTGGAGCCCAGCACGTCGGCGCCGGCCCGGGTCAGAGCCTCAACGGTCTCCGGCACCCCCGCCCCCATCATCGTGCGGTACCCCCCGGGGGTGGGACCGTAGGTGAGCGTAACCATGACCTCCACGGCCACGCCCAGCTCCGCGGCCGCCCGCCTCGCGGCCCGCACGGCGCAGGCCGCCTCCGTGAGGTCGATCATGGTCTCCACGCACAGGATGCGCACCCCCGCCTCGAGCACCGCGCGAATCTGGCAGCGGAAGGCCTCTTCTAGCTCCGCCTCGCCGACCGTTCCCAGCGGGGCCGGAAGCTCGCCGGTGGGCCCGATGGAGGCCGCAACCAGCGCGGGGGTGCCCGCCGCGGCTTCCAGGGAGAGGTGCGCGCCGGCCGCGTTCAGCTCTGCGGTGCGCTCCTCCAGGCCGTGCCGGCGCAGCGTCAGGGGAGAGCCTCCGAAGGTGTTGGTCAGGATAAGGTCCGAACCGGCATTCAGGTAGCCGGCGGCCACGGCGCGCACTTCCTCCGGGCGGGTGAGGTTCCATAACTCCGGACATTCCCCCGGCTCCAGGCCCCGCGCCTGCAGCTGCGTGCCCCAGGCCCCGTCGGCGACCAGGAGCCGGCAGGAGGCGAGCCGCTCGTGTAGACTGGCCATAAGCGTTGAGTATTTAGGAAAAACTCGGGCTTGGCTACGTCTCCGCCGCCGAGGCCAGGGAGTACAGGCTGCGCAGGTGGCTGAAGAGGGGGAGCTTCAAGCGCACCTCGTAGCTCATCCAGGAGCGCTCCTCCGCATCGCGCCCGCACAGGTGGTCGTCGAGCGC
>Ga0315273_10000868_pt1 | contig 32990 bp, 22 predicted proteins | sample YL17G02_0_MG_FD_205753 | JGI IMG/M metagenome (GOLD analysis project Ga0315273, IMG submission 205753) | Sediment microbial communities from Yellowstone Lake, YNP, Wyoming, USA - YL17G02_0 | ecosystem: Environmental > Aquatic > Freshwater > Lake > Sediment | place: USA: Wyoming | collected...
CCGGGTGACGTCGCCGGTGGTGGAATGGGTGCCGCCCCAGGGGGCGCCGAGGTCGCGCCAATAGGGGGTGTTCCAGTCGGTAGTGTTGCAACTTTCGGGGACGGCCGATTGGTAGGGTACTTGAGAGTACCGAGTTCCAGCCCATCGGGTAGCCTTGGGTTCCGCAATCCGCATGGTCAGGGCGGTCAGGCCCTCTTTCAGATCCTCTCCGCGACCATACCCAAGCCGGTCTGGCGATCCTTCGGCTCCTGGATCCGGGCCGTTCGGCCAGGACTGGCCCCCTCCGAACAGGTCGTCGCCGTCGCCCTCCGCAATACCCTCCCGGAGTTTCTCGCAACTGCCGCCAAAACCTCAATCCTCGTGAAATTCGTCCGGGACCGGCTTGGCCTGTCCAGAACCGAAGGAACCAGCTTGGCGGCATGAGCCGCCCACCCTCATATCCCGGTACTCTCAACTGGAATACATAGACTGAATAACCCCAGCGGCGGGCATTCGAATGGTCCAATAGGTGCGTGTTGGACGGGCCGTTTGCCGCCGACCTCTCGCGCGTAGAAGACGAAGCGCTAAGTAGAAACGTGTGCCCCGCCACGAGAGTTGGTCGGTTCGCAGGTCCGTCGCCGGGCGGCGCTGCGGCTCGCTTCATGGCTTTTGCTCATCGGGGTTCTCGCACGCCCACATCGCCATCCGCTGCCGGAAACCCATGAGGACTTCGCGTTCTTCGAGAGCCAGGGCAAACGGCTTCCCCAAATGCCGTATCGTCAACGAGATGCGTGCATTCTGCTCGATGAGTTCCATCCGCAGCGCGGCCTGGCGCGCCGATCTCCCTACGGTCAAGGCACCGTGGTTTTCCAGCAGGAACGCGTCGTGATCGGGGAGGAAACGCTCCAATTGCCGAGCCAGCGCGTCGCTACCTGGCGTCGCGTAGGGGACGAGCGCGACCGCTCCGAGCAGCACCAGCATCTCCGGCAGTTGGAGCTGATCGAGCGGGACACTGGCCACCGCAAAAGCGGTCGCGGTCGGCGGATGCGCATGGATGACTGACTCCACTTCCGGCCGCATGGCATATGCCAACCGGTGCATATTGATCTCCGAGGTCGGCTCTCCCTTTCCCTCGATCTTTCTGCCGCTCAGGTCACACAGTACCAGGTCGTCGGGCGTGAGCGACCCCTTATCCGCGCCGTGCCGAGTACAGATCAGCAGGTGTTCCGAGACGCGCACGCTGACGTTGCCGGCGAGCGCCGCGTGATAGCCGAGCCCGGCACTGTAACGCGCCCCTTCGATCAACTCGCGCTTGCAACGCTCAAGGCTGGGTGATGTTGCCGCCCGTAAGCTCATGACTGGTTCCCTAAAGTGACTAGCTGAAACCACCCAGAATGGTACCATTTCTCTCGCCCTCTCGCCTGCCCCCGGCGGAGTTTCAGCGATCGTTTCCATGAAGCCAGCCCGGAGTGCCCTCGGGTTTTTTCACACGTTCCGAGGCGCTCGCCCCGCAGGGCTGATCAGCCGGCGGCCGGTTCGCTCTCCTGAAGGGAATACCCTTCCCAGCGCGCCACCACCGCGGTGGCCAGGCAGTTGCCCAGCACGTTCACCGAGGTGCGCGCCATGTCCATCACCGCGTCGATGCCCAGCAGCACGGCCACGCCTTCCATGGGCAGGTTGAAGGTGGCCAGGGTGCCGGCCAGGATCACCAGCGCCGCGCGCGGCACGCCGGCCACGCCCTTGCTGGTCAGCATCAGGGCGAGCATCATGATCAACTGCTGGGGCAGGCTCAGGTCCACGCCCGCCGCCTGCGCCACGAACACCGAAGCCAGGGAAAGGTATAGCGTGGTCCCATCCAGATTGAAGCTGTAGCCGGTGGGGATGACAAAGGCGACGATGTGCTTGGGGACGCCGAAGCGTTCCATGTTCTCGAGCGCCCGCGGCAGGGCGGCCTCGCTCGAGGCGGTCGAGAAAGCGATCAGAAACGGCTCGCGCGCGAAGCGCACAAAGCGCCGCACCGGGATGCGCGCCAGCGCCATCACCGCGCCCAGCACCCCGAACACGAACAGCGCCTGCGCGACGTACATCGTCGCCACCAGCTTGCCCAGCCCGACCAGCACGGAAAGGCCCTTGCCCGCCACGGTCACCGCGATCGCCGCTCCGACGCCGAACGGCGCCAGGTACATGACGAACCGGGTATAGAGGAACATCACCTCGGCCAGCGACTCGGCGAAATCGACCATCGGCCGTGCCTTGGCGCCCGCGGCGACGCAGGCCGCGCCGAACAGGAACGCGAAGACCACGATCTGCAACACCTCGCCGCGGGCCATCGCGTCGATGATGCTGGACGGAAAGGTGTGTTCGAGCATGCCCGCCAGCGTGGCCTTGGTCTGCGGGAGCAAGGCCTCGGCGGCCGTGCGCTCGAGTTTCATGCCCACGCCCGGCCGGGTCAGGTTCACCGCGCCCAGGCCCAGGAACAGCGCCACCGTGGTGACGATCTCGAAGTACACGATCGCTTTGAGGCCGATACGCCCCATCGCCTTGACGCTGCCCGAGCCGGCGATTCCGTATACCAGCGTGCCGAACAGCAGCGGCGCGATGATCGATTTGATCAGGCGCAGGAAGATGTTGCCGACGGGCGACAGTTCGCGCGCCACTTGCGGCGCCCCCAAGCCGAGCGCGATGCCGGCGGCCATGCCGATAAAGATCCATGCGGTGAGCGACAACCGCTTCATTCCTACCGTTCCCCCCACTTGAGCTTAGCCCGGAGCACATCGAAGAAGCGCTGCTTGGGCGGCCGGATCAGGCTGAGCGTGTGGGCGGATGCGCGGCAGACGATGCGGTCCCCGGCGCGCACCGGCTCGCCCACCTGCCCGTCGATGGTCAGGTAGGTGTCCTCGACGTCGCCCCGGCACACCACCTCGATGACGCTGGTATCGGGAACCACCACCGGGCGGTTGGTGAGCATGTGCGGGCAGATCGGAGTGATGATGAGGGCGGCCACGGTCGGAAGCATGATCGGCCCGCCGGCCGAAAGCGAGTAGGCGGTGGAACCCGTGGGCGTCGCCACAATCAACCCGTCGGCCTTGAAGGTGCAGACCAGGTGCGTGTCCACATAGGTGTCCAGGTCGATCATGCGCGCCAGGGCGGCCTTGGTGACCACCACGTCGTTGAGCGCTTCGTAGCGCGCGACGACGGTGTCGTCGCGAACCAGGTCGCAGGCGATCATCTTGCGCCGGCTGATGCGGTGCTCGCCGCGCAGCGCGCGATCAAGCTCGGCGTAGATTTCATCGATGGTGATCGCGGTCAGGAAACCCAGGCCGCCCAGGTTGACGGGGAACAGCGGGATCTCGCGGCCGCCGACGGCCCGCGCCGCCGCCAGCAGCGTTCCGTCGCCGCCCAGCACGATCGCCAGTTGCGTTCCTTCGGGAACCTCGGCCCGTTCCAGGCCCGGCCGGCCCGCATACACGCCGGTTTCCGCGTCGAACCGCGCTTCAATGCCCCGCGCGCCAAGCCAGTCCAGCAGCGCCGGCACAAGTCCGTAGCCGCGCTCCAGGCCGGGCTTGGAAATGATTCCGACCGCCTTAATGGCTTGCATAGAGCAGAAACTCCCGGTTGCCTTCCGCCCCGAGAATCGGGCTATCCATGATAGCAGTCTGGAAACCGCAGTCTCGGACGGCGGCTTCGATGCGGGCGCAAACGGCCGCGTGCAGCGCCGGGTCCTTGACGATGCCGCCCTTGCCCACCTGGTGGCGGCCGGCCTCGAACTGCGGCTTGACCAGCACAATCATAATCCCCGCCGGCTTCAACAGCCGCACCAGGGCCGGCAGGATCAGGGTGACGGAGATGAAGCTGACGTCGCAGGTGACCAGGTCCGCCGGTTCGCCGATGTCACCGGGGGTCAGGTAGCGGGCGTTGAGGGCTTCCTTGACCACCACGCGCGGGTCGTTCCGCAGCTTCCAGTCCAGTTGGCCGGCGCCGACGTCGACCGCGTACACGCGCGCCGCGCCGCGCTGCAAAAGGCAATCGGTAAAGCCTCCGGTGGAAGAGCCGATGTCGACGCACACCTTGCCCGCGACGTCAATGCCGAAACCATCCAGCGCGCCTTTGAGCTTGAGGCCGCCCCGGCCGACGAAAGGCAGGCGCTCGATCAGTTCGACGAAGCTGTCGCGCCTGGCCGCCTGGCCCGGCTTGCGCGCCTTCTGGCCGTCGACCAGAACGTAGCCGGCGATCACCAGGGCTTGCGCCCGCTCGCGCGACTCGGCAAGCCCCCGCTCGACCAGCAGCAAGTCGATCCGCAAGCGTCCTTCGCTCATGCTTTGCGGCGAACGATATGATCGCCCAGCTCGTGGAGCCGCGCCGCGCGCGCGCCGAAGATCTCGATCGCGGCGTGCGCCCGCAAGCGCTCCTGCTCGGCCATCCGATGGGATTGCTCGAGGCCGTAGACGGCCGGGAAAGTGATCTTCTGCTGCGCCGCGTCCTTGCCCGCGGTCTTGCCCAGTGCTTCCGACGACTGCTCGACGTCCAGCAGGTCGTCCACAATCTGAAAGGCCAGGCCGGCGTGCTCGCCGAAGCGCGACAGGGCGTCGTACTGCTCGGGGGCCGCGCCCGCGAAGATCGCGCCCAGGCGCAGGCTGGCGCGCAGCAGGGCCCCGGTCTTGGCGCGATGGATCGACTCCAGCAGAGCCGCATCCGGCGCTTTCCCCTCCCCTTCCAGATCGTTCACCTGCCCGCCAATCATGCCGCCAACGGTGCCGGAAGCCGAGGCCAGTTCGGCCACCATGCGCGCGCGCCCGGCGTCATCCACACCGTCCGCCTTGGCCAGAACTTCGAAGGCCAGCGTCAGCAGCGCGTCGCCGGCCAGAATCGCCATGGCTTCGCCGAACACCTTGTGGCAGGTCGGACGGCCGCGGCGCAGATCGTCGTTGTCGAGCGCCGGCAGGTCGTCGTGGATCAGCGAGTAGGTGTGGATCAGCTCGAGCGCGCAGGCGACGTTCTCGACGCCCTCGACCGAATCGGAAACCGCGCGGGCCGCTTCCATGCACAGAATCGGCCGGATGCGCTTGCCGCCGGCGAACACGCTGTAGCGCATGGCGCGGTGAATGGTCTGGGGCGGCGCGGTCTCGGCCGGCAGCCAGCGCTCCAGCGCCTGGTCGGTCCGCTTCTGCCCGGCGGCCAGGTACTCTTTGAGGTTCATGTGTTTTCGGAGGGAAACGGTTCCGCCTGGAGCTTGTCGTTCTTGCGAACCAGCGCCTCGACGCGCGTTTCGGCTTCCACGAGCTGCTTGCGGCAGGCGGCGCTGAGCGCGACGCCCTTCTCGAACAATTCCAGCGCCTTCTCCAGCGGCAGATCGCCGCTCTCCAATTCCTTTACGACGGCTTCCAGTTCCGTCAGGCCCTGCTCGAAATTCGGCGACGGTTGCTTCTTCTCAGGCATCGCCTTATTCTACCCTAGGGAGAGAATATGCCGATCCTTCTGCTCGCGCTTCTGGGCGCCTGCGCCACCGGGCAGGCCGCCGAAATCGGCCGCTGGGACGCCGCCAGTCCGTCCGCGGCCCGAGGTCTGTCGGTGGCGGACGCGCGCGTCGTCGAGGGCGCCGCGCTGATCGCGCCGTCCCAGGACTACTTTCGCCGCGCGGCGTTCCGTGTGCGCACGGACATCTCCGCGGCGGCGCGTGCCTGGCTGGCCGCCGAATACGTCGATCGCGGCTACGCCTGGATCAACGCGTCGGGGGGCCGCGCGGTGTCGGGCGCCGCCCGGCTCGACACGGGGAAGATCCGCCGCGCCGTTTTCGTTTACGACCGGCTTCCACGCGAAATCCGGATCGAAGGCCTCGAGCGGCTGCGGTCGCTGCGCATCACCGATTCCGAGCCGCCGCCCGAGCCCGCCCCCGTTGTCCGGCCGGCCATCGCGCTTGGCGCGCCGATGCAGCTCGTTACCACGGCCGGCGCCGACGCCGCGACCCCCGAACAGTTGCCCGAAGCGCTGGCGGCCATGCGCCAGTTACTGCCGCTGGCGCGGGCGCTTGGTTTCAACGCCATCGAAAGCTACGTCAAGTGGAACTTCGTCGAGCGGCAGCCGGGCGTGTTCGACTGGTCGTTCTATGACGCCGTCGTCGCCGAGATCGAGAAACACGGTTTGAAGTGGTTCCCCCTGCTGATTGCCGGCTCCGCTTATGCGCTTCCCGCCTGGTATCACGATTCGCCCGAGAATGCCGGCTTCGAGTGCCTGGAACATCGGATGCGAAACGACGTTCAATCGATTTTCGCCGGCACGCAGGACAAGTATGTCCGGCGGTTCCTCGCCGAGTTCGGCGGGCATTACGGCCGGCGCGCGGCGCTGCTGGGCATCCGGCTTGGGCCTAGCGGCAACTACGGCGAGGCGCAGTACCCGGCGCGCGGCAACTGGGGCTATCGCGGCGAGCCGATCCACACGCACATCGGTTACTGGGCGGGGGATCGCTTCGCCGGTCTCTCGTTCCGGAACTGGCTCCGGCCGCGCTATTCTTCGGCCCAGGCGCTCGGCAGTGCGTGGGAGGAGCGCGTGGCCTCGTTCGACGACGTGACCACGTTTCTGCCGGTGACCGCGGCCGGCCGCCGCAAACGCATCGATTTCAGCGACTGGTACATGGGCGCCATGAGCGAATGGTGCGACCAGTGGGCCGGCTGGGCGCGCCAGGCGATGCCGGAAACCGTCATTCATCAGTCCTCCGGCGGCTGGGGCCCCATTGAGATCGGCACCGACTACAGTTTCCAGGCGCGCGGCATGGCGCGGCTCAACGGCGGCATCCGCCTGACCAACGAGAGCGACAATTACCCGCAGAACTTCGCCATCACCCGCATGGCCTCGTCGGCGGCGCGATTCTACGGCGCCGCGCTGGGCTACGAACCCGGGGGCTTCGGCAGCGCCCGCGGCGTGGCGGCGCGCCTGTTCAACACGCTCACCAACGGCGGAGTGCACCTGTTCTACTATCACTCCAACCTCTACGCCAACGACCAGGCCATCGACGCCTGGCTGTCCCATGCCGGGTTGCTGGACCGGCGCGCCAAGCCCCTGAACGAGATTGCCGCGTTTTATCCCGACACCGCCATCAAGCTCGACGACGAGGCGATCCGCTATCTGTGGGCATCCGCCTTCCTGACGCGCGCCGAAGCCATGCGCTCCACCTGCGATTTCGACTATCTGAGCGAGCAGATGATCGACGACGGCGCGCTGGCGCGCCACAAGGTTCTCCTGTTCTTATGGGGGCACGTCACCGAAAAGCGCGTTTTGGAGCGCATCGACCAATGGGTGCGCGACGGCGGCGTGTTGATCTACCCGGAACGCCCGCGCGGCCTGCTGGAGACGGTCGAGGGCGATCTGTCGGTCTCCCAGCGCTGGCAGCGCGGCGAGACCGGAAACGGCCGCGTCGTCTTTTTCCCCGGCGATCCGGAACCGGGCCAGCCCTACGCGCGCTTCGTGCGCGACGAACTCCGCAAGCTGGCCCGCCTGAACCCGGCGTTGCGCCGGGCGCTGGCGATGGAGAAACCGCGCGATGTCTACTGGAGCGTGCTCGAAAACGGCGCCACCCCGCTGTTGAACTTCAGCGACGACGAAGCCGTGGTTCACACGGCTGATCGCCGCACGATCCGATTGAAACCATACTCGATAGTCATGGAATAATCAGGGAACGTGGGGACAGGCGCGACGTTCCCCGTATTATTCCGACACCGAGGTCGCGGCGAGCGGAACGAGACGGCCTTGTCTGGGATCGAGCATCGGCTTGGGCGTCCGTCCACCCTTGTTCGGCGCCAGACTCCGGCCAAGCTCCCGCTCCAAGTCCTGGACGAAACCGGATGAACCCAGCGGTCGCCCGGTGTGTGTGTGCGCGCGAATCTCGTCGGCTTCGCTCTCCTGCTCGCCAGCGCCAGCCGCGTGGAGAAAGTACCGCCAATCCGGCGGAGTCCAGCAATCGCGCCATGGTTTGAGGTCGAGGATGTGCTGCCGGTCCTCTCCGGAACAATGGGCGGCGGCGCTGGACCAGAGGTAGTCCTCGGGAGCGCTCAATATGCCGGCGCAAACCGGGTTGCGTTCCGCATAGCGCAGAGCAGCCCACAGATGGCGCTCATCGAGGGGACAAGAGTAATACCGTCCCTGCCAAACATGGCCGGAGGCGCCCTGGCAGGTGTTGAGGTAGACGGCAAAGCGTCCGTGCGCATGGTGCAGGGCGCGAGGCATAGAGTCGGACCGATGCGGAACCGCGACCAGATGGACGTGGTTGGACATCAGACAGTAGCCGAGCAAAGACAACTGGTGGAGGCGGGCCTGCTCTCGCAGCAGGCTGAGATAGACCAGACGGTCGTTCTGAGTCTCGAAAACGTTGCGGCGGGCGTTTCCCCGCTGCGTAATGTGATAGGCCACCCCTACGGCGGCCACCCGAGCCAATCGACCCATATTGATAATGTGGCCAGATTGGCTCGGATTTCTCAGGGAACCAGGGAACGTGGTGCCTGTCACCTCGTTTCCGAATGAGGAAACGTGGTGACAGGCACCGCGTTCACCGTTTGTGTTTGCCGATGCCGATCGGGTTGGGGTCGTAGGGGCCGGCGAAGTCGACGCTGCTTTTGGCCGAGATTCCGCTTTCCATTCCCGCGGCCCAGTAACACCCGTTCACCAGCAGGCGGCGGAACCCTTCGTTCTTGAAGTCCGCCGGATGGCCCATGGTGGTCATGAACACGCGCGCTTTCTTCCCGGCTTCGCCGGTGTAGCTCTTGGTCCAGGCCACGGGCGTCAGCTTCTTATCGGGGTTGGGCGGCGAGCCGGGCTGCATTCCCGCCAGCACCTGCCCCAGGACCACAGGTTTCGAGTCGCCGGTCAGGGTGGTGATCTCGTAAACGTCCGACTCGCCCCAGATGTCCTTCACTCCCTTCAGAATCGGGTGCCGCTCCATGCCCGGGGCGATCACGCCGCGCGTGCTCTCCTTCTGGTGCACGCCGTAGTGGCGGATCCAGGTCTCGCCGAGCACCTGACGCCCGTAGCCGCCGTCGAATTCCTTGCTGTTGTAACTGTACTTTGCGTACGGGCTGCCGGGATTCTTCCGGTAATTGAAGGGGTGGCTGGAAGTCCGCACGCCCGCCACCGGCCGGCCCGAGTTGGTGTAGTCGACGATCTCCTTCATCTGCTCGTCCGGCAGTTCGAGAAAGCGCGCGAACAGCACCATTAGGTCCGCCTTGCGCAAGGCTTCCAGGCCCGGAATATTGTCCATCGTCTGGGGATCGGTCGCGCCCGTTTGCCGGTTGACCGGGAACAGGACCGTGCACTTGAACCCGTGGCGCTCGGCCAGGATGCGGGCCAGCGCCGGCATCGATTCCTCCGCCCGGTACTCCTGATCGCCGACGACAAAAACGATGTGCTTGCCCTTGCCACTCGCTGCGCCCAACGGAAGCGCGTACAGGCAGGCAAGCCCTATCAGAAACGTGGTGACGATGGTTTGTCTCATATCAGAATGTCAATTTTAGCGCGAACTGAATGACGCGGGCTGCCTCTCCCGTCTGGATGATGTTCTGGGTGCTCGACGGCGCGACGGCCTCGCAGCAGGAGCGGCCGAAAGTGGAACTGGTCATCTGGTTGGAGCCGTCAGTCGCCGCGCCCGGATTATCGAAATTCGCATGGTTCAGCGCATTGAAGAACTCCGCGCGGAATTGCAGCCTGAGCCGCTCGCTGACCGCGAACATCTTCTGAATGCCCAGATCCATGTTCCAGAAACCGGGGCTGCGGAACATGTTGCGGCCCATGCCGTTTTCGCCCGGGCCGGGGAGACGGAAGGCCCGGTTGTCGGTGAACAGGACCGGGCCGATGACCCCGGGCGCCTGCTTGAGCGAGGCGTCGGGCATCTCGCCGGCCAGAACGGCGCGCGAGACGTGGCTGTAATTGGACGTGCGAACGCCGCTGGTGACCGTGAACGGCTCGCCGGTGTTGAAGCTGTACAGGCCGTTTATGCTCCAGCCGCCCAGGATGCGGTTGAGCGTGGAGCTCATGTCGCCCAACACAGCCCTGCCCCGTCCCACGGGAAGTTCGTAGAGCCAGACCGCGCTGACCACGTGGGTGCGGTCGAAATCCGAGAGGCCGCGCTCGTTGCGCCAGTTGCGGGTGTCGGCGGGGGTGCGGGAGTTGGTGGTTGACAGCCCCCCGCCGGCGCTGGAAGCCACCGGGTCCACGCTCTGGTCGTCGATGGACTTGCTGAGCGAATACGACAAAGCCAGTTGCAGCCCGTGCGAGAAGCGCTTGCGCAGCGTGGACTGGAAAGCGTGGAAGTAAGAGTTGCCGCCGGAGTCGATGTAGGTGATGATCCCGAACTGCTGGTTAGGGCGCAGGCGCGCGGCCATGGTGTTCTGCTCGATGCGGCCCGACATCGTGCCGGCGGCGTTTTGCTGGAGGTCGGTGATGCTCGAACTGCTATTGGCGAAGGTGGCGCTCATAACGCCCGACGTCACCAGCGGCACGGATTGACCCGCGGCGCCCGCCGGGCACCCCGTGCCGTCGGGACGGCAGCCGGCGTTGAGGTTCTGCTGCATGATCCTGAAGCTCGGCAGGATCGCGTCGGCATTGACCTGGTTGACGTCGTAAGCGCGCAGCAGGCGCGTGCCGCGGCGGCCGATGTAACCCGCCTGGGCGACCATGCCGTAGGGTAGCTCCTGCTGAACGTTGAAGTTCCACTGATGAACGGTGGGAAGCTTCAACTGCTGGTCGAAGAGGGTGACGTTAGGGGCGACCGACAGAAGCTGCGCGGGCGGAGTCAGGAAGGTGGAGGGTTTCACGTTGGGCACCTGCATCTCGACGGGGAAGCCCTCGTTGATGCGCTTGTCGGGGACCGCGACGCAGCCCGGGGTGGTTGCGCCGCCGGGGATACTCTGGCAGTTCGTCGTCAGGCCGGGGACGCGGCCGGCGACCGCGGTGACCTGGAAGGAGGCGATCGGATCGAAGGCGATGCCGTAGCCGGTGCGAATCACCGTGCTCTTCCAGGGACTGTAAGTAAGGCCCAGGCGCGGGGCGACGGCGCTGACGTTGTTGCGCCGATACCAGCGCTCGGCGTGGACGAACTTGATCGCGCCGCGGAGGTCGCCTTCGGGGACGTACACCCGGCCGCCGGCCTCCGTGGGCGCCGTGTTGATCTCCCAGCGCGCGCCGTAGTTGAGGGTCAGACCGCGGCGCAACCTCCACTCATCCTGGAAGTAGAAGTTGTACTGCTTCAGGCGCTGGCCCTGGGCCCACAAGGTGACGCTCTTGCCGGTGCGATAAGGCAGGAACGTGTCACTGCGGATGTCGCCGAGGAAGACCTGGGAAAGCTGCGCGGGGATGCCCAGCAGCTCGTTGATGGAACTGAGCAGGCGGTTGTTGTCGGGGCCGGCGATGCCGGGACGGCCGGCGGTGGCGGGCGAGGGTGTGGTAACGCCGGCCGGCGTGCGCGTGGTGCGGCTAAAGCTGATGACGGGTGGCAGGTTCACTCCGCCGGGTTGGCCGCGCTGATCGTTGTGCTGGTAGAAGCGAATGTTGAAGCCCGTGCGAAACTGATGGGCGCCCTTGACGACGCTGAGATTGTCCAGGAATTGCGGCGTGGTGACGGCGCGGTTGGTGCGGGGCGTGCTGCGGTACGGGTAGCTGATGTTGCTGAAGCTGTACGGCGGGATGTCCGGGAACGCGGGATTCGCTTCACCCTGCGTGAAGAGGAAGAAGAAACGGGAAACCCCGGCCGTGAATTCGTTCACGATCCGCGGCGAGATCACGCGGCGGTAGCTGAGGGCAAGATTGTGGCTCCGTCGGAAGACCTCGCCCATCGGCGGGAAGCCGGGGAAAACGGTGGGGCGGCTGTTGTTGGGGTCGCCGCCGAGGGTGTTGCTGTCGCTGTACAGGTAACGGGCGAAGAAGTTGGCCTTGTCGGAGATGGTGTGATCGACGCGGCCCATCAGGTTGGGGCCGCGAACCCGATAGGGGGAGTTCCAGAAGTAAGCGGCGGTGTTGAGGCCGTCACCGGAGGCGTAAGAGTTGGCCCGCGGAAAGGTCTTCAGCATTTTGAGGATGGTCTGATCGCCGCCGATGCGCCGTGGGTCGTTGGCGTAAATGTCGAAGCTGGCAATGCAGTTGGCGTCCGTGTTGCTGGCGCAATTGCGGACGCCCGGGCGCAGCGCCCCCGTGGACGGGTCCACCAGCAACCCGCTGTTCTGCGAGATCCGGACCCCGTCCAGGACCAACGGGTTGCTGGGGTCCGAGCGGAGATACCGGTATTGGCCGGACAGGGCTTCCGGCGTGTAGAGGATCGGCACGCCGCCGAACACCTGATTGATAGGCTGGGCCGTATTCAGCATCACCGTCTGCCAACTGCCGAAGAAAAAGGTCTTGTTTCTGCGGATGGGCCCGCCCATCTCGAAGCCGAACTGGTTGAGCTTCATGTCGGGCTTGGGATTCCCCAGGGCGTTGGCGAACCAGGCGTTCGCGTTCAGCGCGGTGTTGCGCAGAAACTCGTAGGCCGTGCCGTGAAACTGGTTGGCGCCCGAGCGCGTGGCGATGGACACGCTGGCGCCCGAGTTGCGGCCTTCCTCCGGCGTGGCGTTGTTGGTGGTGACCTTGTACTCCTGGACGTTGTCGGGGTTGAGGCGGAAGATGTTGTTCAGCGGGTTGGGGACGCTGGACTCGTTCGCCTCGATGCCGTCGATGGTGGTGTTGAAGGCGAAGTCGCGGGAGCCGTTCACGTGGATGCCCGTGCCCGCGCTGCCTTGCGAGCGCTGGACCACGCCCGGCTCGAGGACCAGCAGGTTGAGCGGGTTGCGCCCGTTCAGCGGCAGCTCGACAATCGCCTTGCGCTCGACGACGTTGCCGATGGAGGCGTTGGACACCTGGAGCTGCTCGTAGCTGCCGACCACGCTCACCGTCTCGGCGGCGTCGCCGATTTCAAGGCTGATGTTGACGGCGATGGGCGATCCGACCTGCAACAGATTCCCGCTGCTTTTGGCGGTCTTGAATCCCTTCATCTCGATGGCGATGGTGTAGGGGCCCACCGGGATCGAGGGGAAGGAGTAGAAGCCGGCGTCCGTGGTGGTCTGCCGATAGCCGACGCCGGTGGAGTCGTGAGTGGCTTTGACGCTGGCGTTGGGAATGACCGCGCCCGTCGAGTCCGATACGACGCCGCTGATTGCCGAGGTCGAGGTCTGGCCGAAGCAAACCGGCGAATAGAGAAGAGCGCACGCCAGCGCGCGCGCGAATCGAGTTGTCGTCATGTATGATCCTTCTTCGATCCCGAATTGAGTCCCAGCAATTTCCCCAACCGCGCCGCAAGGCCTTCCGCCATCCACTGAAAACCCAGGTCGTTGGGGTGCGAGCCGTCGACCAGACCATCCAGCCGGTCCGGCCCGAGCAGATCCGTCCCCTCGATCAGTTGCAGGCGCCGGTCGCCATCCGCAATGCGTCTGGCGACCACCTTGCGGATATGTTCGCGCATGGCCTCCAGCCGCTCGCCAGCCGCGCCCAACCGTTCGCTGGAACTGGAGATGGGCGTAATGGCCAGGATCGGCGTTTCGGGATGCTTCTCGCGCAGAGTCCCGATGAACGGATCGTACACCTCGCGGAGGGATTCCACGGTCTTATTGTTCTGCGCGAAATCCAGCACGAAACAGGACGCGTCAATCCCGGCCGTCATGCGCGCGACTTCCGGCTCGCCTTTCCCGTTGCCCGAAAAACCGAGGTTGACGAAATCGAGGTTCAACATCCGGCCGAGAATGGCCTGGTAGCTCATGCCTGGCCGGCTGGCGCAACCGCCCTGGGTGATGGAGGTTCCGTAGAACACCACCGGCCTGGCAATGCCGAACGGCCGCGCCCGGCTCAGGCGCGCGTCCTTCTCGACGCCGATGGCCAGCACCTTCGCGGGCTTGTAGAGCGGCAGGTACAGCGTCATCTCGCGCTCCAGGCCAGGACCGCCCTGGACCTCGAAATAGGTGAATTCGCTGGGCTGGCCGGCCTTGGCGTCCTTGCCGGCGACGGCCGTCGCGCGGTAGATTCCGTCAACGTAGAGGTCGACGCCCGTCTGCCCGAAAGCGTGCATGTTGGCCATACTTGGAGGCGAACCGTATTCCAGACGGATGGCCACCCGGTTGGAGTCGGTCCGGAAGCGGATTCTCCCGCCGCTTGGCGACTGTCCCAGACTCCAGACTTCCTTGGGCAGGCTGTCCTTCAGCCGCAGTGGAAGGCGGAACCACTCGCCGCCGTTCTCCCCGTACCAGGGAAGGCCGCTGACTTCGAGCCGCGGATCGGGCGGCGTGATCCATGCGAGATCGGGCCCCTGGCCCAGAGCTGAGAAGCAGACGAACACCAGACCCGCCGGAAGCAGACGCATATTCCCCCCGCACGCCAGTATATCGCGCACCCGGCAACCGTCGCCGCGCAGGCGCGCAGTGCGGCATCGCCGCAACCAGCATCACGTACCCTCGCGCGAGATGCGCCACGTGGTGGGATATGTCTCCCGACTTGTCCAGCCCCCAAAGCGACGGCCGGCCTACAGGACAAGACAGCAGTCATGTCCCACGGCGCGGGATAGCCGCGACAAGATTCCGCGGGATGGTGGCGCAAGGCGTTGGGCGCCTGCACTGCGAGGAAACCCGGGACTGCACTTCCGTTCCTCGAGGCCGTCGCCGGGCGGGGTGTGGTTGGAGACAAAAAAACCGGTGAGCGCTCGGAGGAAGACGCTCACCGGGCGGCTCACGCCCGTCTTGTGAAGGGTGTCGGAGCCGAAATGCCAGAATTCGAGTGCGGACCTGCCATTATTCCCTATCGATTGGACGGTTGCTACCCCCAGAAAGTTGCAGGCCTATTTCACCGTGAGCCAAGCGTAATAGACCATCATCGCGCAGACCACCATCGCCGCGAACCAGAGGCCAATGGTAACCAGACGTTTGGGCACAATTTCGCCTGGGAGGCGGCGGTGGCGGAGATAGAGGGCGGCGAGGGCGATCACGGGCAACATCAAGGCTTGGGCCACGCCTCCCGCCTTGACCATCAAAACGGGCGATTGCACTAGCAGGAACAAGCCCACCGGAATGATCGTCAGCACGCAGACGAAGATCTTGCGGTAGCGCAGCCGGGCGGCATAGTCGCCGGCCTGGAATACGCCGAGCAATCGCACCACGTCGGACAACACCCGCGATTCGGAAGCGGTAGCGGCGAAGATCGTTCCGTAGAGCGTCGCGATGGCTCCGACGTAAAACAGCCAGACCGCCCACGGGCCCAGCGTTTCGGTATACATCCTGGACAGGACCGGGATCATGTCCTTGGCCGCCGGGACCAGGCCCATTCCGTGCAGTACGCCCGCCCCGAGCAGATAGAAGGCGATGGTCGCAAACGTGTAGATCACCATCGACGCCAGGATGTCGACGTGCATCACGCGCACCCACCCCAGCGCGCGCCTGCGCCACGCCGGGCCGGGCTCGCGCTGGCCCACATAGCGCGCGTAGCCCTTCTCGATGCACCAGTAGGGGTAGTAGATCAGTTCGCTTGCCCCCACGCCGGTGATGCCGAAGACCGCGACCGCCGAAGCCAGCCCGCCGCTGGGCATCTTGAACTGGAGCCCCTCGGCAAGCTGGCCCCATGAGAAATACTGAGGCTTACGCAGCAACAGCAAGGCGCACAGGAAGGTCAGCATGGTGAACAGGCCGACCTTGACCGTGGCGATCCCCTCGATCCGTTGATAGCCGCCCCCCAACAGCAGCGCCAGCGTGACGCCCAGCAGAACCAGCACCCACAGGTTGACCGGCACGCTCGGAATCAGTTGGTTCATCACCTGCGCCACGCCGCCGAACATTGCGCCGATCTGAAAGCGTGTCATGCCGATCATAGCGATCCACGCCCAGACCGCCCAACTGACCCCCGCCCGAGGCCCCGGGACTTCGTCGAAAGCGCCCAACCCGGTCTTGCCGGTAGAGATGGTGTAGCGTCCCAGCTCCGCCTGTATGGCGGGCTTGATGAAGCAACTGATGAGAATCACCCAAAGCGCAACATAGCCGACTTCGGCGCCCAGCGTCGTGGTTGCGATCAACTCGCCCGAACCGACGATCGAGGCGGCCAGAATCATGCCCGGACCAATACGCCTCAGGATGGGGAAAAACCCGCGCGGCGGCTCCGAGACGTCCCCCTCGTGGTATTCGTACAGGTCTTTCAGCTTGCCGGTCTCGTCGATGGGCATTCGAGCCAATGTAGCCTGTTTCAGCCGCCCCCGGCAATCCCAAAAAAATGCGTCAGCCTGGTATGGTCCATTTATTTCGACCCCGAAATAAATGGACCATACCAGGCTGACGCATTTTAATTCACAGGTAGAACAGGCTGAGGCGGGGGAGCCCGGCGGTTTCCAGCAGCCTGCGGTCCAGGTACTGCTTCTGGAGCATCGACAATTGGTCGGCGCTCATCTTGCTGCGGTAGGGGCGAAGCTCGGCGTCCAGGGCCCGGCGCGAGGCGAACAGGTCTTCCTCGCTTTGGCCGCTGCGCGCGATGGCGATCATCTTCTCTTCGAGCGCCGTCAGGCGCTGCTCGGTCTGCTCGAGGCCGGCGTAGTGAGTCTCGGCTTCCCCCGCCAGCCGTTGCAGGGCGGCGGCGATCTCCTGGAAGCCGGGCTTGGCGCCGAGATCGCGCGCGTTGCGTTCCAGGAAAGCGCGAAGTTCGTCGAGCGAGAACGGCGCGGGCGCCGGCCGGCCCGCCGCGGGCGCCGTGCCGCCGCTGGCCATGATCTGCGCTTCCGTCATGACCGCTTGCGCGCAGTAAGTCAGGGAGTTGATCATCTTGATCTTCGACTTACGCCCGCGCCATTTCTCGAACGCCGCGTCGATGCCGCGCAGCACCGCCTCCAGCGGCACACCGGTGTCCTTCCAGATGTCGATCAGCGCCCAGTCGAGCGTCGAGAGCCGGAACAGGCTGGTCCCGCGGGCGAGTTGGAAATGCTCTTCGACTTCGGTGAAGTAGTTGTAGTAATTGAGCGTCCAGTTGTCGGGCTCTTGATTCACTGCGCCTGGTTCCGTTCCCAGATGAGTTGCAGTCCCTTGAGAGTAAGGTCGTCGTCGATGACCTTCAAATAGCGGGACCCGCGAACGATCAGCCGCGCCTGCCCGCCCGTGGCGATGGCGCGGGTCTGGGGCCCAAGTTCGCCCGTCATCCGCTCCAGGATGCCGTCGATCATGCCGATGGCTCCGTAGTAGAGGCCGGATTGCATGCTGCCCACGGTGTTGGTCCCGATCAGCTTCTTGGGCTCGCGGAAGTCCACCAGGGGCAGGCGCGCCGTCTTGGCGAACAGCGCTTCGATCGAGATGCCGATGCCGGTGCAGATGAGCCCGCCCAGGTACTCGGCGCCGGCCGAAACCGCGTCGAACGTGATGGCCGTTCCGAAATCGACGACCACGCACGGTCCGCCGTAAAGACGGTACGCGGCGACGCCGTTGACGATACGGTCGGCGCCCACCTCGCGCGGGTTGTCCACCAGGATCTTGAGGCCGGTGTCGGTCTCCGAGGTTACGAACAGCGCGTCGGTGTTGAAGTACTCCAGCGCCATCGAGGCGAGCGTCTGATCGACCGGCGGCACGACGCTGGCGACGATGATGCCGTCAATTCCGGCGCAATCCAGCGCGCTCAGCGCGAACAGGTTGCGGAGCAGGATGCCCCATTCGTCGGTGGTGCGGTCGGGCACCGTGCGCAGCCGCCAGTGCGCGCCCAGTTCCTTTCCCTGGAAAACGCCGATCGTCACGTTGGTGTTGCCTACATCCAGCGCAAGAAGCATCGTTAAGTCTCAAACCGGGCGCACACCACCCGACAGAATCAGTCTGCGCGATCCGTCGTCGCAGCGCAACCAGAGAAAACCGGAGGGATCCAGACCATCGGCCGTGCCGCGAACGCTCTCTCCGCCCATGTCGATGGTGACGCGCCGGCCGCGCACGTAGCTTGAGGAGCCCGCAAACAGATCGAGAACGGCGCCGGGGCCGCGACACTCGATCAACTCCAGATGCCGGTCCACCGCGCCCAATAGCTCGATCAGCAACTCCTCCCGCGAGTGTTCGCACCCGGTGGCGATCCGAAGCGACGTCGCCAGCGGCGCGATGTCGTCCGGAAACGCGACCTGGTTGACGTTCACGCCGATTCCGGCGATCACCGCGGCGTCGCCGAGCTGGACCAGCACTCCGGCGCATTTCTTCTCGCCGATCAGGACGTCGTTGGGCCAGCGCAGGTCGCAGGCGACGCCCGCCGCCGCCGCGATGGCCTCGGCCGCGGCCAGTCCAAGCGCCAGGGTCAGCGCCGGCGTGACGCCTCGGGGCCGCAGCAGGATCGAGACGTAAAGCCCGGCGCCCGGTTCGGAATGCCAGCGGCGGCCGAAGCGGCCCTGTCCGGCGGTCTGCGCGCCGGCCACCACGACGCTGCCTGGAGCGGTCAGCCGCGCGGCGTCCTCCATAGTCGAAGCGGTGGACGCCCGCCAGAGGATCTCGCGGCCGGGATAGCGTGCGCGCACGCGCTCGAGGTCGAAAGCCATGGTCAGATCAGTTCCAGCCGGAAGTTGAGATCGACGGCCGTGGCGGAATGGGTCAGCGCGCCGACGGAGACGAAATCCGCGCCCGATTCCGCATAGGCGCGCACCGTCTCCAGCCTCACGCCGCCCGAGATTTCGGTGACCGCGCGGCCGGCGATGTAGCGAATCCACTCCGCGGCCTCTTCCGGCGTCAGGTTGTCGAGCAGAAGATGCTTCGCCCCGGCTTCCAGCGCCTGGTCGAGCTCGGCGCGCGTGCGGACTTCGATCTCCACCGGCAGGCCGGCCTCGAACGCCCGCTCGAGCGCCTGCCGGACCCCGCCCGCCGCGGCGATGTGATTATTCTTGATCAGCACCGCATCGAACAATCCGGTCCGATGGTTGGTCCCGCCGCCCGCCGCGACGGCCATTTTCTCGAGGCGCCGCAGGCCGGGCGTGGTCTTGCGCGTGTCCAGGATGCGGCACCCGGTCCCGGCGACGGCGTCGGCATATCGCCGCGTGAGCGTGGCCACGCCGCTCAACCGCTGCAGGAAGTTGAGCGCCGTACGCTCGCACTCGAGCAGCGTCCGCGCGCGTCCCGAGACCTCGGCAACCACCTGTCCGGGGCCGGCGCGATCGCCGCTTGCCAGTTTCAATTCGAGCGAGTCGACGCCGCCGCGCAGATCGTAGATCGGCGGCAGCAGTTCGACTCCGGCGACCACCATCGGCTGCCGCGCCAGGTACCGCCCGCGCGCCTTGCGGCCCTCGGCGACGCACGCCATCGAAGTGATGTCACCCGGACCAATGTCCTCCTCGAGCGCGCGGCGCACGGCTTCCAGAATCTCGGGGTGGAGAAAATCGAACCCCATGGTCAGTCCAGCCCCGCCAGCGAAGCGCGGCTCTTGGTGAGCTGCGCCTGGTATTCGCCCAGCTTCTCGCGGATGCCTTGGACCACTTTCCCGGGCGCCCGCGCCAGGAACGTCTCGTCGCCCAACTGCCGCTGGCTGTTGGCAATCAGCTTTTCGAGCTGCTGGACTTCCTTCTCCAGCCGCTTGCGTTGAGCATCGAGTTGCGCCGCCGGCACGCGCAGCGCGAGGTCGAACTCGGTGGTCGAGCGGGCGGCGCCTTCGAGTTTCGGCGCCGCGCCGGCTTCCAGCGCCAGTGTGACGTTGGCCAGCTTCCGGATGGCCTCCAGTTGCCCGCGCACGATCTCGACGGCTTCGCCGCGCGCGTACAGAACGCCATCCAATTGCTGTTTCGGATCGGTCTTCATGTCGGCGCGGAGGTTGCGCGCCGCGGTGACGATCTCCTGCACCAGGTCCATGGCGCGCTCCGCCGCGTGGTCGGTTGCCGCCGCCTGGTACTGCGGATAGCGCGCCAGGGCGATGGACGCCGGCCGCCCCTGGACGCCCTCGCTCAGGCGCTGCCACAACTCCTCGGTCAGGAAAGGCATCACCGGATGCAGCAGCCGCAGCGCCGAGTCGAACACCGTCAGCAGATTGCGCCAGTCCGCGGTCGGCCCGGAGTTGTCCTCCAGGCGCAGTTTCTTGAACTCGATATACCAGTCGCAGAACTCGTGCCAGAAGAAGTGCCAGAGCGTCTGCGCCGCTTCGTGGAAACGGAACTGCTCGAGCGCGCGGTTCACCTGTTCGGCGCACCGGTTGAGCCGGCTGAAAATCCAGCGGTCCTCGAGCGCCGGCTCGAGCGTGCCGCCGCAGGATTCGGCGACGCGTGGCGCGCCGGCCTCCCCCAGCCAGGGCTGGACGCCCGAGCTTTCCATCTTCAGGAAGATGAACCGCGCCGCGTTCCAGATCTTGTTGGCGAAGGCGCGCGCGCTGGGGCACTTATCCTCGGTCCAGACGATGTCGGCGCCGGGCGCGGCGCCGGTGATGAGCGCCATGCGCACGGCGTCGGTGCCGAACTTTTCGATCACGTCGAGCGGGTCCACCGTGTTGCCCTTGGTCTTCGACATTTTCTGTTTGTCGAAGTTGCGCACGATGCCGTGGATGTAGACCGTGCGGAACGGCACGTCGCCCATGCATTCCAGGCCCAGCATGATCATGCGCGCGGCCCAGAAGAACAGGATCTCGTAACCCATGATCATGAGCGAGGTCGGGTAGTAAGTGGCGAGGTCCTCGGTCCGCTCCGGCCAGCCCATGGTCGAGAACGGCCACAGACCGGAACTGAACCAGGTGTCGAGAACGTCGGGATCCTGCTGGATGGCCGCCGAGCCGCAATGCGCGCACGCGGTGGGGTCGGTCAGATCGACGGTGACCTGGCTGCAATCGCGGCAGTGCCACGCCGGGATGCGGTGGCCCCACCAGAGCTGGCGCGAGACGCACCAGTCGCGGATGTTGACCATCCAGTCGAAGTAGATCTTGTTCCAGTTCTCCGGAACGATGGTGATGCGCCCCTCCCGGACGGCCTGGATGGCCGGTTCGGCGAGCGGTTTCATGCGCACGAACCATTGCTTCGAGATCAGCGGTTCGATCGCCGTCTTGCAGCGCTGGCAGCAGCCCAGGCTCACGGTGTAGGGATCGACTTTGCCGAGCAGACCGAGCGCGTCCAGGTCCGCTACCACACGCTTGCGCGCTATGAACCGGTCGAGCCCCGCGTACGGCCCCGCCTCGGCGGTCATCTTGCCTTCCTCGTCGATGACCTTCACCCGGGGCAGGTCGTGCCGCTTCCCGGCTTCGAAATCGTTGGGATCGTGCGCCGGCGTCACCTTCACCACGCCGGTGCCGAATTCGGGGTCGGCCACCGGGTCGAGAATGATCGGAATCTCGCGGTTCATCAGCGGCAGCAGGACCCGCTTGCCGTGCAGGTCGGTGTAGCGCGCGTCCTTCTGGTTGACCGCCACGGCGGTGTCGCCGAGCATGGTTTCCGGCCGCGTCGTGGCGACGGTCACAAACCGGTCCGTGCCCTGGACCGGATAGCGCAGATGCCACAGGTTGCCCGGCGTCTCCTCGTGGTCCACTTCCAGGTCCGACAGCGCCGTGTGGCAGCGCGGACACCAGTTCACCATGTACTCGCCGCGGTAAACCAGTCCCTTGCGGTGCAGGCGCACGAACACCTCGCGCACGGCGCGCGACAGCCCCGGGTCGAGCGTGAAGCGCTCGCGGCTCCAGTCGCAACTGACGCCCACGCGCTGCATCTGCTGCTGGATGCGGCCGCCGTACTGCCGCTTCCACTCCCAGACGCGCTTTTCGAACTCCTCGCGCCCCAGTTCGCGCCGGTTCAGGCCCTGCCGGGCGAGTTCGCGCTCGACCACCATTTGGGTGGCGATGCCGGCGTGGTCGGTACCCGGGAGCCAGAGTGTGTTGTCGCCCGACATGCGCCGCCAGCGGATGATCGCGTCGATCTCGGTGTGCTCCAGCATGTGCCCCATGTGCAGCGAACCGGTGACGTTCGGCGGCGGAATCACCAGGGAAAAGACGCGGCCCGGAGCCGTCGGGTTGGCATGAAAAAGCCCCGAGGAAATCCACCATTCAGCCCAGCGCGGCTCGAACTGCCGGGGTTCGTAAACCTTTTCGATTTGCATCGGAAGCCCCATTTTACCATGGGGTTGCGGGGGAACCGGGCGACCGGAGTGTAACCGCGGATCTTGAGTTCGCCTGGCACTCCGCTGGGGTGCCGGGTCAGGACGCGCGCGAATTGGCTCTGTTCGGAGGAATCCAGGTGCCAACAACGGGTGCGGCGCTTGACTGCGGCAGCTTCGGGGCATCCACCCAGGGGAAGACGGGTGACGCCCATCACGGTCAAGTTGTTTCGCCCCCTGTTCGCGTATGCCAAAATCCGTTATACTGTTCACACGAACGCTTGCCGAAATGTTCTGAGCCATGAGTGAACCGCGAGATGTACGGGACCCGATACATGGCTTCATTCGCCTGTCGAGCCACGAGGCCGAAGTCGTTGAGACTCCAGTGTTTCAGCGGCTCAGGGGCATACGCCAGCTTGCCATGGCGAACGTGGTGTACCCCGGCGCTCTCCATACCCGGTTCGACCACACGCTTGGTGTCTTGCACGTCACAAGGTTGCTCTGCGATGTGTTCAATTTTCCCGATGAGGAGGACAAGCGCCTGGTACGGTTGTCGGCCTTGGTTCACGATCTCGGGCATGGCCCCTTTTCTCACGTCTCGGAGGGAGCGCTCGAACTCTTTGCCGAGCGGGAGAAGCTGAAAGACCGATTGAAAGGCGACAACGCCGCCAAGATTCATGAGCTTTTGACTCAAGACCTCTTGCGATCCGATGAGGCAATCAACCGTCTGATCGGCGAAAGCACCATCTCGAGGATCATCTCGCTGTTGTCGTATGGCTACGCAGACCCAATCCTGAAATCCGTCGTTTCCGGCCCGTTGGACGCTGACAAGCAAGACTACCTGCTCCGGGATACGTACTTCTGCGGTGTAAAGTATGGCGTCTTCGACATGCAGCAACTTCATCGTGAACTTCGAGTTGCCGATGATCCGACGCAGGGAAGGCAGTTGACGATTTCGAAGGATGGCGTACATGCTCTTGAGCAGTTCGTACTTGCCAAGTATTTCCTCACAGCGCAGGTATACTGCCACAGGGTTCGACTCATCACCGATCAGATGATCGTTCGGGCGATCAAGCTCGGAATCGAAGAAGATCAGATTCAGGACTTGCACGACCTGTACCGATACGATGGCTCGGATGCTTTCGTTCGAAACTACACGCAATGGGACGATTCGAGATTCCTGCTGACTTTCGGCGCTCCCGCGCTGAAGGGTACCTACTGCCACGACATCGTTGAAAGGCTCAGAACCAGGCGCTTGTTGAAGCAGGTCTTCGAGTCGGCGGTTGGTCAGCTTCCTGAGTCTTGCCAGGAACTTGTCCGAGACATAACCAAGCCGAAGCACCGTGAACTGCGCCGTTCTCTCGAACAGAAACTGGCAGGCGTGATTCAGGACAGTGGTTTTGCCTTGAAATCCGGGAGCAAGGATGCGTCAAACCTTGTGGTCGTAAATTCGTTCACACTGAAGTCGGTTCGAGAGCAGTCTCGGGACAATGAAGGCCCAATCCTTGTCGGCGAAGGCGCCGACAAGACAACTTTTGAGGAAGCCTCGGACCTGTTCAAGTCGATTGATGAGAAGATGGTGCGGCCTCAGTTTGCGCTGTACGCTCCGGTCGAGTACGGCAATCCGGCGGAGCGACGATCCATGCAGGTGAAGCTGAAGGAGCCGATTCGGCGATGTCTGGAAGGATTTGGAAATGGACAATGAAATGTTAGCTCGTGATGTTCTGACGCTTGCGTACAAGGCATTCGACGGTGAGATGGGAGGGAAGACCCTTCTTCAGAAGCGGGTTTACTTCCTATCCGTGAGGCTTCAGATTGATATGGGGTACGAGGCGCACTACTACGGGCCTTACTCCGCGCAGGTTGCGTCTCTGAACGCCGAACTGAAGTCGCTTGGCTATATCTCCGAATTGTCTTCTGCGTGGGGTTACGACCAACGTGGCTTCGAGATGACTCGGTACCATTTCGAGCTCACTGAGCTCGGCGCTCGAATCGCCGACCGGAAAGCAGAGAATCAGTCTGAGCTTTGGAGCCGGGTCCAGACAGCGGCTTCGGTGGTGAAGGGAGCTGGCGAGCTCGACTACATGGAATTGTCGATCGCCGCCAAAGCGTATTACGTCCTCAACAAGCTCAGTGGGAAGGCAACGCTTGAAGACATCGCAGGGATGCTGCCGAAGTTCGGATGGAGCGTGACGAAAGAGCAGTTGGAAAAGGCGACCGACTTCCTGGCTAAGGCGAAGCTCGTTACGAAGAGCTAGCCTCGATTTCCATGGCGCGTCTGGCCGAGGCGATCTCACCGTCCGCCTGAAACGCCCCCGTGAAAGATTCCACCCGGCGCGCAGGCCTAGGGCTTCAATCCTCTCGATGAACGGTCTCTGCAGGTAGAGCTCGCCGGCGGCCAGGACGTCGAAGAACCGGCCACCCCAGGGGCCTCATTCCTGCGGATTCGGTTTCCCCTGGTCCGTCAGAATTTGTGACTGTGAGTCCTTCTCACGGGCGGCCTGGAATCCCCAACTGACTAATTCGCCGAGGTCGAATCGGAATCCGTGCTGCTTCGAGATGGCGGCGGCGCGTTTCGACAAGTCCTGGCGAGTGACCCGTTCCGCGCGGGGCAGGGCGATGAAGATACGGTTCCCTGCCCCCTCGATACGGATGACATACAATTCGCTGAACGCTTCCTGGTAGGTCCTGACCATGTCGTCGTACTGTCGATTCGTGCTGCGACTCCAGACATTGCCGGCCACCAGGCCGCGCGGAGTCAAGGCCCGCCGCACGGACTGCAAGAACTCCACCGTCGCCAGGTGCCGGGGGATGCTGTCCGGCCCGAAGGCGTCCAGAAAAATGATGTCATAGGGCTGGCGGGTCTGCTCGATGAAGCGGCGTCCGTCGGCTGCGTGAGCCCGCATCCGCGCATCCTCGCGAAAACCGAAGAACTTTTTGGCGACCCGAACCACCTCGGGATCGATATCCACCACATCGATGGCCACTTGCGGATAGTGCTTTCGCAGGAACATCGGGATTGTCCCGCCGCCCAACCCCACGACCAACACACGCCGCGGGTCGTCACACAAGGCCAGGCCGGTCATGACGACTCGCGTGTACGGCAGTTCGAGATGATCGGGGTCGCCGGGTTTGACGACGCTCTGCCGGGCCCCATCCTTCTCGAAAAGCAGGGTTCGCAGTCCGTGCTCGTCTTCGGTGACGACAATGGTGTTGAAGGCCGACTTGCCTTCGTACAGGATGGTCTCGGCGTTCGCGGCGACGAGGCAGACAGCCAGGAATAAGGCAAGTCCCAGCAATAAGTGCAGACGGCGTGTCATCTTTCGTTTCCTTTGGCGGCCACTGTGCCCGGGCTTCTCCCGAGCGGCACGGATTCAAACCAGTATATGCCAAGACGCTCGCGGCGAACCGGGTCCGGCGCTCAGCGCCGGAGGGCGGGCTTCCGCGCGGGGCCCGCCTTTCCGAATATCCGGCGGGACCCCCGCGCGTCATCCGCCAGGAGTGGCTCAAGGCGATGGAGCGGGAGCTTGCCCGGTTGGGCCGACTCCCGCACGGTTGATGTTATGCTATCTCCTTTGGAGGTGGGATGTGGCTATTCGTGTCATTCTTCTATTGGGCCTGTCCTGCGCGGTCTATGCGCAGGAGTTTCGGGGAACCATTCTCGGGCGCGTCACCGACCCGTCGGGCGCGGCGGTCGCCGGCGCCAACATCGAAGTGTTGAATGTCGACACGAACGTGCCGGCGCGGACCACCTCGAACGAGTCGGGCAATTACCAGGCGCCGTTTCTGTTGCCCGGTAATTACTCGGTGCGCCTGGACCACGCCGGATTCAAGCGGGCCGAGCGCCAGGGAATCCGGGTCTCGACCGGCGCGCAGATCACGCTGGATTTCGTCCTGGAACTTGGCGCGACCTCGGAGACGGTGACGGTCACCGCCGCCGCTCCGCTGCTCAACACGGCCAGCGCCGATCTGGGGCAAGTGATCGACACCTCCTATCTGGGCGGCATCACGGTAAGCCTGTCGCGCAACGTGCTGTATGCGGTGCGCCTGGCGCCCGGCATCACCGGCGGCGGAGGCAGCGTGACCGGGAACGGCGCGGGCACTTTCTCGGTCGCCGGCGGCGGTTCCACCACCGGCCGCGTCGAGTACATGATCGACGGCATTCCGAACACCGTGGCCCAGAATAACGGCGGGCCGGTGTACATCCCCTCGGTGGATGCGGTGGAGGAGATCAAGGTCCACACCACCATGTTCGACGCGCAGTACGGCCACTCCAACGGCGGCGCCATCAACATCACCACGCGCGGCGGAACCAACGAGGTGCACGGCGTCGCGTATTTGTACAAGCGCTGGGCCGCGCTCGACGCCAATTCCTGGACCAACAACAGCCGCGGCGTTCCGAAGGGGCCGGTCAGCTACCGCCAGTACGGCTACCTGTTCAGCGGGCCGGTGCTGATTCCGAAACTCTACGACGGCCGCAACCGCACCTTCTTCTCGACCACGCTCGAACAAGACCGCGACGCGCGCGACCTGACCCGGGAGGCGCGCGTGCCGACCGACCTCGAGCGCCAGGGCGACTTCTCGCGCACCCTCAACCGGCGCGGCGGGCCGTTTTCGATCTACGATCCGGCCACCACCACGGTCACCGGCGGAAGGGCCGCGCGCCAGCCGTTCGCGGGCGGACGCATCCCGGCCGCGCGCATCCACCCGGCGGGCCAGGCGTGGCTGAATCTGCTGCCCAAACCGACGCGCGCCGGCGACACCCAACTGGAACTGTACAACTGGGACGCTTCCAGTATCTACAGGGTGGAACAGACGCAGGAGAGCGCGCGTATCGACCACAACATCTCCTCGCGGCAGCGCCTGTTCGGGCGCTTCGGCCGCCTGGTGCGCGACCAGGCCGCCAACACGCTGATTCCCGGCCAGCACACCATGCCGGTTCAGGGCGGCTCGGACCTCGAGCACCTGATCCGGCGATTCGACAATGTCGGCATCGACGACACGTTCACCTTCTCCCCGAGTTTCATCGGTTCTTTCCGGTACGGCTACGTCCGCAAGGTGGACTCGACCGAGCGCGGCGCCGTCGGCTTCGACACCGCCCCGCTCAAGCTGCCGCCGGCGCTGACGGGCAACCAGTTCGTGCCCGGCTGGCCGGTTTTCAACCTGGGCGAGAACATCCCCACGCTCGGCTCGAACCTGTCGTTCACGGCCAACGACCTGCACTCGATGATGGCCACTTTCACCAAGCTGGCCGGGCGTCACAGCTTGCGCTGGGGCGTGGACTGGCGCGTGCTGCGGTGGAACCGCAATTCGCCCGGAAGCTCGGCTTCGGGCGATTTCACGTTCAACAATGTCTTCACCCGCTCGGATCCGTTCACGCCCACTTCCGGCGACACCTCGGGTTCCGGGATGGCGTCGCTGCTGTTGGGGCTGCCGGCGTCGGGTTCGCTGGGTTACACCAGCTCGCTTTCGCTCCAGAATCACTATGTCGGCGTCTACCTGCAAGACGATCTCAAGATCAACTCCAAGCTGACGCTCAATTTCGGCCTGCGCTACGAACTCGAGACGCCCTACACGGAGCGCTACAACCGCATGAGCTACTCGTTCGATCAGAACGCGAAACTGCCGGTACAGGTTCCGGGGCTGGATCTGCGCGGCGGCATTCGCTTTTCCGGCGTGGACGGCTACTCACGGCGTGGCGGGAGCCTGGACAAGAACAACTTCGGACCGCGTTTTGGCTTTGCCTACAGCCCCCGGCCAAAGATGGTTCTGCGCGGCGGCTACGGGATGTTCTACAGCGGGCAGGCGTTCAACACCGGCTTTCTGGCCGACGTCGGCGTCTTCAACGCCACCACGCCTTTGGTCGGTTCCATCGACAACGGCGCCACGCCCTACGCGTCGCTGGCCAACCCGTTCCCGGAGGGGTTGCGGCAGCCGGTCGGAGCGTCGGCGGGCCTGATGGCGCAGGCGGGCGACAGCCTGAGCTTCTTCGACGACCGCCGCCTGTCGCCCTACAACCAGCAGTGGCAGTTGAGCCTGCAGCGGGAACTGCCCGCCCAGACGCTGGTCGAGGCGGCCTATGTCGGCATGCTCAGCCTGAAGCAGTTCGAGAGCTTCAACCTGAACGAGAAACCGGACCAGTACCGGGCGCAGGGAGCGGCCGAGAACAACCGCGTGAACAATCCGTTCGTCGGCCTCTTCCCGGCGACGTCCACCCTGGGGCAGGGCGCGACCTTTACGCAAAACCGGTTGTGGGTCCGTTACCCGCAGTTCACTTCGCTCACCGTTCAAGGCGCCAACACCGGGCGCGCCATCTACCACGCTCTGCAACTGAAGGTGGACAAGCGGCTGACGCGCGGACTGAACGTGTTGTGGACCTACACGTTCTCCAAGCTCATGGACAGCGAGACCACCAGTCTGGTCAACGAACGCCACTACCGGACCGTCTCCGGCCAGGACCAGCCGCACGTCCTCCGGCTGGCGGTGGCCTACCAGTTCCCGTGGAAGTTCAGCGGCGCCGGATGGAACCGCCTGTTGAACCAGGCGTTCGGCGGGTGGGCCCTCAACGGCTACTTTATTCACGAGTCCGGCACGGCGATGGAGATCACGCACTCCAACGGGCGGCCCAACCGCATTCGCAACGCCGCCTTGAGCGGCTCGGTGGGCCAACGGCTGGGCGACCGGCGCGACCCGGTCACCAAGCTGCCGCTCAACCCCTACTTCGACATCACCGCGTTTGCGCCGCTGGCCAACCAGTACGTGGTGCCGCCGGAGCCGCCGCGCTTCGCGGAATTGCGCGCACCCTACACCCGCTCGCTGAATCTCTCGCTGTTCAAGATTTTCCCGATTCACGAACGGATCAAGCTGCAGTTCCGCGCCGAAGCCACCGGCGCCACCAACTCGCCCAATTTCGCCGGACCCGGGACCAACATGTCGAGCCCGACGACTTTCGGCATTATCACTTCGGCGGGCGGGTCGCGGGGCATGCAGGGTTCGCTGCGTTTGATGTTCTGACAGGAGCGCACATGAAAAGGTTAAGAGCCCGCGTCAGCCACTTGGCCCGCCGTGGGGCGGGCCGTTTGGCCGGCCAGGACTTTCGCCTCGGGCGGTTAGCGGTTCTCGCCCTTGTGCTGGCCCAGTGCGCGTTTCCGGCGGCGCGCGAAGAGAGAGTGGCCTGGTTTCGGCACGGCATCGAGGCGGCGTTGAACCAGGCGCGCGCCGAACTGGCGCGGCCCGGGGCGACGCCGTCCTCGCGCGACCTGCCCAACGCCGGGCTGGCCGTGATGCTGCTGGGCGGGGATCCGCGCGAGGCCGAGAAGTTCGTGCTGGCCTCGTTCGCGCACCAGGACCTGGATGCGGCCTCGCCGGCCTACGGCACCATCCCCTGGCAGGTCGGCCGTCCGGAAATCAAGGACGCCAACTCGATCGAGTTCAACATGCAGCCCGTGGGGCCGCTGTTCGCGTTCTATAGCGCGAAGCTCTCGCCGGCGTTCAAGGAGCGCATGAAGCCGCACATCCAGGCCGCATTCGTCGCCCTGCGGCGGCACAAGGTCGCGGTCACCTACACCAACATCTACCTGATGAAGACCGTGAACCTGATCCTGTGCGGCGAGGCCGTCGGCGATGAAAGCGCCGCGCGCGACGGCTACGCTCAACTGGACACCTGGATCGAACACACGCGCCAGGCCGGCATCGGCGAGTTCGACAGCCCGAACTATTACGCCGTCAACCTGAATTCTCTGCTCATGGGACAGCGCTTCGCCGCGCGCCCGGAAGCGCGCGAGAAGTTCCGGCGCCTCCTGGACCTGTTCTGGAGCGACATCGCGGCCAACTACTTTCCCGGGCGCGGGACGCTTTCGGGCCCGCACAGCCGCGGATACGAGTTCCTGCGAGGTCACGAAAGCGTCGAGTTGTTTCTCTACACCGAAGGGCTGCGTCAGACCCCGCCGCCGTTTGAACCATCCATCGGCCGTCAATTTCTCCTGCTGAGCGAGATTGCCGGCGGCTACCGCCCGCCGGCCGGGGTGCTGAGCCTGGCGTCGCTTCCCGAGCGCATCGTCGAGTCGCGCTACCGCGCCGAGCCACACCGCGACCGCTACAACTACGTCACGCCCGGCTTTGCCGCCGGGAGCGCCAGCGGTCACTACGGCACTCACGACAAGCTCATCAATATCGAACTGGCCAACCAGCGCGATCTGCCGGTCATCTACGTCGCGCCCGACATCATCGACCACCCGTACGGCAAGCTGAAATCGAAGGACCGCTCGGGACACCTCAAACCGGTCCACGCGCCGCTGAACGCCGCCTCGGTGCAGCACAAAGGCGCGCTGCTGACGCTGCTGGATCTGGATCCCTCGGCGCTGGCCGAGACCGGCAGCTTTGCGACCAATGTCGTCGTGCCGGCGGGCGCCGATGCGCTGGTGCTGGACGGCAAGCCGGTCAAGGTTTCCAAGGGGCTGGCCCTGGCCGCGCGCCCGGACTCGGTGCTGGGCGTTCGGGTGGGCAACGCCGGCGTCGCGATCCGGTTCTTCCAGGCCTCCGGGATTGGCCGCCAGCCTGCGAAGTTCGTTTTTCAGGCGGATGAGGCCGGTCTGGCCGAGGGCGCCGCGCGGCTTACCGCCTACCACTATCAGGGCGCCCGGCTGAAGCTCGACGACTCGCACGTGTTCGCCGGCCTGCTGTTCCTGGTCGAGCGCTGTCCCGACCAGGCCGCCTTCCGCGGGTTGTTGAAACGCGCGGCGGCGGTGAAGATCGAAAGCGACGTCGACGGCCTGATCTGGAGCGTCTCGGCGCGCGGCGAAGGACCCGCGCTCGAAGTCCGGCGCAATATTCAGACCCGCGAAGTGCTCTCGCGGCGCGCCGGCGGCAAGGAAGTCGAGTCCAGGGTCTTGACCGTAAACGGCGAGGACATGGCGGCGGCGCTGAAGTGATAGACTGCTTTTCGATTGCGCCTCTCCAAACTACGCCGGTTCTCGCAGATCCTTTTCCTGGCCCTGTTTCTGTTTCTGCTCTTCAAGACCGAGTTTCGCGGGTCGTTTCGCGCCGGCCAGGGGGAGCCGCGGCTACCCTATCCGGTCGGCATCTTCCTGGAGGCCGACCCGCTGGCCGCGCTGGTCAACGCTCTTTCCAGCGGCGCACTCTACCGGGGATTGCTGTGGAGCCTGGCCATCGTTGTCCCGACTCTGTTCCTGGGACGATTCTTTTGCGGCTGGATCTGCCCGCTCGGCACGCTGAACCATTGGTTCAGCAGCTTCAAGTCCGAAAAGAAACAGGGGCCGCGGCGGATCCAGTCCAACCGCTACCAGCGCTGGCAGACGCTGAAGTACTACCTGTTGATCGCGGTGCTGGCGGCCGCGCTGTTCGGTTCCGGTATTGCCGGAATCCTGGACCCCATCTCGCTGACCGTGCGCTCGCTGGCGATGTCGGTTCTCCCCGGGCTCAACTACGCGCTCAACGCGGTGCTGGCCCCGCTGGCGCGAAGCGATTGGATGGCACTGCGGCTCACCGGCGGAGCGATCCACTTCCTGCTCAAGGACACCGTTCTCAGCTTCAAGCAGCCCTACTTCCGGCAGGGGTTTTTCCTGGGGCTGATTTTCCTGACGATCCTCCTGGCCAACCTGCGCATCACGCGCTTCTGGTGCCGCGCGCTGTGCCCGCTGGGCGGCCTGCTCGGCCTGCTGTCCCGATGGTCGATTCTGGGTCTGGAGAAGCGCGCCGGCCAATGCGAAGACTGCAACCGCTGTTTGCTCGACTGCCAGGGCGGCGACGATCCCATCCCCGGCGCGCCGTGGCGCAAGGCGGAATGTCACCTGTGCATGAACTGCGTCGCCGGCTGCCCGGAGGGCGGCATCGCGTTCCGGTTTTTCCCCGGCGCCGCCGCCACCCGCACGGGGCCCGATCTTGAGCGGCGCAAAGCGTTGACCAGCCTGGCGGCCGGCGTGGCGGCCGTGCCCTTGTTGCGGAGCCTGGCGCCAGATCGCGACCGGCGTGTCCGGCCCCCCGGCGCTCTCGACGAGAAGGCGTTTCTGGCCCGCTGCATCCGCTGTGGCGCGTGCATGAAGGTGTGCCCGAATAACGCCCTGCAGGCGAGCTTCGCCGAGGCTGGAATCGAAGGGTTGTGGACCCCCGTGCTGGCGGCGCGCATCGGTTACTGCGAGCCGAGCTGCGTGCTCTGCGGCCAGGTGTGCCCGACCGGCGCAATCTGGGAGTTCACGGCGAAGGAAAAAGGCTGGATCGGCGTCGAAAAGAGCGTTCAGCCGATCCGCATCGGCACGGCGTTTTACGATCGCGGCCGGTGCCTGCCGTGGGCCATGGCGAGGGAGTGCATCGTCTGCGAAGAGTGGTGCCCGACCACTCCCAAGGCCATCTATCTGCGGCCGGCCGAAGTGTTCGACCGGGAAGGGAAACCCAGGCAGGTCCGGCAGCCTTACCTGGATCCCGAGAAGTGCGTTGGCTGCGGGGCGTGTGAATACGCTTGTCCGGTGAAGGATCGCCCGGCGGTTTACGTCACCAGCATTGGGGAGAGCCGGTCCAAGACAAACCAGATTCTGCTGCGACCGTTGCCCGGGACGGGAGCGGTTTCGGGCTGGATCCCGTCCAGTGAGACGCGCGTGTTCGCTGCCGGCAACCTGTGGCAGTATGTCGACGGCGACGCGGATCGTTACATTCGGGCGGGCGTCCAGCGGACGCTGACGACCGACTATCGCTTCCAGAACCAGATCGACGCCGTGGTGGATATCTACGTCATGGCGACGGCCGAAGGCGCCCGGCGTATCTTCGAAACCGAGTCCGCCGAGGGAAGCCGCCCGGTGCGGGTGGGCGACGCCGGGCGGCTGTACGGCATGAGCCTGACTTTTCGCAAAGGGACCTGCTTCGTGCGCCTGATCGCCTATCGGGACGCGCCGAAGATCGCGGACGCCTTGCAGGAGTTGGCCACCGCCATCGCCCGCAAACTGGGGAACGTGGGGACAGGCG
>Ga0315273_10000869_pt1 | contig 32955 bp, 46 predicted proteins | sample YL17G02_0_MG_FD_205753 | JGI IMG/M metagenome (GOLD analysis project Ga0315273, IMG submission 205753) | Sediment microbial communities from Yellowstone Lake, YNP, Wyoming, USA - YL17G02_0 | ecosystem: Environmental > Aquatic > Freshwater > Lake > Sediment | place: USA: Wyoming | collected...
AATGGTTCTTTATGGGAAACAACATCTGAAGAAATTGAAAAGGAAATTAATAACAATGGCGAAGCCCAAAATGATCCCATTCCCGACTGACAAAAAATATAACATAATTTACGCTGATCCTGGGTGGTCTTACAACGACAAATGTCGCTCTGGTTCTCGTGGCAGCGAATTTAAATATAAATGTATGTTGTTGGATGATATTTGTTCATTGCCAGTAAAAAATATTACCGCTAACGATGCTTGGTTGTTTCTTTGGGTAACGATGCCGCAATTGCCAAACGCTTTTAAGGTGATAGAATCTTGGGGATTTAAATTTAAGTGTTGTGGATTCATGTGGGCCAAAAGATGTAAAAAGAATCAAAATAAATGGCATTTTGGCATGGGAAGTTATACAAGGGCGAATGGAGAACTTTGTTTATTGGCCACGAAAGGGAAGCCAAAAAGAGTATCAGCGGCGGTTAGTATGCTGATTGAGGCTCCGGTTGAAAAACATAGTCAAAAACCAAGCATTGTAAGAGATAAAATTGTTGAATTGTGTGGTGATTTGCCAAGAATAGAATTATTTGCCAGGGACAAAATAAGTGGATGGGATTGTTATGGTGACGAGATATAAAACGGTTATTTCTGGAATATATAGAGTCAGAAACACAATAGATGGAAAAATGTATATTGGTTCTTCTGTTGATGTGACACGAAGATTGTGGGAGCACAAAAATAGACTTGTTGGCAACAAAAATGAGAATCCACATTTACAAAATGCTTGGAATAAGTATGGGGCGGACAATTTTGAATTTGAACTATGCGATGAGATTGCTACTTCAATAAATAAAGTAACGAGAGATTACAAGAAATTACTTAAAGATAATTTATTGTTTTTTGAACAATTGTGGTTGGACAATTATTGGGATTGGGGATGTTTATACAACATATTGCCGATAGCGGGAAGCGCACTGGGCAGTGAACATTCAGAAGAAACTAAGAAGAAAATAAAACGCATAATGAATTCAGAATCAGTAAGACGGCGCAATAGTGAAACACATAAAAACAAATTACACTCGGAAGAACACAAAGAAAGAATAAGACAGGCAGGTCTTGGTCGGCATCTTTCCGATCAACACAAGATCAACATAGGTATATCTGCCAAAGGAAGAACTTCGTGGAATAAGGGTAAAGAAGCTACCGAACACATGAAAAATATGGTAAGGGGAGAGAACAACGCTTCGGCAAAGCTAACAAAGAATAAAGTATTGGAAATACGAGCAAAACACATTACTGGTCAATACACTCATGCCCGACTAGGTGTTGAATATAATGTTAGTCGTAGAACAATTGGCAGGATTATCAATAACGAAAAGTGGAGATCGGTATAATGACATTTGTTCATTTACACAATCATACCCATTACTCAATAGGGGATGGATGTTCAAGTGCCAAGGATCTTGTCACGAAAGCAAAAGAGCTTGGCCATAAAGCAATCGCTTGTTCGGATCATGGAAACGGGAATGCCCTATACGAAGCGTGGAAAGAAGGCAAGGCAATAGATATCAAAGTCCTTTGTGGCGTTGAGGTTTATCTTGGTGCTCAGTTAAAAATAGAGGATGAAGAAGGAAAAATAAAAAGGGACACTTCATACCATAGTGTTTTACTTTGTAAAGATTATCAGGGATATCAACAACTTTGTAAATTGCTCTATAAGGCCAATAAGGAAACCTATTATTACAAACCCGTCATATTGTTTGATGATTTTTTTGCCATTGAGCCGGGCCATTTGACAATTTCTACCGCCTGTATTGGTGGGATAATCAATAAATATTTTTTAGAGGATCAAGATGAAGAAGCCTATAAAATGGCAATTCGCCTTAAGGAATTTTTCAAAGATGATCTTTATTTTGAATTGATCCTCAATGAGCTTAATGAACAGAAAGTATGTAATGAGAAACTTCTTAAACTTGGAAAAGATATTGGGCATGAGAAATTTATTCTTACCAATGACACACACTATCCAAATAAAGAAGATATTAAAACGCAGGACGCACTCAAACTTATTATCCGGAAGAATACGATAAAAGAAATCGAGGAACATCCGGAAAAAAGTCCATTTGCGTCAGTAAGAAAATCATTTATTTGTTCCCGGCAAGACTTCCATGACTTTAATAAGGAATTTGGCTTTAATTACGATGATTCTCAAATAGATTCGTGGCTCGATCTTACAAATGAAGTTGCCGATAAATGTAATTTCCAATTTGACACGACCACAAAGAAATTTCCAAAAGTAAAAGTTCCCGAAAAATATAAAGATGTCAATGATTATTTTAAAAAGCTTTGCGTAAAGGGACTTACGGCGAAAATAGAATCCGGAGAAATTCCCAAAGAAAAAACAAAGGAATATGCTGATCGGCTTAAATACGAAATGAAGGTTATTTGCGCCGCTGATTATGCGGATTATTTCATAATTTATTGGGACATTTTTGAATGGGTAAGGGAACAAGAAATTTGGGTAGGACCAGCAAGAGGATCGGCCGGTGGTTGTCTAGTTTCATTTGTTCTTGGGATAACAAAAATTGATCCAATAAGACATGACCTTATGTTCGAGAGATTTTTAGCAAGCTCACAAGTAAAAATTGAGGAGGATGTTATCGAAGAACTGGGTGATGGCGAAAATGGTGATCAAATTGTTGGACCAATAAAATCAAACATTATTAAGAAAGAAATTAAACGGGAAGAAATTAAGAATGGTAAAAAGAGGATTGTTACCAAAATTATTTTGGATCGTGTTTCAGCGCCCGATATTGATAGTGATATAGATTCTGACTCCAAGTCCTTTGTGGAAGATTATCTTCGTATTAAATATGGTGAGGATTCGGTAATTCATGTGCCGACTTACTCCGAATTCCATGTGAAATCGACCCTTCGAGATCTGTGTCGAGTTTATAATCGTGACGACGATGGCTTGTTTAATAAAATTTCGAAGGAATTGGAAGAAGATGTTCCGGTTCAATTTAGTGACAACATTGAGGAATATTTGAAGAGTTTGTGCGACAATAATGAAGATATGAAACAATTTGTAGACAAGAATAAAGATATATTGCCACTTGCGAATTCACTTTATCGAAAAATTAGACATCTTGGGAAACATGCGGCTGGCGTTGTTATTTTTGACGGTCCGATTTATGATTACATTCCCGTTCAAAGGACCGGTGGTGAGGTAATTGCCTCATTTAGCGAGGGAACCACAAAGAAATTCTTGAGCGATCTGAAAATATTGAAACTCGACATTCTCGGACTTGATACCGTTTCAATCATTAAAGATACGGTAAACATGATTAAAGAAAAGAAGAATGTTGATTTAACGGAGAAAATTTATCATCTTGATTTAGAGGATGAAAACATTTATCGGACAGTAAGAGATTATGAGAACGCCGGAATATTCCAAATGGATGGTTTCGGAATTAATAAACTTGCGCGGGATGTAAATCCACAATCTTTCGAGGATGTGGTGGCAATTTCGTGTCTTTATCGGCCAGCAGCCCTTCAAGGAGGTCTGGCTTATCAATATGCGGAATCAAAAAACGATCCAACCAAGAAAGTCGATGTTCCAAAGATATTTCAAAAGTATGTGACGAAGACCTATGGCGTAATTCTTTATCAAGAGCAAACAATGTTGTGTGTCGCGGAAGTCCTTGGAATTTCTCTAGGAGAATCCGATAAATGGAGGAAACCATTTGAATACGGATTCAGGAATGAGTGGGTTGACGGCCTCGACCTACAGAATCTTGATCGAGAAAGAAAAGATCGACCGAAACTTGACGGATTTTTAAAGGCATATGACGAAAGAATAAAAATTACACATCCAGAACTGACGGAACAAGAAAGACAAGAAACATTACTTTACTTGCTTAACTTTACGGGATATTCATTTAACAGAGCGCATGGTCTTTCTTATGGTTACATTACGATTATGTGTCTTTGGCTAAAATGTTACTACCCGTCTGAATTTTTTACGAGCCTAATTAGTAGGTGTGATGATGATGATAAGCGCAAAAAATACATTATGGCAGGGAAAAAGAAAGGGCTAAATATTCTTCCCTTTAGCGTATTCAAATCGAAGTTTGCTTGTCAGCCAGAAGGCGACAATGGATTGAGACTTGGATTATCAATGTGTAAAGGTTTTGGCACTAAAGCATGGGAAGAGTTAGAACCAAGACAAAAATTAATAACTGATTTAAAAAGTTTTTACAGTCAATCATGGTCAAAGATGAATCGAAAATGTATTAAAGTATTAGCTAGCGTTGGGGCATTTGACGAATTTGGTTATACGCGGAAATCCATTTTAGAATTTGTCGAACAATATGCGGACAATACAAAAGCTGCGAAAAAGAATAAACGATCAAACGAAGAAATTTGGGCCATTTTGGAGAAAGCGGATGGTAAGAATAAAGAATTAAATAAGAAAGAATTTCTGAAATTGGACAAGGAATTCCTTGGATTTTCCACACAACAGATATTGGATGATTCATTTGCGCAGATTCAGGAAGTTTTTAAACGAAATAAAATCGGAACATTTGCGGACATGTCCACAAAAAGATCTGGGACAGTTGGCGGTTTTGTTGAAAGTATTGTCGATAAGAAAACAAAAACGGGAAAATTGTATTATGAAATCGTTTTATCAGATGGTTCACAAAGTAACAGGGTAAGGATTTGGCCATGGAATCTTGATAATAGTTTCGATGGCTCACAACTTAGCGAAAATTCTGTTATTGTATTAGATTTATTATATGAAGACAAATTCGGATTTTCAACAATGAGAAATGGAATGTTTAAAATCATCCAAAATTAAGTCCATTCGATAATCATCTGCTTTGTTTTCCACATTTGTGATGTTTTTCTTAATTTTTCTTTTGTTTCTTCTGATGGGTGTTTGTCAATGTGCCACAAGCTATTTTTACGGCATGATTCTTCTGACATCTTCTTGCCCTTACTCCAAGGAATTCTACCTATCATTTTTTGACGGCGTTCTTCGGGCATTTTCTGCCCCTTATTCCATGCGATTTTATTTGCTCCACTGAGTTTATTCCTATATTCTGGTCTATCCCACATTTTCTTCGATGCTACTGACAATCTTTCTAGCGTTTCTTTCGATGGATGCTTACCATACCATGGGTTTTTATCATTCAAGTTTCTTTGTCTATCTGCTTCTTTATATTCTGGTGTGTTGTTGATTCTTTTCGCATTTACACTTATCTTTCTCTTGTGTTCTTCGGTGAGTGGATATCCAGCATATTCTTTTCGCCAACGACCACTATTAGATCCACCATCGTCGATGTTGACACATTTAATACCGTGTTTAAAACAATGTTTTCTTATAAAGACAATGTATTTCTTTTCATTTTTGTCGGTCTCATCCACATCATAACATTCAAAAAATTTATTACCTATTTGTAGCCATCCGAGAAACGGTACGGGAATATTGTTTTTTAATATTACGGGAATCGGTTTCATATTGAGCGATAATAATTTTTTAATCCAATTAACTTTGTAGCTTCTTTTTCCCATTTCGGATAGGTGTTTTGTGAATCTTCTATTTAAAAATTGTGTTGTTTGTCCTCCATATCTTATGATTCCATATCTCGGATCAACAAGACCATAAATTATCCCGATTTTATCTTTTTCTTTTGGTGGTAGCCGTTCGATTGGATCTCCTTCATCCGTTTTACACTTTTTATTATTTGTGATTTCATTTTCTTGTGACGATGTTTGTTCTTCTATCATAAAATAATTATCATTGAAATGACTCGCTGTTATGTTGACGAGCAATGGAGTTAGTAAAAATATGAGAAAACAAAACACGGATGGAATGGTTAGGATCGCACAGGAAATTTACGACATTATCCGGCAATATTGTGCGCAGAAAAGATTAAACATTAGGGATGTAGCTAACGAATCAATGAAAGAATGGGCAAGTAAACATATTTCAAAAGAAGATTTTAAGTTGGTTAATGAAATTATAAATAGAAATTAGAGAATTAATGATGAAAAACCCGATAACCGATGTTAATAGTTTTGCCGATATGGCTACGAAGCGGACGGGAACCATTGGTGGATTTGTGGAATCAGTAACTCCTAAAAAGACCCGCACAGGTCGTGATTTCGTGGAAATCATGCTAAACGATGGGAATGAAAGTCGTCGGATCCGTATATGGCCTTGGTTCCTGGGCGACGGATTTGATGTAAATTCAATTGACGATGGAAGCGTGTTAATAGTAGATGTGATTGACGAGGATAAATGGGGGATGAGCAACATTAGGAATGGGCAATTGCGCCTAATCCAATAAAAGGTTAAAATGGCTTATTTACATTGTCACACTAAAGATTGTGGTTGGTCACAAGGCGACTTTTGGGAGGATCCACGAAATCCTGGAGCAAGTAAGTATTGTTATCACCCATTTAGAAAACAGACCGTTGATGATTGGATTGACTACTTATTCAAAGATAAAATTTATCTTGATTTGTCATGTTTCGAAGACATGGGCATGGACATAAGTAAAATTCACAAAGATGAAAAGGGAAGTTATGTTGATTCGCGTGTTTATGTCGCTTTTGAATTACGAAGAAGAGCAAGGAGTATTGAAAACATGGATGTAAAAACATGTGAAGAGTGGAACAAAACAAAAGATTCTTGGACTTGTCCAAAGTGCGGACAAAGAAATTGGGACATTGATTAGTGATAGGCGGTCCGCACATTAAAACTGTTGTTGCCGATCCTCCATGGCCGGGACCAATAGGCGATTGGAGATCTAAGCCTTTAGTTGTTACTTCATATAGTTTAGGACGGAAGCACAGAAAGGCTCCGAGTAATGTTTATCCGTTAATGAGCTTGGAACAAATAAAAGAATGCTGTCCCACTACTGATCCAAAAGCACATTTGTGGTTATGGTCGTTGCCCCAACACGTAGATTGGGCTTGGCAAATGGCACTGGATTGGGGTTTTATACCAATGCACCTATTGGCGTGGGCGAAACCGGGATTAGGAACCGGCGGGTTCCAAGCCAATACAGAATACATAGTATTAGCGCGCAAAGGAGGTCCGATTAAGAATTCATTTGGCAAAATGTCAGGAACTCATTATTCTTGGCCAAAAACCATGAAGCACTCCAAGAAACCAGATGAAATGTTTGTTTTGGTAGAAAAGGTTAGTCCTAGTCCCTATTTGGAAATGTTTGCTCGCGAACGTCGCCTAAATTGGGAATCGTGGGGTAATGAAATAGATTGAGGGGTATAAGATGGGCGATTTAATAGAATTACATAAAGAATTTAATGGGCAGCGGAGAAAACCGGGCGAATGGGACAAAGCAAAAAATTCGTTGGCCGCCATTGCTTGTGATGAAAAAGGCAATGGTTGTGTGTTGTGGTATGTTGGTTTTCACATCTCTAACGAGATACAGGAAACAGGTTTGTCATCGTTGGCCGATTTAGGACTCGATGATGCGCCTCATGGATTGTCGGTTTGGGATGGTAAATATAAGTATTTTGGGGATGGAGATGATACAGAAGCAAGACCACAAGGCACATTTAGAAATCCAACTTTTGAGGAATGGGCGGCAATCATCGCGGGAGTTAGTCCGTGGAAAGAGGAAGAGTGGAGAATCAAATGACAATGACAAAGAAACGTATCGAAAAAATTCAGAAGCAATTTGGTAACATGATTGAATTCGACAAAGAAAAGAATATCTTGCGCATGATATCGCCGGATTGTTGTAAAGGACGTGTTGCGTTTACTGTTGAAGCGCTAGAAGATATAGAAACGTATTATAATATCAAGCCAGAGTGGCTATTTACACGAGCAATGTTTATTTGTGATAAATTCAAAGGAGATTTTGAAGTAGATATAACAATCACCGATCTTCAAACAGAAGGAAAATCATTTTATATTAAATTCGTCCATCGCGCGGAAAACGATAATCAAAAAGACCGCGTATTTGAACACTATGTTTTGCCACTAATGTGAAACGGGGAATTAAATGAATTTAAAAGAATATCAAGATTGGTCACAAAGTGTCTGTATTTATCCAAAAGATAAAGCCATTGAATATGTTGCCCTTGGTTTGGCTTCCGAATGTGGTGAACTTTGTGGAAAAATTAAGAAGATGTTAAGAGATGACAATTGTATAATAACCAACAAAAAGAAAGAAGAACTCATTGGGGAAGCAGGCGACTGTCTATTTTATCTTAGTAGAATTTGTCAAGAAACCGGAATATCATTACAACAAGCAATGGAGGACAACATAAAGAAATTAGAAGATCGTAAAGAGCGCGGTGTTCTTGGTGGTAGTGGAGACAATCGATGACAGAAATGGTTAAAGCCGGACCTTGTGCTAAACAAGTGGTTGTTGCCACCATTATAACACCAGACGGATCTTATTTTGTATCGACGAATTATTGTATATTAGCGCAAGAAACTTGTCCTCGTGTTGGAATGAAAACCGGGGAAGGATATGAGCTTTGTAAATCAATTTGTGACCAACCGGCTCATGCCGAAATAAATGTATTACAAGCTGCTGGCAACAAAGCAAAGGGTGGTAAATTGTATATCTTTGGACATACTTATGCGTGCGATTCGTGTAAACAAGCAGCAAAAGAAGCTGGTATCGTCGAAATTATTATTGGTAATTCACCACCAATAACATCTTAGTTTTTGTGTGCTAGGCTTTTTAATAGAAAGAGGAGAATAATAAGTGAAAGTAAGACTGAAGAAACCAATTACTGTTTATAATCCAACAGATTTTATGCCACATGTTGTAGGTTCTGTCGGTGAAGAATATGAAGTTGAAGAAGTAAGTAAAATTTTGGAAATAGATGGTTCTAAAGTGACACTATTCGTCATGAAATTTGACACATTATTTGGTGCTCCTGTCGAAAAAGGGAAAGGTATCCCATTTCGGTCCAAAGAAAGTCTTTTTGAGTGTTGTGAAGAGATAAAAGAAGGGAAGTAATAAAATGGCAAAAGAAGAACAAAAAACAGGTGGCGATGATGAAATTAAAGATACAACAGACGCAATTAAAGAACTTGTTACTCGTTGTATAGAAATTGATGATTCCATTACCAATCTACGTGAAGAAAAGAACGACATGAGGAAGGAATATTCCAAAAAGTATGGTCTTAATTTGAAAGCGATTTCTGTTGCTGTGTCTGCTGTAAAGAAAGATGTTACTGGCGAAGAATTGTCTAATATCATTGAGGCAATAGAACCAATAATGAAACATTAAACCAGATGAATATAATAGATAATCTTCTTCCTAAAATGGAAGAACGAATAAATAAACTAAAAGCAGATAACGCTAAAATAATTGATAACATATTTTCAAAATGCGTATTAACAGAGGTCATTTTTAATTCTTATAAAGAAAATTTTGAGAGCCTTTCAGAAGAATTAGATAGGGTATTGGAGCGTGACAATGGATCGTCCCCATATTCCCGATATAAAGCATTTCTTATGAAGGAAATAGCGCACGCCGAGGACTTTCAATTAGAACTAAAACAACAATTAATTAAGGAACTCGACATGGAGAGATCTTTGAGCAGAGATACAAAAGAAGATAAAGAATTTCCGATATTGGCAATGGTCGAAGAATCAGTTGTTCAAGCACAGAAATTTTTGAAAGAGTTAAAATAAAACATGCGACATACGATGAATTTACCAGAAAAGAATCTACAAATTCTTGCCAAGCCTCTTTTCCGAACTTGGTGGGATGTCATTGAAACATATCGTCGTCCAAATTATAAAATGCTTGGATTTAAAGATGTGGCGCGATTGGTAAAATTGATTTTTAGAAAACCAATGACAATAAAAGAATTAGATAAAATTTTTTCATTTCCATACAACGAATATGGCGACAGGCAAATACGTCTCACACTCGCCACATTGATAACAACAGGTGTGGTAGAAGCAACTCGACGATTAAAATATTGTAATGGTCGACCTCCATATCAATATGAGTCGAAATATAAAACAATAACCGAGGCTGAATCAAACTCTTTTTGGAAAGTGACAACAAAGAAATGACAAGGAACTGGGCTTCTTTCTGGTCAGATTCGAACAATGATACCGAAATTAAAAGGTTGGCAGAAATTTTTGATTATTTGCCGGAATGGGTCGGCAGATCGATCCTTAATCAAATTGATGCGAGGAAAGATCATTTAATTGCGGAGTTTGGGTGCGGTAATGGTGCTTTACTTTCTTTTATTGAGGGTAAAGATTCTAAAGAAGGTCGCACCGTTGGTATAGATTTTTCAAAGAGGTGTATAGACAATAATTTATCGTCAAAAAATTCCCTACTTCTCAATGATGACGTTTGTAATGTGGAACTCAAAAGTGAATCTGTCGATAGATCTTTTTGTTATTCATTATTCAATTATCTAACCATCGATGAAGCGACTGCGGCACTTAAAGAAATGTTGAGAGTTACAAAGGTTGGCGGCTTTGTTCTTGTGGGTAATGTGATCAGGCGTGAATTTGCCGATGTAATGGACATGAAACTCAATGGAATTCGCTGCCCACAGTTTGACATGGATTTTAATAATAACATTCTATCGAACATGGCAGAAGAAGCTACATCGGATAAATCAAAACATATTGTTTATGACAATGATGTTCTTGGCTATGAGAATAGTAAACTGACTTCGAATCTTTTAATTTGGAAATTGTGAGGAAACACAAAAATGAAAATTGACGATCTAAGTAAGACTTTAAAATTACTCATCGAAAAAGATCCGGCGCGAATGATTGTTGCCGAGTTTATTTTTGACGCAACATCACCATTACTTGAAAATAATCTTAATCTTACATATAATCATTTTACCAAATGGAATGTTACAGTAGATTCCACGATAAGAAGCAACACAGAATATCGTGTTTTGTGTGGGAGCATACAAGCAAAAATCTGTAGTAATATAATTGAAGATTGCCTAGCCCTTAAATCAATTTTATTGAAATAGGATAAAATAGCAACAAATGTATCCAAAAGAAATAACTACGGAACAGGAATTTTTAGGACTTAATTATTGTATTCGGGAGATAGCGAAAGAATTGCTTCGTCAGACGGAACATGTGATAAAGCTTCACGAGAGCAGGGACAATACCTATCATGGTCCCGATACCATTGAAAAATGTATGCGTAATTGGGTTAAAAGCTCCATTATGAAATCGGCAATGGAAATTGTTTTGTCAACACAAAATTTTGTTCGTGAGCATCTGAGCGATCACATAGACATTTATACCCAAACATATGATAGTGAAGAAAAGAAACTTTACCGACCAAAAAGAATAAAGAAAATTAGAAAGGATTAAACATGTCTAGCAATTTAATGAAACACGCAGTTCGTGAAATGAAATTGGCCGGATTACACAAGAAAAATTCAAATTATGACGGAGATATTTATAAATGTGTTTTAGACCTTGTTAAAGCACATGCCGAACATGACCATAGTGGTGGGAGTCATGATTTAACTTTGTCTGTGTTTAATAGAGTAATTAATTTTCAAAATTTGTCGCCACTTACAAATAATCCAAAAGAATGGATGAATGTCGGTGAAAAGATGTGGCAATCGACCCGATGTTCAGATGCGTTTAGTGAAGATAGTGGGCAAACGTGGTATTCGGTAGATGATAAAAAACGAAAGACCCATAAATCGGTAGATTTCGGGGAATAATAGGAATAATGTGGTGGCCGTTTAAGAAGAAGCCAATCACAAAAATAGAAAAGAAAGAAGAGGAGAGTGAAGGGATGACAACGCAAACCGTAGAGCAACAGGTAAAATCATTGAAAGTGGTAATTAAAGATTTGGAAAAGGACAACCAAAAACTCAATATGGATGTCGGTAATTTGCAGGAGCAAGTTACTAGATTAACAAAAGCTGTTGAATTTCTTAGGGATGCTATGCCATCATTGACACCGAATAGACCGGCACCAACGACTCGGCGGTAAATCGCCATGATTGTTAAGTGTCTTGATTGCGCCATTGTATATGAACGGAAGTCCGATAGTGAAAAATGTTGTGATAAGTGTGTCTGTTTGATAGAATGTCCAAATTGTGGTTGTAAAAATTTTGAGAAGATAAATAAAACCGAAGCAAAAGAACCGGCAACTAAGAAACAGATATTACATGATTAGGAGATAGAAGTGTCAACTAAAGAAACAATTAAATTGTGTGACATGGCCCAAAAGATATATAATACAGTTAATGGTGGGTTGGAAAATAAATCATTAGAAGAGCAAGTATATCTGTGGTTTTGGATGAACGAACAATGTCGTCATGTTGAAGATGTGGACATTATGACTAGCGATCTAAACAAGCTAGACAAAATAATAAATGATCCGGGTAGACGGGTCATTGATGTTGAAACAGCCAAAGCCATGAGGCAGTTTTTATCAGAGGAATTAAAACGACATAAAGATGAATTAGAAAACATTAGTAGGAGAATGCTAAATTTTAATCTTGTGTCATCGATTCCTGCGATAAGAGTCGAAGTAGAATGACAGACGGAAAATGTTGGAATTTGAAAAGCCCCGTATTAATGTTTATTCAGCCTGCGATAAAGAGGGACATCCGATAGGCGGAAAATGTATATTATGTAATTGTTCTCCGACCGATATGCGGATTGAAGGTGAAGTTAACGGATTTCTACATACAAATTGTTGGTACTTCGTGAGACAATATTCGCAAAATTTACAATACACATTTGGCGAGGCACTAGAACAAATAAGAAATAGATTATTTAGAGAAGAACAAAAGAAGGAAGAAACAACAACGAAGGGGGCAACGGAAATGGTTGGTGGATGTTAATATGGCGTTTGATACCGATTTCTTTTTTACGCCGGGAAAACTCTCAATAGTGGCTGATGGAACATATGGATCATCGGGGAAGGGGTCGCTTGCGTCATTTTTAACAGAACATGCTGATTATCAATTTGCTTGTAACACTTTTTCCGCCCAAGCAGGACACTGGGTGAGACTCGACCCGACAGAGCCAAATAAGCCGGGACGAACTTATTTTTACCAATCACTTAATAGTTGTGCCTATCAAAAGGACAAATATGAGAAATTGTATATTGGTCCAGACGCAGCTATCGAATTTCCAGCACTTATGCGCGAAATAGAGGAGAATAACATCCCAGTCAAAAAATTGGGAATCCATCCTCTCTGCACAATCTTGCAGGACAAGGACAGCGCCTACGAGAGAGGAGAAGTAGATTATGAAGGGAATCCGCTGTCAAATCGTGGTGATGGCACAATGAAATTCGGGTCAACAGCGCACGGAGTTGCTCCTTGTAGAACCAGAAAAATGCTGCGAAGGCAAGATACCATTCTGGCCAAAGATTTTGTTGCTCTTGAAGAAATGATTTGTGATGTTGAGCGGGAAATAATGGATCGACTCGACAAGGGTCAAAAGGGTCTTCTTGAAATTGCTCAAGGATTTCCGCTTAGCTTAAATTACAAGTTTTATCCAGCCACAACATCAAGAAATGTTACCGTATCGGCAGCCCTCGACGGAATGATGCTACCACCAATTTATGCTGGAAATGTAATGTTGAACTTCAGAACTTTTCCAATTCGCATAGCCAATGATAAATATATTGGTGACGATGGTAAATTTTTAACCTGGGCCGAAATTCAACAATACGACAAAGAGGATAAAAAATATCAAATTTACAAAGGAACTTCTGGCGGTTGGTATGATGATCAAGAAGAAACGACTTGGGAAGAAATAACAAAAAGCAGCGGCGCAGTAGAAAAAATCCAAGAATTGACGAGCGTAACTAAGATGCCCCGTCGCGTAGCAACCTGGAGCAAACAATGTTTGATTGATGCCGTTAAATATAATAGAACACACGGAAGGATGTTTATAAGTATCAATTTTTTAAACTATGTCCAAAATGACATTCTTGGTTATCGAGGTGACAGTATCAAAGAATTCCCAAAATGTATTGAGTGGATTAATAAAAATTTGTGTGATCTGGATAAATTGAGTGCTGAACTTAAAATATTAGGCACTGGACCTAAAACAGACGATAAGATTCTTTTTTAATTCATAATTAATTTATGACTTCTTCTCCTTCTTATCGTGGTCACGATTATCCCGTAGATTTATCTTTTCTTAGTTCATCCGCCGAGCAATCGGCAATTCTTGAAAGTTATTTAAGATCATGCGAGGATCCCGGAGAGAAAATAAATTATTCCGATTGGTCTAATTTCAATACATTCTCCTCGTGCTACAACAGATACAATATTTTCTTGTGGCGATTATTTAACGAGTATGATAGGACTTGGAGTTGGGATGAGTATTTGAATTGGTGGGACAAACTCAATGGTTATGAGAAATATGCTTTTAAACAATACCCATCATATACTGGGCATTTTTATAATAGTGGATCAAATTCCTATGTAGTTGGAGTTGATTATGAAAACAAAATGTCTCTCACTTCCTCTGATAATGCTCTGTCCATAGAATTCTGCTGCCAATTAACTTCATCTTATGCTCCTGGCTTTCCAGATCAATATATGGTTAAGCGGGGCAGAAATATCGATCAGGCGTATTATGAAGTTTTCTTATCGGCTTCGGATCATGTCCTTTGTTCTCTTTCGTCAAGCGAGATGATTTTCAGAGTTCAATCGGGTTCTGTTGTTTTTTCCGCGTCTTGCCCATTTTCGAGTTCTTACTACAATGTCGGACATCATTTTGCTTTTTGTTACTCTTCTGCTGGTGCCGAAACGAGGGCCTATGTCGATGGCACTCTCGCTCTTGTAACTTCTTCGAGTCCAATCGGTTCTCTTGTTCTACAGACTGGATCGTCCGGTTATAGTCCGTCAGTTTATATTGGCACGCGTTGTCCTGAGCCTCCTCCTGGCCCGGCAATTGGAGAATATCTTGAGGGATCGGTTGATGAATTAAGGATTTGGAACTCTTACAGAACGGCAGATCAAATTGCCGAATACTATAATCGACACATTCATTGGGAGCCAGAACTTATTCTTTATGCTAAATTTAATGAGCCGCACTACATAACAGCCGATGGATCACCATATAATGTCGTCTATGATTATGCTAAGAAACCCATAGACCTTCGCATCCAAAATTACAGTATTGTAAACAAGGTATCTGGTTCATTGGTGATGGCCGATGGCTATGATCATTATGATCCGATCATTCTCGAAGATTACCCAGATGTTATAACCCATATTAATGAGGTATGGGCGTCAGCGAAAGAGTTTGATGCCACAAACAGGTATCTTATCACAAATTTAATTCCGCAATCCTATATCGACGAAGAGGAAATTGCCAAGTCGTATAATTTGACCAATCTTCTTTATGTTTTTGCTCGTCAACTCGATGAAATGAAGGTTCATATTCAGGAAATTGGAAATTTTAATAATGCTGAATTTGTTCCATATAAACTTCTTCAAACGGCAATTAAGCTATATGGTTTTGAATCATTCGACAATTTCCCGATGGCCACGATTGGTGATTATTTAACTCGACATTCAGCAAGCAACGACATAATATATTCTGTAAGAGAAGTAAACGATATTTTCTGGAGAAATCTATTATCAAATATTTCTTATATTTACAAAACCAAAGGAACAAAAGAATCGATTAATTCCTTCCTTCATTGTGTTGGGCTTAATGAGGAAATAGTTTCAATAAAAGATTATGACTCGACATATTCTTATCCGATTACAAGTTCATATGTAAACAAGACAAGATATTCCAAAGTCCTTAATTTTGGCGGAAGACCAGATAATGAGGACATAGAGGGAACAAATATATACTCGACGGCATCTTATTTCGCCATTTCCGCATCACAATTGTCGTATACAGCCCAACCAATATATATAAACATAGAACAATTAATATCATTTAAACCATATATGTATTATGAGTCCGGAACTTTTTATGAAAAAATTGTAACGAGTCAGCCGAATATAGAAACCGGGTCGTTGTGGGGAATAAAATCGAACATTGTGGGCGGCTACAGTGAGTATTGTTTGTTGTTCGTGCGCGATATCACATCATCGTTTGGTCAAATAGTATTAAGGACAAGTTCTTCCATTGATGGTGATATATATAATTTGACCACTCCAATGCTGGACATTTTTAATGGTGATTATTATAATGTAGTGTGGAGGATGGATTTAAGTCCGATTATTCCCACGCACAATGTCGATATAAGGAAACTCGGTAGTGATGGGGAACCGGAGTTGATTTATTCGGGATCTACAGCATTTGAACCCACATTTAACGATCCCGCTATTTACATTGGTGCTTTTACAGGTAGTAGTGTCTCGACATATAGAAACACCGAAACTACACAAACAGAAGTAAGATTGTGTAACTACCCTTTGTTGGATGAGGATCTTGATGCCCACTGCAAAAATTATACGTCCGTGGGAATGAGAGATCCGGAAAGTCAATATGTGAGTTTATTTTGCCACTGGATCTTAGATGATGGGATACAATCAACAGCGGCAGGAACAATTGATGGCATAACAAATTATAGTTCATATAAATCATCATTGGATGTAACTGGGTCGTTATTTGCTCCGTCAACTACCGGCAATTTCTATTATCATCTTTTTGAATATAATCACCTGTGTCCGGATGTTTCCCTTAAATATAACACGAACGAAATAATCTATGGGGATCACGACAAAATAAATACTGATTTTGATCGGGTGGATATGTTATCGGTTGAATATAATGCGATAGATGCTTTAAATGAGGATCAGACAAGATTGTTTAGCAATATGAATAAAATGAGCAATTTAATTGGTGTTCCAATTCTTGCCCACCACAACAATTATGACTTAAAAGGCATAAACGATGCTTATTTTACAAGATTATCTGGAAGCGTGTCATTTGTGAATTATTTCAACAACATCGCTGGGGTCGACAAGTTTTATATGAGAATAATTGAGAAATTGATACCGGCAAGGTCCTATTTTATTGGCGAAGAGAAAATAATAGAGAGCCACATGTTGGAAAGAAATAAGGAAGTGACAAATCTTTCAAAAGAAACAACGGTATATAGAGACCTGGGGGCAAGCTTGATGAGCAGGCCGGTAATGAGAACAATGGGCAGTAGATAAATTAACAAACAATTTCTTGTTTTCAATTTAAAATTAACATATAAAGGAAAACAAATAAAAATGGAAAATGAAAAAAGAAAAAATCTGCCAATTTTGTCGGTGGACGCAGACGGATGCCTCAGGAATTTTATATCCTCTATTATCACAACTTTTCGTAAGCATATTCCCAATGTAAAAATTGATGTGTTGAACAATGAAAGAACAAATACTCAGGATTTCGCATTTTATAACATCACCAAGTCATTTCCAAAGATGTCTCCTGATGATGTGAATCGTTTTTGGATTTATGATCATCACGCCGATGTAATGTTAAAAGCTCCTGCTTATGAGTATGCTACCGAGGCAATAAATAGATTAAGGGCAATTGGATATCCCATCTGGATTGTAACTGATCAGGCGACCGAGGATCTGTTACGAGACACTGTTAAGTGGTTGAAAATTCACAAGATTAGATATGAAAAATTATACTGCACCGCTGAAAAAGAAAAAATTGATTGCCAAATTTATATTGAGGACAAACCATCTACGATTGAAAACATAATAAGGGCTGGCAAAAAGGTAATTGTTTTTGATCACATTTATAATCGTGATTTGCCAAAAGACATAAAAAATAAGGTTGTTCGTGTAAAAAATTGGCGTGAAATTGTTGATATTCTTGAAGATCTTGCTGGAATGAGAAGATCGGCAAAAATTTCGGCTACTCATCCATTACAAAAATAACAAATACATGATTGATTTAAATCAAAAAATAATTCTGTTATCGACCAAAATAAGAGGTCTCATAAATGAATTTTCACGGGAGAATTTTCCACAATTATTCAATATAAGCCCAAAAGAATTAACTGAAAAACCAGAACTTATGAATGCTCTGTGTGACTCGGTAGAAATGACTATTTGCGCAATTGCTGTTGAAATGGGTTTCACTCGAAGAATGCTCGTTGCGCTACCAAGTAAAGAGATTGATGAAATGATTGAACATTATGAAAAGGTTGGTGCGGGAGCCTATGAAGAATTACTAAAAAAGAAATTTATCGATGCTGCGGAGGAATCGGCGGAAATAATAGATATCGACAAAAAGAATGAGTTGAATTAATGTTTTGGATTGTTCTATCAATTATTTTTTTCTTGTTGCTTGGTGCGAGCATCTTTTTAAATATCAGGCTATATAAAGCGCATGTGAACTTAGTCGGATTTTTTAGTAAAGAATTTAAAATAATAGAACGAGACTATGAATTTTTTGACAAGGTTGCTCATACTAATCTACTTATCGAAGATCCTTTGATACGCAGCAACCACAAGCGTATTCAAGCAACGAGAGATCGTTATAGAGAATATGTTGAAGGCGGGAATTTTCCGAAGTCAGATGAAGAGTAGGAAATCCGATCAAGTCTTTGGAAGAAGTCCTTCCTGTCGCAGCATTTCTCGTTGATGGCGATGAATCTCCCACTCTTCGGCTTCTCTTGATACTTTTAGACAATCTGCCGTGCTGAGTCCTTCTGCCCTTGCCTTGTCATAAGCAATTTCACCAGGAGTTGGCGGATTTGTTCGAATGCCCTGGAGATAGGCGTGGACATTCATCGTATACCCCATGGCATTGAGTAAGAATGGACGAATCTTTTCGATATCTGCCTCCTGGTATGCCTGTGCTCTTTTGAGCATCTTCACAAGGGCTTCCGCATCAGCAATCGCGAATTGAATCCGGTCCTTCTCTTCTTGTGTAAGTTTCATCTTTTTAACCTTCCCTTTGCAGGATTTCCTCGGTGGTCATCGGTGTTTCAGGTCGGAAAGAACAGATTGCGTTTCTCAGTTGATCTGCCCAATCCGGTGCGCATGTCGCCAGGAATTCCTCGTCGATCACCTTCGTTCCATCACCTGTCTCCAGAATGAATCGATTTCCTTGTGACCATCCCGCCGATTGCTTTTCGAGGATCAGGCCGTCAACAATTTTCCGATTCTTAACACACGCGGCGAATGCGTCGATGGCTTCGCGTGGATTTCGGTCCCCGATGCCCACCATTACTGCGTAACAGCGAATAGCCGTAGACCTCGGGAGTGAATTTTGGAGCGCAAGGCAAGTGAGAATTTCGTGATAATTCGCCATTTTCTTCCCCTAACTCACCATGTCGCTGAAGCTCCCTTCGTCATCGTCCAGCCCCGCCTCGGCGCACAGGCACGCCTCGGCCTGCTTCGTCGTCTTGCTCGTCATCGTCTTTCCTCCACCTCGTAACCCTATTAAATCATAATTAGTGGGCTTTTGTCAATCACAAACACATCCCAGGTAACATGTAATTTTTCATGTAGTATAATGTAAGATATGAACAAAACCGGAACTTATTTAATTCGCAACTCAATAAACAACAAAGTTTATATTGGGTCTGCCGTGAATAAGAACCCAAATTATGGAAAGCAAACCTGGAATAGTAAGTTAAAAGGAGCACGTCAAGAATTGGTGTGTCTTCTTTTTAACAGAACAACACTAAAGGATACCAATGTGGTTTAAAAAGAAAGCATCGTCCTCCACTATTAAATACAAGAAAAGGATTGCCAAAAAAAGAACTCCTGAACAGAAAAAACGAGCAAAGGAAAAAGAATATAAAAAGAGGAAACACTTCTGTACTACGAAAAGCGGAAAAAGAATCCCTTACTTCAACAAAGATACTGGTATATCAATATCCAAATTTATCTGTTGTAAAGATCCAACAGAAAAAAGTAAAATTTTTGAAGAAGAACTTAAAAAACCATTTATGACCCTCGCGAGTAACCTCATCTTTGTGTATAAAGCGAGTGAACTTGACGACATCACGAATTTAAGGGATGATTGTGTTCGGTTTATGTATATGAAGATGGAAACATATGATCCTAAAAGACCAGAGAAAGCTTTCTCTTATTTCAACATCGTGGCAAGAAATTGGTTGTTCCAACAGCATAATTTGTTCAAGAGATCCGAAAAAAGATTCTCCTCTATAGACGAGACACAGACAAACAATTATTTAAGAGAGAAATCAAAATCAAATTATGATGAGGACGCGCACGCATTTTTTGATAAGGATTTTATTTTATTTTTATCGGAGAATTTTGATGTTATTAAAGATTATTGTGTAGAAAGAGATGCGAAAGTTCTTGGTGGTATTGTTTATCTCCTTCAACACATAGAAGACATAGATATATACAATAGAAAAGCAGCCCTTCTTTATCTCCGTGACATGCTTAATATGACACCAAAACAAATATCATTATCACTCGGAAGACTAAAAAAAATATATTTCGAACTAAAAAAGAAATGGGTAAAAGAAAATTCATAAAGATAATTAAATTAGAGGTGTCCATAAGATGGCTAAGAAAGACTTCGAACAAATAGAAGAGAAAATTTTACATGATAGACAATATTTGCTTGATTTATTGAAAAAAGTTGTCATTGCGGATAATTCTGATTTCTCAATTGTCGGTGGAACAATAAGTAAAATTTCCGAGACGTTAGCTAGGTTAAACGAACAATTGTTCAATTTGGAAAAGTCTCGTTTGGCCACCAAGAAATCAGACAATAGTTCAATTGATAACGATTATAAAGAATTGGCAGATAGCGTTCCTACCCAATTTTCTGATCGAACTCAATCACCCTATCGCAATTTGGAGGAAGGGTCTTCGAGGAGTAGCACATAGCTAATGCGAAACGAGAAGATTAAACGGGAGATTAGAGTGGCCAAGATGTCACCGCAAGGTGGCGTCGTTCGAAGGCAACTGAACGGTCTGGGTGTGGCAGCCCGGAGGATGTCGCCATGGGATTTAAGAAAGGATCACTAGTTAAGCATCCAAAATATGGATTGGCATATGTTGGTGGGCATTGTGGAGGAAGAATAACCATATGTGATTTAACTAATGGTAAAAGAGTAAATCACCATATCAAAAATAGCGATTGTAAATTTTTGACTTATTCTAGTTGGAGAACATATTGTGCCAATTAATACCGCGAGAAACCCATTCACGATTTTTCAGCGAAGTATGAAAGATTCAATGAATACCAAGGAGGAATATGTCCTCTATAGGGCTGTTGTCAAGGAAGTTGATTTGGTGGGTGGATTGTATAATAATGGTGCGAGTCCAATAAATTCAATTAAGGGTATTGTTTATAAACCACATGTGGACTCCAATGATTCTTCATTTACAATTCTATGGCCGATAGATGATTATGATTCAAAGCCAATTGCTCCGATGGAACATGTTTTCGCAATTTTTGAAAAATCTTCTCTCGATTATGGATTTTATTTTGGGCGGATTCCGAATAAAGATAAAAGCTATGTAAGTGCCGATGAGGATCTTATCCAAAATATGTCTGATATGTCTGCGGCGGAAGCGTTTGGGGTTAGCGAGAACCAACAGCCGATAACAATTAATGACATCGTGACATCCCAAGAGGATTTACAAAGCATCATTGACAAATATAAATCGAGTCTCAAAAAAAGAATCGCGTTTGAAAAAAGAGTTCAAGATCATTTGTTGTCATGTAAGAACACTGGAAGAATTGTGATCGGTGGTGATAGAAGAGACACACCAGCGAGTGGATATGAAGATGGAGAAGCAATTGATTGTGTCGTCGGTGTAAAAAAAGAAAATGGAGATCCGGACTTTGAAAATGACTCCTCAAGGACATATTTATCATCAAAGAGCAATCCAATTGATGGGCTTGGGAATCAAGATAAAGAAGCCCTTTGGTATGTAAAAAGCGACAACGATGCTCTTATCGCAAGGAAAGATATTCTCATTGAATCAAAAGATGGTGGCTCAAAAATCAAATTTAATAGGGATGGTTCAATAGAGATTTTTGGGAAAATAAAAGTTACAGTTAAAGCGACGGATGGCGAGACAACTATTGGCGGAGACACGGGAAATAAAATAGTGACAACAACTAACATCAACATACCACAATTGCTTACCGAGGCCGCAAGTTTCTTAAACGGTATTACTTTTTCCGATATCGTAATTGGTGCCGCACCCACTTCTCTAACGGCAATCCAAAATGCTGCTGGTCGCCTACAAACAATTGCTGCGGCCTTAGTTGTAGCACAAAAATCAAACGCACAATAAAATTCGCCCAGTTAAATAATTAAAATAAGGAAATGTCTAGCAATCAATACAACATTGCTCGTCCTTTGTCCATTTCAGACGAAGGTATAGCTTTCGAGTCTGATCCTGATGTTCCGGCGGTTGTTAAGCAAAATTTTAAAAACTTATTATTAACCAAAAAACAGGAACGCTTCTTCAGGCGATCTTATGGATGTGATCTTCTCAACTTATTGTTTGAACCAAAAACTGATGCTCTTAAAAGATCAATTGCCGAAGAAATTGTCAAAGCAACAAATATTTGGTTGAAATTTATTAAGATAGACAAAATTTATGTTATTTATAGTGAAGATCAAATTCCGAGTGATTTGCCGGAAACGGTTCAAGAACCAAACGAAACAGAAGTTCTCGTAATCATAAAATATTCATTTACTGCCGGGGTGGATAAGATATTGGATACCCTTTCGCTAACTGTGACTACATACGGAGAACAATGATGGTAAGTGGTAATAAACAGATATCATATTTGGGACAAGATTTCGCTTCATTTAATGATGGGTTCTTAAACTTTATGCGCTCGTATTATCCTCAGTCATATTCCGACTTCAGTGCTGGTTCAAGTGGCATGATGCTTACCGATTTATTAGCTGCGTCGGGGGATATGTTATCTTTCTATTTAAGTCGTGTGTTTAATGAGTTGGATCCTGATCGTGCTGTTCAAAAAGAATCCGTTTATCGTATGGCGAGAATTCTTGGGTATAAACCACCGCTTAAGGCAGCATCCCTTGTGGATCAAACTTTTTATGTTAATGTCCCGGCAATATACACAACCGGCATTCCTCTTCCGGATTATCGATATGCTTTTCTCCTAAAAAGAGGATCAAGAATTCTCGCAAACAATGGGACGAAATTTGAAACTTTGTATGACCTTGATTTCTCTGCGGCAACTGGTTCTGATTCTTATCGACCGTCACTTGTAAACACGGCTACGGGAATGGTTGAATATTTCGCATTACAGAGATCAGTTCTTGCCTTATCGGCGGAAACGAAGAAAAAGACCTTTAATATCAATGATTTCGTAAGATATAGAAAATTGACCGTTGATGATGCCGATTGTATCGATATTTTTGACACAATTGACACGAGCGGGAATCGATGGTATCAAGTTGACCATTTACCACAAGATACCGTTTTTGAAGCTTCTGTGAATACAAATTATGATAGTTCTCTTGTTCCATATGTTCTTAAACTTAAAAGAGTTCCGCGAAGATTCGTGACTGAGTTTGATTATAATACTGGTTATATCTCGCTTAACTTTGGTTCCGGCAAAGAAGATACAAATGATGACACAATTGTCCCAAATACCTCGGAAATGTCAATTCCACTTTATGGAAAACCTTATTTCACTGGATTTTCAATCGACCCGCAACGACTAATTAATTCAAAGACTCTCGGGCTCGCCCCATACAATACTGTTCTCGATGTCTTTTATCGTGCCGGTGGCGGGGCGTCAAGCGTCGTTCCATCAAATACAATTAAAAAAGTTGATAATGCTCTAATAGAATTCAGGTATTCTGGTCTTAATGATGCCATAAAGTCAACAGTTATCAATTCGTTACAAACAAACAATGATCAACCATCTCAGGGCGGGAGAGATGAACAAACACTATTTGAGATAAAACAATACGCCAAAGCAAATTTCGCGGCCCAAGATAGATGTGTAACGGCGGATGATTACATTGCCCGAATTTTCTCAATGCCCAGTATTATGGGTTCAATTTGTAAGGCGCAAATAAAGAAGAATTGTAGATCGTCAAACATTATTGATATGAGTGTTCTTGCCTACGATGAAAATAAAAACTATGCTGAACCAACAGATACTCTTAAACAAAATATGAAAGTTTATTTAAAGAAATATGCGATGTTAACTGATACGGTTTATTTATCAACATCAAACGTTATCAATTTTACAATGTCATTTAAGGTTGTGGCGCAACCAAACGCCAATAGAAATTCAGTATTGGCCCTGTGTTTAAATTTCATTACTGGATACTTTGATAGAAGTGTTAGAGGGATCGGAGAGCCGATCAAGAAATCTGAAGTAGTAAAAGGTCTTCAAGGTCTTGATGGTGTTTATTCAGTTGGGTCGATAACTTATTCGTTTACGGATTCTTCAATAATAGACTCAGAGGATTCTGGCTTGATTTCGTGTCCCGACGGATCGATATTCCAATTGGCTGACCCGCTGCGAAATATATCCGGCGTCATACTTTAGGATATCCTTCTTAGATAATTAATTTATGATCATACGCATACCCGCCTCAAAAGATACTTTTATAATTAACGATTTCGCAAATAACCATCGTTCTCAATCTCTTTCTTTTAACAATGGCGCGTCTCCAACACTTGATATCTTTAAGAGCCTTGACACAACTTCTGGTTCTCTTATGGGCGGAGATTCATATGGTCGTTCTTTACTTTATTTTGACACCTCGTCTTTTGACACTATCGCCAACTACTATGGATTGTCCACGAGTTCAATTTCTTGTTCACTTCACCTTTACAACATTGTCCATGGTGATACTGTTCCAACATCTTATTATCTTGTGGCCCATCCGATGTCTCGAAGTTTTGATGAGGGTGTGGGAATAGATTCTTGGGATTATGGTTATTGTAATTGGCTATCCGCTTCTTCAACTGTAATTTGGACAACTACCGGTTCTGATTATGTTGGCTCCGTTGGTTGTTCGTTTAGTTTTGATTCTGGTGTTGAGGATCTTTGTGGTGACATAACTTCGATTTGGAATTATTGGAAAAATTCAGGATCTTATGGGCTTATTGTGAAATTAACTGATACCGAGGAACAAAATAATATTGACTACTATGTAAAGAGGTTTTACTCGCGACACTCGACAGATCGAAACAAGTGGCCATGGATTGAAATAAAAATCCCAGATACCATAAGAGATCGAAGGGGATATACGATAGTTGGTCGCAGCGGGTCAATTTATTTTTATAACCTTTATGATGGTAGTTTTGAAGATATCCCCGCTGTTGGCACTGGCTCAATGAATATTACTCTTTATGATAATGTAAGCCCAGCATCTTGCTCTTTTTCAGCGTCGTTTACTTCGTCATGGGTAAATACTGGTGTCTACGCTTCGACAATTTACATTCCGTCTTACTCGGGAAGTATTCTTTACGATGTGTGGTCTTCAGGGTCAATAAACTATATGACCGGTTCTGTCGTTATTTATCAACACACGGGATCACAAACGGCGCAGCAAGAAAAATTGCTTATCACAATTGACAACCTTGAAAGTGAATACAAAATTGATGAATGTGTTCGATTCAATGTTTACGCAAGGGATTTTCCGACAGAAATGAATATTTGGACAATTCCAACATATGCTGTTCCTATAAGAATATTCGATAATGCCTTTTATGAAATTTACGACTATGTTAACGATATAACGGTGATTTCGGCTTCCGATTATACGAAACTTAGCTATGATTCTCAAGGCATGTTTTTCCAGTTTCCTATGTCGTCATTAAGCCAGCTAGAATATTATGAAATTATTCTGAAGATTAGAAGAAATAAAACATACGAAATATTTAGAGACAACTGGAAGTTTCGAGTAATTTAACAATGCCTCGACAAGACCCCCGTTTGACAATTATCTTTAAGAACCATGAAACAATAATTTACCTTGTCGATGGTGAAATTGTTCGACGGGACTTTAATAGAGAATTTACTAGCGGTGGAAATGTTGGTAGATACCCAAATTTTATGCCAGAATCTGATATCTGGGTTGAATCAACACTTAATGATAAAGATAAATTGTTTAATACCGCCCATGAAATTGTTGAGCGGCATCTGATATTGTGGAATAACCTTGAATACAACAAAGCGCACTTAAAATCATCGAAATTTGAGGCCGCAATTCGAAGAACTAGCACATCAATTGAAGACCCAATAAAACTTGCCGTTGATATAACAAATCTTTGTAAAATAAATTGGTGGTTAAGGAACCAACATGGTCATTTGTGGCCGATGTTTATCTGCTGTGAAAGTGGTGGGCGAAAAGTTGATCTTGAACAATTTGCAAATAGATGTGTGGGAAAATGTGCGGAATCAAAAATATACTGTCCAATATGTGGTAAGGTGATGCGTCACTTAAAAAATGGCGTGGACCATAAATTTCCTGACTTTTTCGACACCCACAAAATATCAACGGATATCAAGGATTGGATTTCAGAGGAAATGGTTGAATGGTTCGAGGATAGGACAAAGCGTCACATTAATCTTGTCCAAAAATACTGTGAGAAAATAGAGAAATATGATCCGGTTAGGTTTGCCGGATTAATAGAGAGAGGAAAAGAGCACGATTTAAGTAAATATGGAGAGATAGAAAAAGACCCTTATATCCTCATTTCATGGAATTATAAAATCAAAAATAGTGGAAAGAAACCCCTCGAAATGCCATTATTTATTAAGAGAAAACTTAACGAAGCGACTGAGCATCATATCAAAACATCCAAGCACCATCCAGAAGCATGGAGCCCAAGAAAGGCCGCTCTTTTAAATACATCTGACAGGGATAAAGCACCCGAAAAAATAATTGACGCAACCAGAATGGATATTTTGAGCGTTGGCGAGTTGTCAGCAGATTGGCTTTCAATGGGGGTCGAATTACATTCGGATGTAGTAAAATGGGCGAAAGATAACATAAATAAACGCTGGAAATTTACAAAAGAACAAGAAGGACTTATCTGGGAATTGATAAGCGTGGGTATCCAATGATTTCTTTGAAAAAGTTAATTTTAGAAACAAAATATAATTTGGGAGGTGTGGCAAGTATTGATATAGATCCCGCAGAAAAGCATAACCTTCCATATGAGTCAATAAAGATATATCGTGGGGAAGCTTTTGATTGGCTAGATGACTTTTTAAAGAGATTTGGTGGATTTCCACAAAAGGGTGATGAAGTTACGGTAAAAATAGATCGTTTAACTTCCTTTTCGACGGAGCAAGATACAGCAAATATTTTCGCATTTCAATATAATGATCGGGATAATGCCTTTCGTGTCGTTTATTCTTTGGTCGCCAAAAGTGATGATATTCACGATCTAAATTTTGATAACGAATACCAAAAATATAAATTTAAGGTTGAACACGAGATTCTTTTGAAACCCGGTAGATATATCGTAAAGATAGAAAAAATTGTTTATCCTTTTTTATCGGATTTGAAAGCTCCGACATGGCTCATTTCGACAGAAGATGCCACAAAAAACATAAAAAGTAAATTGTGGGCGAGAAAAGAACAAGATAAAGAAGAATACGTTCAGTTCCTGATAGCTAATAAAGCTAATTTGCGGGAACAAAAAAATTATGTTAGATATTTCGCTTGGGTCGACCCAAAGGGTAAAATTCATCCATGTCCCACTGGAACTATTCATGATGATTGGGCAATGCGATACTTACAAAATACAGATATTGAAACTTGGACAACCATAAAAGGTAATGTTGGCGAAAGTGATTATAGACAATTTTCTGAGTATTTACTTAAACTTGGGTGGACTCGTCAGAGTGATTGTTCTTTTGAAGTCGACAGAATTACAAAAACAATTGTGTGGAATATCCACGATGCTGCTAAGGAAATTGGCTGTAGAACTGTTTTTGTGAGTTCTTTACAATCCGATTACGATTTTATTGAATTGCCGCTTGATCAATTTGTGGCAGAATATGGTTGAGTTATGATTTTACAAGAGAAGCGTTCTTATAAATTTGATCTCCAACAAAAATTTGATGAGTTCAACCGAGATATTTTTAACGACGAGATAACAATTGCCGTTTCTTTGTCATGGAATTCACAGATGCGGCAGAAACTTGGTGTGACTAGGTATCAATTTGATGCTACCGGATTTTGGAATGTGCGAATTGTAATGTCTTCATTTTTTGATATGACAGATGTCACATTTCGGGAGACGCTCATACACGAGATGGTTCATTGTCTTATGTTACAAAATGGATTGCCAGTGGATCATGGCAAAGAATTTGTCGATAAAATAAATGAAATCAATAGCAAATTTGGCACACATATCACAGTTACGAATGATGAGCCATTAACAACGGAACCAAGATTACAAAAGAAAACGGAAAATATCATAATAAAAAAGAACAAAAGTGGAAAGAAATCGATAGCATTACTTGGTAAGAAGATATTAACATTCATCATGAGCATTGATTGGCAGAAATATGCGAGTGACAGAAATTATCCACCAGAAGCAATTGAATCGATAAAATTGTGTATCACCACTGCCGATCAAACATGGCGATTGGCCCATAGTCTCGCAACCAAAATTCGATTTCAGCAGTTTCCCGACGATCCAAAAATAATAGATGAGATAGAAAACAATTCGCAGTTGGTCCAACAACTCTACCCTTAGTGTGTTAAAATATTTCCTTGACAGAAGAAATCAGAAAAATTGGTCCATCGATACTTGTTACATTTGATGAATGTATGTATCACTATTATCTTACTTATGTAAAGAAATTATCCGTTTTTAAGCAAACAGTTGATACCGCTTTTGGAAATGCTGCCCACGATGCGATTCAATATTCTTTTAAGAAAAGATCATTAGTGCAAGCAGAAAAGATATTTTTTGATCATTTCAACAATCATTTGTTTGGACTTGGTGGTGAAAATAAAATTCAAGAATTGATGAATGATGCTAGGAACATTTTTGATAATATCGATAACATTAACAAAGAGATAAGTCTTCAAGAAATTTCAGATGTCGTTTGCGAAGAAGAAATAAAACAAAAAATAAACGATAATTGGTTATTTAGTGGTCGGCTCGATCTTGTTTTCAACTATAAAAAGAAATGGCGGATTATTGACATAAAGACGGCAAAAGCGACATGGACATTTGATAAACTTCAAAATATCGCGGTAATTTCTCAGCCGTTACTATACAAATATTTTTGGGCGAAAAAACACAATGTAACCGATCTCACAAAAATAACCACTCATTATATGTTTCTCAATAAAAAGGCAAAGGGAGAGAGTGCGGTCAAAATAATCAAAATCCCAAGTGGACCGGAAACAATGAAAAAAGCTCTCGATAACCTCGAAAATACGATGAAACTAATTGAAAAGAAAAAATTCTATAAAAATTATTCGGGATGTAGATTTTGTGAGTTTAAAATGACTAAGGAATGTCCTCTTGACGCGCTACAACGAAATTAGAGATTGTCCACAATAATAGCAGTTTTGTCTTGGAGAGCTTTTTGGAGGATTTTTTGCCAATCGGCAGAATTATAAAGTTCAATCCGATTTCCAAACCCGACAACTACCTCTAGTCCACAGATGGGACATCCGTATTTATCCCCGTTGTAAAGAACAGAATTGTTTGAAACGATGAAATCATTCTTCTGGCAACTCATCTCTTTTTGACATTTCACGCAAATTGGTAGCGGCATTAATAATCCTCTCTGTCGTTATCATCCCCGAAGTAATCGCGTTCTCGTTGGGTTTCTGCTCGTGCTTCCATGGCATCTTCGTATGCCGCCTCATCTTGGCCCTCGGCATCTTCGATTGCTTTGTCCCAAAATTGTTCACAATCAACTTTATCAGTAATGTCTTCGCCGGTGTCGTCCCGAGTCACTGAGATAATATCGAAATCACCCGAATCTCCTGGGTCGCAATCATCGGGATCCATGCGAATTGTTGGCTTTGTCGGCGGCGATACATGAGCCTTGACAGTTACTTCTACATCGGCTTCCGTTTCATTGCCTTCATCGTCAGAAAGATTAACGGTTGCCGAAATTTCAACACTGGTTTGTCCACGATGTTGGCGTAGTGGCATTTCTTTATTTCTCTCCTTTCTTTTGCTTACATGCCGATAATCTTTTCTGCGCAAATTCAAGTTCCTTTTTTAGATCACCAACCTTTCGACCCCAGTAATGGACTGACCAAGCCATGTCTCGTCTTTTACTCTCGGTATTTACGAGAAGCCGTCGTTCTTCATCTTTTTCTTTTTCGGCATTTAGTTCTTCACATCGTTTCTGACATTCTTCTTTTGTTTTGAATAATGAGTCCTTTACATTGACATTATCTCCATAATTGTTAGTGTATCGGAAGTCATCAAATGACAAATCCGCTGTTCGACAAATAAACTCTTGTGGTTCAAAATGGTAATAGTTTCTTTTGATCGTCCCTGTCGGCGGCTCATATCCGAGGGAACAACAAGCACAATTTATCGAAACCTTTTCTCCATTCCCCTGAATGAGTGTGAGAGCTTTATCGCCATTACATTCAGGACATGTAATCCATTCTTCGTGATGTCCACGACCGACCCACCAGACCTGTTCACCGATGTCAAAAGGAATTTGAATGGAACCCATTTTACACCCAATTCTTGTTTGGCTCATCACCAAGCAAATTGTCGAGAACCAGTTTGCACCAGTCCTTTGCAGCAATCCTACCACAATCAGGAATGCTTTTGTGATTTGTTTTCAGATCACCCTTCAATGTGGCGCGGAGCTTCTTAAGTTTGCCCGCATCATTTATGATCTTCAACACGGAACGATTGTATTCGCGGGCATTGTCAGTATTCGGGAAGCAATCGGGAAGTGCGGCAACTGCTACCCGTGGATCGTCAGGACCCATCATCACAAAGCCAGCAACCCATCCTGGCTTGTTAATGGACGATGCGAAATCCCTCAACCATTCTTGCTGCATTTCGGTCAACATCATGGTTATAGAATATCATATTTAGGGTATTTTTGTCAAGTATATATGGATGGGTAATTGACAGACGGGCCGTCAAGCTGTATAATTAAAACAAGATGATTAAGTTTATGGATCTATTAAAAGAAGATATTTCCGATCAATATCCTCTCTACATTAGCGAACGAAACAAAAAGTGGATTGATCTGCTTCGTAATGCTGTTGAAAAGAAATTTATTTGGAACGTCGATTTTAAAGAAGCGAATTTTGCCCTTAGTAGAAATTTTGATGATATTGGACGATGGGTTTCAAATGGTAAGGGTGGTTCTACTGATGACAATTTCACCGTTGCTACAGCAAAATATGCCGGGGTAGGTGCGGATCAGGTTAGACATACACAATACAGTGTCTCGCAAGGAACATTTCAGAATTTTCAATCGATAAATAAATTGATTCGAATTTTTGAAAAAGCCGTTGTTGTGGATGATGGAACCAGCAAGGTTATTCAGAAATATCTTGAACTTTACAAATCGTGGAAAACCATTAAGGACATGCTCGACGCCGTGAAGTCATTCATAACCAAGGGACGGAGGATTGATCCGACAAAACCCTCTAAGCCGATATATCAGCCACCAACACAATCAACCAAAGTTCTTGGCGAAATCAAGGTGTTGCTTGAGAATTTGATTGAAAAACATAAAGAAGAATTGAAGCAGGGCTATGTTGATATGGTTACCGGAATGGCCGACAGATTCATGAAGGAACGAACTCCTGCCGCAGCTAGCCCAGGTAAATTTTTCAAATTTAATTCTTATATTGTTAGTCTTATTGATTCATTATTTGAATTCGATGAAAAGCGCGACCCATGGGAATACGAGTGGTATAAAGGTGGGCGAATAGTTAAGATTAGGTATCGAAGCGATGCGAATGAGAAAATTGAGAAATTTGCAGTGCGACAAGCTAACGCTGCTGCCGAGGATTTCGTTGCTAGTAATATGAGGAAACTCACCTCCGTTATTGGTGAAAAAGTTAAGGGCGGGACCGAATTGGTAAATAAAACCGTAGATGGGTCATTTGGCGTTAGTTTCAGTGGTCGTATGAGTTTTAAATTTTCGGATAGCACCGGATTTATTACCAGGAACGACATAACAATGAACGTGTCTCCTCGTGGCTTGGTTTTCAATCAATTCCCAATTACTTTTCATGATGTAACTTTCAAGGATGGAACATTTAGGAAATTCGTGCCTGAAAAGGCGATGAACGAAATTTGGGCAAAGGAACAATGATTAAATTTTCTCAGCTACTTACTGAAATTGGTGAACAACTGGCAAAAGAACTTTCTGATACTGGTGTTTCTTTGCTTTCTAAAGATGAATGGGATAAAGATGGTGGTTATTGGATCTCTACGGGTGGTCAGCACCGTTTATATACTCTTCGGCACGATTGGAACGAATCCTATCAATTTGGTGAAATTGGTGCTAGTGGACAGAGGCAAACTGGAACAACAAGAAAATCATATTGGGTTATTAATATTGCTAAGTCATGGGCGGAAACATTAAAGAAACTTCCTGCTCTTCTTAAAAAATATGAAATAAAGAAAATTTACATTCCAGATTACGATGCCGATCTTGATCCAAATGCCACAGCAAGAGATATTGTTTTTGATGAGAATGGTCCAATGATTGTCGGCAAGAAGCACGAGGGGAAAACGGTTGGTTGGGTAAAGGAAAATGACCCATCATATCTGGTTTATCTTGCGACACATATTTCATCTGGGAGTTATGAAACAAAGAAATTTATTGAGTTCCTTAAAGTTTATATGGCCGAAGACATTAAAAAGCAAGAAGAATCATTGACCGGTGATGCGGCAATTCCTTTTGGGAAATATAAAGGGCAAAAATTGTCGGATATTGCGAAGGTGAATGTCGGTTACATTAAATGGTTGGCAAACTCGGATAGTGATGATCGAGGATATACTCCGCATGACGATCAAGGGAAATTGTTACAACAGGCTGCGAG
>Ga0315273_10000870_pt1 | contig 32936 bp, 27 predicted proteins | sample YL17G02_0_MG_FD_205753 | JGI IMG/M metagenome (GOLD analysis project Ga0315273, IMG submission 205753) | Sediment microbial communities from Yellowstone Lake, YNP, Wyoming, USA - YL17G02_0 | ecosystem: Environmental > Aquatic > Freshwater > Lake > Sediment | place: USA: Wyoming | collected...
CGCCAAGCGCGACCCCAAAACTCCCCGCCAAATCGCCCTGTGGCAACCCGTCTTCCTTGACGAAATCCGCTTCCCCAGACATCATTCTCATCCCCCAAGGGGAGACCATGTTGTTCAGTATCCCTAAGGTGGCGGAGATTGCACGGGGAGTGACCCTATGAAGGCAGGGCCGTCCCGCGCATTTCTTATGCAGCGATCAATAGAAGACACGGACAAAGAAGACCAAGTCAAGAGCCGCTTGGTCTTCTTTGTTCGTGGCACGCGCGGAATCGAACTCCTGTTCGGTCGGAACGGAGTCCCACAACGGACGTGCTACAGAACTTTTTCTTCCCGCAGCTTTTCGAAGAGGGCGTTGGCCACGGTTGTGGGGTCGCCCTCGAGGCGCGCGCCGCGTCTGCGGGGAGGCGGCGCTTTGACGCCTGTTGCGCGGACCAGGGAATTGGGGCCGATGGTCGCGGGATCGACGCCGATGTCGGCGGCGCCCCAGCGGTCGATCGGAGCGCTCCTTGATTTCATCTTCCCTTTCAGGGAAGGCAGACGGGGTTCGTTGATCTCTTTCACAACGCTGAGAACTGCGGGAAGCGGTGTCGTGACTCGATCAAAACCATCCTCGGTCATACGCGCAACCGTGAGTTTGCCAGGCTCGACGGTTTCGATTTTCTTGACAAAAAGCACTTGCGGCCAGCCCAGTTTTCCGGCGGCAGCGCCTGGGACAACTGACCGATCGGTGTCGACGGCATTCTTGCCAAACAGACAGAGATCGACGGCGCCAACCTTGCGCACGCCTGCCGCCAGGATCGCACCGAGCGCGACTCCATCGGAGTTGTCAAAGGCGGGATCGATCAGCAGGATGGCGCGATCCGCACCCAGAGCGAGGGCGTCCCGGAGCCCGGAAACGGCGTTCTCGCCCCCGCATCCGATGACCGTGACGGTTCCACCGTGCTTTTCTTTGAGGCGGAGCGCTTCCTCGACGGCATACTCGTCGAACGGATTGATTGCGCCGGGGCCATCCGGCAGCACAACACCGGCTGAATCATCAACTCTGACGAGGGCGATCTCATGAACCTGCTTGATACACACGACGATATTCATCGGTCTTGCGTCCTTTCTGCCAATGGGTTTGGAGTCCCATTCCTGCCCAGCACCTGCAATGCCGCCCTGGCGGCCCTTTGCTCAGCGTCTTTCTTGTTGGGACCGACGCCACGACCGACTTCACGGCCGTTTGCGTACACGGCGACACTGAACACCTTCTCATGGTCGGGGCCGGTTTCATTGACCACTTCGTAACGTGGAAGGCCCTGGCCTTCTCCCTGCAGCAATTCGAGGAGGTCGCCTTTGAAGTTCACGTTCAGGAGCTTCGAGTCGCTGGCATCGAAATTGGCGATCAGGACGCGGTCGATCAGGTCGGAAGCCGCCTGGATCCCGCCATCAAGATAGACAGCGCCGATCACCGCCTCGAGGACATCAGAGAGAATCGAGGAGCGCCTGCGCCCCCCGGACCGCTCTTCCTCGGGGGACAGCAAGATGTACTTTCCCAGATCTTCGCGACGCGCGACAACGCCCAAGGTCTTCAGATTGACCAATGCGGCTTTCGCTTTGGTCAGATCTCCCTCACTGAATGCTGGGTGCTGCTCAAACAGATAGCGCGCGACAAGAAGCCCGAGAACTGAATCACCGAGGAATTCGAGACGCTCGTATGTAGGCGCCGCGCGGACGGAATTCGCGTATGAACGATGAGTCAGCGCCTCTTGAAGGAGTTTCGGATTGCTGAAACGGTAGCCGAAAATAGCGCCGACCGAGAGGCCGGCGGCGGAACTGTCCTGGGCGGAGCTACGCCGCTGAAACAGTCGTGACCAGAAACCCATAACGCTCTCCAGACATGTGCCGGGTGAGCACGAGGGAAGCAACTGCCGGTGAGGCAAGGGTGAAGGCCTATCTGTACTCTGGGAATGCAAAGCCCAGATCGATCTTCACCGTGCAGAACTGTCCACTCGTCTTGCCGACATGGGAACCTGTGTTCCCGCCTATTGTGTCCAAGGCCGCCGTGCGGTTACACGACGCCATTATCTTCAAAACGCGCGGCGACCAAGGTTGCGTTGTGGCCGCCAAAGCCAAACGAGTTCGACATGGCCACGCGGATGGGCCGTTCGACCAATCGATTGGGCGCGTAATTCAAATCGCATTTTGGATCAGGCGTCTCCAGGTTGATCGTTGGATGAATCTTACCGGTCCCCAGCGATTTGACGCAGGCGATCAATTCGACTCCACCTGCGGCGCCCAAGAGATGGCCGACCATGGATTTTGTAGAATTGGCGATCAGTTTATCGGCGTGGTCACCAAAAACCGAGCGCATGGCTTCAGTCTCGCACACGTCACCGAGATCAGTCGACGTGCCATGCGTGTTGACATAATCCACATCGGTGGCTGTGATACCGGCATCGTTCAGCGCTGCCCGCATCGACCGCGCCGCCCCCTCGCCTTGCGGAGCGGGCGCAGTGATATGATAGGCATCGGCTGACATGCCGGCCCCCAAGATTTCGGCGAGGATCGGTGCGCCACGTTTCATCGCGTGTTCCAGCGATTCGAGAACCAGGATTCCGGCGCCCTCCCCCATCACAAAGCCATCGCGGTTGACATCGAATGGTCGCGAAGCTCTTTCAGGCTCGTCGTTGCGCGTCGACATGGCGCGGGTCGAGCAGAATCCCGCCAGTGCGGCGGGAGTGATTGTCGCCTCGGCTCCACCGGTGATCATCAGGTCGGCATCACCGCGCTCGATGAGTCTTGCGGCGTCGGCAATGGCATGCGCCGAAGAAGCGCAGGCCGACACGGTCGCGTAGTTGGGCCCCTTAAGTCCGTAGTGAAGCGATACAAGGCCTGCGCACATGTCGATGATCATCATCGGAATGAAGAATGGGGACACGCGGCCGGGACCTTGATCGAGCAATGCCCGGTGCTGCGTCTCGAATGTCGAGATACCACCGATGCCGGAGCCGATCACCACGCCACAGCGCTCGCGGTCGAGGTTGTCGAAGTTCAAGCCGGCGTTCTTGACGGCTTCATGGGTCGCCGCAAGGGCCAGGAGTTCCGCGCGATCCATCCGCCGCGCTTCCTTTTTCTCGACCACCGCAAGGGGATCGAAATCCTTGACCTCGCAAGCAATACGGGTGGGATACTGTGCGGTATCAAACCGGGTGATCAGCCCGGCACCGGAGCGTCCGGCGAGCAGTCCCTCCCAGAAAACCTCAACCGAGTTGCCGATGGGAGTGATTGCCCCCATGCCTGTGACCACGATACGGTGCCGCGGACAACCGTTGTTGCGATAAAGCAGCATATTGGCTGACGGGCCGTATCGGGCGGACCGTTTCCCCTGCGCAAAGAGCGTCGTTCTAGCTGACGCCCTTTTTCTCGATATAGTCGATGGCCGATTTGACGGTGGAGATCTTCTCGGCGTCCTCATCCGGGATCTCGAGCCCGAACTCCTCCTCCAAAGCCATCACGAGTTCGACCGTATCGAGTGAATCGGCCCCCAAATCGTCAATGAACGATGCTTCATCGGTGACCTGCTCCGCGTTCACACCCAATTGCTCCACGATGATTTTCTTGACACGTTCCGTTACTGACGACATGGACTACCCTCCCCTACCGAAAAAAGTGAATGAACGCCTTTTGTCCCCCGTCCCCGGGTTGACCGAGTAAACCACAAAAGCGGTCCTGGAGCAACTAAAATCAACATTCCTTTGTTGTTGTCCCCGAAGCTCTTGTCACGGTTCAGATCGGGCCGGACAAGCTGCCGACCCGCCGTGAATCCGAAGATCTGACGTCCGCGATGTCATCAGGCCAGGACCATGCCACCGTCGACCCGAATCGTCTGACCAGTGATGTACGCTGCCTCCGGCGAACAAAGGAAGGCGACGATCGCAGCCACGTCCTCGGGGGCGCCGAAGCGTCCCAGCGGAATGCGGCTTCGGTAATTGGTCTTGACCTCTTCGGGCAGAACCGCGGTCATGCCGGTTTCAATGAAACCCGGGGCGATCGCGTTGACCGTGACCTGCCGCGGTGCCAATTCCAGAGCGAGAGACTTCGTCAACCCGATCAGCCCGGCCTTGGCGGCGACGTAGTTGGCCTGACCGGCGTTGCCGATCTGGGCGACGACCGAGCTAATGTTGATGATCCTCCCCCAGTGAGCCTTCATCATCCCGCGCGCGCAACGTTTGGACATCAGGAAGGCCCCGGTCAGGTTGATGGACAGAACCTTCTGGAAGTCTTCGAGACTCATGCGGACAAGAAGCCCATCGCGGGTGATCCCGGCGTTGTTCACAAGAATCTCAATCGGCCCCCACTGTTCCTCGACCGTCTTTGCGATGGCCTCCGGTGCATCTGGATCGGCGTGATCGGCCTGGACCGGGAGAATAGTCACCCCCGCATTGCGAAGGGAATCGGTCTGGCGCTCCAGTGCACCCTGATCGATATCTGTGATGACCAGGCGGTGACCGTCGCGGGCGAGACCCTCTGAGATTGCCGCGCCGATCCCTCTCGCCCCACCCGTGACAAGAGCGATCCGGGAGACAGCGGTTTCGATTTTCACGGGCATGTAATCGTCCTTTCGCAAGAGATGAATCGATAGTCAGACCTGCGCGGCGGGCGCCGAATGGTTCCAGGCGCTCTCAAAATCGGCGACGGTGTCAAGTGATTCCAGGATCGCGTCCGTGAGGATGCCCTTGGCCAGACCGCACAGGACTTTCTTGGGGCCGAACTCGATCGCGCGGGTGACATCCATGTCGCGCATACACAGCATCGTCGGGTACCAGAGAACCGGCGCCGTCAACTGGTCTATCAGCCGAGCTTTGATCTCACCCGGATCGAGCGTGGGGCGTGCCGTGACATTGAGAATGACCGGTTGCTGCGCCTTCCGAAACGACAAGCCGTCGAGTATTGGGGCCAGGCGTTCCGGCGATGGTCTCATCAAGGGTGAATGGAAAGCGCCGCCCACGGACAACGGGATCACACGCTTCGCACCGGCTTCTGCTGCGAGCGTGGAGGCGGCTTTGATTCCAGCGAGCGAGCCGGAGATGGCAATCTGGTTGGCGGCATTGTAGTTCGCTGCAACCACGACACCGGAGGCAGAAGCCTGCCGACAGATGGCTGTGACCGCGTCGAAATCAAGACCCAGCACGGCCGCCATTGTGCCGGGGTTGGCTTCACACGCTTCCTGCATGAGTCGCGCCCGGTGCTTGACCGCGACAAGGCCATCTTCAAATGAGAGGACGCCGCACGCCACCAGGGCGCTGTATTCCCCGAGTGAGTGACCGGCGGCCACGTCGAAGGACAATCCGCGCTCGGCGGCCAGTTGGAAGGCAATGCAGGAATGAATGAAAATCGCCGGCTGTGTGTTGGCGGTCTGGACCAGGACATCTGCCGGACCTTCAAATGAAAGACGGGCGATGTCGAATCCGAGGATCTCGCTGGCCGTGACGTACATCGTCCGTGCGGTTGGAAAGCGGTCGTACAGATCGCGTCCCATGCCGACGTATTGGGATGCCTGTCCGGGGAATAGGAGGGCAGTCTTGGTCACGGAGAGTCCTCTGGCACTGGGTGTCGTGCCGTTTTCACAGAACATTCAAGGGAGCGCGGACAGGAGTGTCCGCGCCACTGATGCACAACAACTTTTCTCATCGTCGGTGGCGCGGACACCCCTGTCCGCGCACTTTTTCAACATTCCCTTACGCGAAGATCAGTGTGCATTTGCTCCGGCCGCCCCATATCACAGGCGGTATAGGGCGGCGCCCCAAGTGAGACCGCCGCCAAAAGCCACGGAGAGAATTGTCGAGCCGTCACGCACAACGCCGTTGCGGCGGGCTTCGTCGAGGGCGATCGGAACCGACGCCGATGATGTGTTGCCGTACCGCTCGATGTTCACATAAACATGATCCGGGTCGATTCGCAGACGTTTGGTCAAAGCATCGATGATCCGCAAATTCGCCTGATGCGGAATCACCATGTCGACCTGATCGGGTGTCACTCCGGCATCGGCGAGCACGCGCTCGGCGGCATCGGCCATCTCCTTGACTGCCAGCTTGAAGATCTCCCGGCCATCCATGTAGAGATAGCGTCCGGGGGAATTGACCGTCTCCGATGTCAGGGGATTGCGTGATCCACCCAGGGGGATGTGCAGCAGGTCTTTGTACTGCCCGTCACCCGAAAGAAAGGTCGAGAGGATTCCCCGGCCTTTGTCGCTTTCGCCGCCACGCGACACGATCACGGCACCAGCGCCATCTCCGAAGAGAACACAGGTATTACGGTCCTCATAATTCGTGATCGAGGTAAGATGTTCGACGCCCACCACCAGCACATTGCGATACATGCCTGAGACAATAAATGCGCGGGCAACCGACAGGCCGTAGATGAATCCGGCGCAGGCGGCCACCAGGTCCATCACCGCGGATCTGCCGGCGCCGAGCTTGGTTTGCACGATGGTCGCGGTGGAAGGCACGCGGTAGTCGGGAGTCACGGTGGCGATGATAATCGCGTCAAGATCGGTGGGCGCGATTTTCGCATCGGCCAGAGCGACCCTGGCGGCGCTGGTGGCCATGTCGGATCCATAGAATCCGCCGGACCCATTGAGGACGTGGCGCTCCCTAATACCGGTGCGCGTCACGATCCATTCATCGGAGGTGTCGACCATGCGTTCAAAATCGGCATTGGTCAGGACGCGCTCCGGCGAGTACCGGCCGGTCCCGCTGATTATCGCATTGTGCATGACGCTATTCCTCCGGCGGGGAGGGCGCGCTCTGGCTCAGGGCGTCAACGATGTGCTCGTTGATGTGATGGTCCACGCCCTGTTCCGCGGCCCAGATCGCTTTTTTGATTGCCTTGGGTGAGGATGATCCATGGCAGACCGTGCAGACGCCATCCAGCCCGAGGAGCGGTGCGCCGCCATACTCGGCGTAGTCGAAGGTCCGGCGCATGCGCCGCAGAAATGGCCCCATGAGAATGGCTCCCAGATGCGAAAAGTAGTTATTCGAAATCTGGCGGCGCACGGCATTGGTGAGGAACCCCTGGAGAGATTCGGCAAACTTCAGCATGATGTTGCCGACGAAACCATCACAGACGACAACATCCGCCCTCCCGCGCAAAATGTCGCGTCCCTCGATGTTGCCAATGAAGTTCAATTTGGACAACTGGAAGATACGATGGGAACTGATCGTGAGTTCGTTGCCTTTGCTGGGTTCTTCGCCGTTGGACAGAAGCCCCACACGGGGGGATTCGACTCCCATCACATCCCGCACATAGACCGAACCCATGATGCCAAACTCGACTAAGTTCTGCGGCTTGCAGACCGGGTTGGCGCCGACATCCACGACCAACGTCCTGCCTTGCTCGCTGGGGAACAGACAGGCAATTGCCGGACGCGAGACACCGGGCAGGCGTCCCAGAGTCGCCAGGCCTGCCGCCATGAACGCGCCGGTGTGGCCGGTCGAGACGACTGCATTGCCCCTGCCTTCCTTGTGGAGGCGCATGGCGACATTGATCGAGCTGTCTTTCTTGCGTATCCCGTCGGTGGCGGGGTCTTCCATGCGGACTACCTCGGAAGCATGGACAATCTCGAGATGCTGGCCGTTGCCGTTGAGATGGTGTTTGTGGAGTTGCGCGCGGATTTCGGCCTCGTCACCGACCAGGATGACCTTCAACGGATAAGGGGCTTCGTTGATGGCCTGGACTGCCCCTGCGACACAGACCGACGGACCATGGTCGCCGCCCATCGCATCCAGGATTACAGTCTTTACCGCCTCAGCCATAAGTCAATCAACCGTCCTTACGACTCTCGCAACTTTGAACGGTATAGGGCGCGCGGCTGTGCGCCCCTGCGATTGTGTGGGCAAGACCGTGCATCACAAGCGCCATTCTCAATCAAGTCAACTCGCCTTTACAGTTACAACTTCCCGGTCACGGTAAAATCCGCAATGCGGGCACACGTGGTGCTGAAGCTTCATACCGTGGCAATGGGGGCATTCCGCCAGGTTCGGGGCCGTCAGCTTCCAGTGAGTGCGTCTTTTCGCGCCGCGCGTGTGTGAATGTCGTCTTTTTGGCAGTGGCATCGTAACCGTCCTTCCCGATTATACACTTTTCCAGGGTGGGTGCAATGCAAGACTCATCCGGTCTTTAGGCTCTGCCGGAGCGTCGTTGCGTCAGCAGGTCTTTCAGTTGGGCCAGCGGGCTGTCGTTTCTGATCTGGTCGCATCCACATTGTTTCACATTCAGGTTCTGTCCGCACTTCGGGCAAAGCCCCCGGCAGTTTTCGTCACACAACGGGTTTTCCGGGACGGTCAGGAGAATGATATCGCGAATCACGCCGTTGAGATCCCAGACCGGCTCGTTGCTTGGCAGAAAAAGATAGTCCGGGTCGCCGGTGTCTTCGCTGATCTGGGCGGCGGGTACCAGTTTACCGATCCGGCGAAATTCCTCCTCGATGACCACTTGAAACTCGTCCAAGCACCGGACACACATCGACATCGCCCTGGCGGCCAGACGGCCTTCGACGATGGCCTCATCGTCCGTCTTGTGAATGGTAACGATCACGTTAACGTCGTCATCGAAACGACTCATGTCGCTGGAAAGTTCCAGGGACTGGGGCGTTTCAACGAAATCGGTAACGGTCGTACCGTCCGGCCATGTCGCAAAATCAATCTTCATGGCCGCCACAACCTACGCGCAAACAGGCTAATGTCAAGGCAAATGTGGGGTTGGGGGGGCGGAAAGCAGCGGGCGGTGAGGGCGTGGCCGTCCGCGGTTGGTCCCCCCTTCTGGCCGTTGTAGAATTTCACTGCCGCCTTCGCCAAGGCGGGGACTCCTGTGCCTACGGAGGACGGGCACAAGGCCCTATGCTACAAAGATGCGATAATCGATTGTCTCTTGTGCATAGCCCCTTGTGGGCGTTGTCGGTTTTCACTACCACCTTCGCCAAAGCGGGGACTCCTGTACCTACGGTGGACGGGCACAAGGCCCTATGCTACACAAGCGAATCGATCGGCGGTCAACGTTGCGCTTGGGCGGCTGGGGGGAGTTTCGGGCCGCGTTTGATGCGCCACCAGGAGATGGCGTGGATGGCGTCGTGGAGTTGCTTCAGGGGGGCGATGTCGGGGATCGTATCCGGGAGAGGCCGATTGGCGAGCGCGTGTACCTGGGGTTTGACGCGCAATTCGACAATGAAGTTGGGGGTGACCACATTATCGCGGGAGACTCCTACGAATTTGGCTTTCGGGGCAAGCAGGTCCTGACCTAAGGCGTAGTATGGGAAGCCTGCAGGTGCCGAAAGCTCGATCAGAGTCGTGCCGATATCGAGGTGGCTGCCGGCTGCATTCGCGGGGAAGGTCAAGCCATGCAGGACGGTCGGGCCGTACAGCACGAGCGGCACCGCTCTTTTCTCGTAATACTCCGGCCTGCTGTTGATGAATTTGCGGTTCGAGTGATCCCCGGTCATGGCGAAAACGGCCCTCGGGAATTTCTGGTTCACACTCTCCACGAATTCGCCGAGGCACTGATCGGCCCACCAGAGGTGTCCGAGCATCTTGAGACTGACTGTGTTGCCCCATGATGCGCCCAGATCGTCCGGGACTTCCCTTACGGGGTATCCTTTGCCGTAGACATCGATACTGTAGGGCGGGTGGTAGGTTGTTGTGAGAACAATGTTGAAGGTCGGAGTGCTGTCCGTGATGGTCCCGAGAATGAAATCGAAGAGGTACTTGTCGTCGACGCCCCACTCGTTGGGCGCGATCTCATGGGGGATATCGGTTGCGCCATAGACGTTTTCGAATCCTTGTCCGCGCGCGAAGTCGCCGATTCGCTGCCAGGTCAGGTAGCCGCCATAGTACAATGACGTCTTGTACCCGAGGCGCCTGAAAGTCCCGGCCAGAGATGATGGGTAGGGCATGGCGGACGATTCCTGGTAGTTGGTCACCAGACCGGCATCGGCCAGACCAGTAATGATGACCGACAAGGAGGTCATTGTTCCATCCGAGGAAGACAGAAAATCCGTCAGGTAGAGACCGCGGGCGGCGAGCGCCTTGAGGCGTTCGGTGAGCCGGAGCGATGCGTACTTCGGCAGAAGCGGCCACATGTCGCAGGTCTCTTCGACAATGATGAAGATGTGCCTCGGCGGCGGACCTTTTGGTCCCTTGGCGTGCCGCATCATGCAGGAGTCGAGATCGCTGGATTTCGCGTCCTGGCCAAAGAGGTCGCGAATTGCCGTATGGACGTCGCCATCGGGAAGGAATGATGCCAGACCGCCCGCGTTGGCCAGCGTGAAGTGCTGTGTGAGGGCGCGTCTCGCCGCCACGTATGGGTTGATCACGGTCTTGTTGAGGAATTCGTCGCTAGTAACCCCGGCCTCGGAGAACTGGATTGAACGGGAGCCCCAGGATGCGCGCATGGTGACGATCATGGCAGCGATGGCCAGGAGGACTGCAACTGTCTGACGCCGCGGAGTCGGGAAGAAACCGCTGGTCTTCTCCCCTGCCTGACGCGCTCTCAAGACCCGCCTGACCAGCCACTGACTCAGGAATGCGACGGCGACGGTCGCAAGTACGATCGGGACAATGTTGAACTCCTTCCCGATGTCCTTGAGGACAGCAGTCGTGTCATCGTAGTAGATCCCGAAGGCCACGGCACCGAACAGGTCGTGAAACTCCTTGTAGTACCCGAGACTGACAGTGCACAGGATCGGAGTGAACAGGGCGAAAGTGACACCGACGACGCGTCGCGTCCGATCTGCAGCATTCTCCCAGTCCGCATAGACGCAGACGAGGCTCAGAAGAAAGGACGGGAGTACCCAAAAGGAGGCGACCGTCGCGTCGAATCGTGCTCCGGCCAGGATGGCCACAATGACGTCGCCAAGTTTCGTCACCGGGTCAAGCTCCCCGCGGAAGGTGAACATGAAGACGAGACGGTGGAGTTCGAGAAACGCCACGCAGAAGAGCCAGAGCATTGCATCTCGGGGAAACTGCCTGAGGAAACGATATGGTTGCATTGGCATCTGCCGCTCGCGGTGTCTTCTCGCGCACTCTCAGCGAATCGGATCCTCGCAATCTCAAGACGCGACTGAGCGGGCGTCCGACTCCTCGTGCCCACCGAAGTTATCCGGATTGTCGCAGTGTGAAAAGGCAAATCGCGGGGTTGCCCGGAAACTGCCGGACGTGAGGAGCGGCCTACCGCGGATGTTGACAAACCGGAGGGGCTGGGGCAACTCTAATTCAAGAGGACCCAGCCCGGAATCGTGCCGCCGCCGATGAATGCCTGACCGCTGCAGGTTACGGAGTCGGCGTCACGTGCGGCCCTCGAGATGATCAGGTCATCCCTGGTGGCGATACCGCGCGCCTGATAGGTCGCAAACAGAGAGTCGGTCATGAAATCGAAAAAGGAGTACAATTTCCGCTTGTTGTTGTCGCACAGGGCAACGGCAATGTCGGACATGGTCTCGTCGCTACCGTGATTGCCCAAGACGGTCCCCTCCGTAACAGGGTCCCCGACGTTAAGTGGGACACGGAGGCTGATATGGAAAATCCCGAACCAGAGCTTGGGGTAATCGCGCGAGGCGATCCAAACCTGGGTGCCGGCCCACTCCTCGCGCAGCTCGCTGACGGTGCCAGTCACCGGCGCGAAAATGCGAATGTCACGCCAGCTCGGCTGGTGGGATTGCCCAGGGTCGCCGCCTTTGGGGCAGTAGTAGTGTTTCATGCTGCGGCAGGACTCGTAATCGTCAGGGTAGTCGTGGCCTTCGGTCGAGCGGAACTTCGAGATCTTGGCGATCTTGTCGAGCTCGATGAAGTCTGTTCTGACGAAGCGGGGGATGTCCCCTCCATCCGACGGCGACGTGGATTTCTTCCCGCAGGATGCACCAACCAGCACCAGCAACAGCAGAAGGATCGACCGTCCGCCCAGCCTCGCCCACCAGACATCGCCTGCCCGCTCCCAGCAACTCTTCCGGTGATTCGCATCCATCGTTCTCCTCCAGTTCAGAGACGTCTCAAAACTCAGGAGAAATATATGCCGAGGGACGCCGGGTGTCAAGATGCCGCTTGAACCGCGATGAAACGGCCGGTAGATTCCCGCCCAAGATCATCCAGATTCTCTGGATACGCGAAGGGGACACATGGCACGAATACAGGAAATCGTCCAGCGCGCAACCAGGGCAGCCGCGAATTTTCGCAAGCTCGACCAGAAGCAGACGGACGCGATCGTCCGAGCTGCTTACCTCGCCGCGCTCAATCATCGGGTGGATCTCGCACGGATGGCGTACGACGAGACCGGATTGGGAATCTGGCAGCACAAGGTCGTAAAGAATGTCATTGCCACGCAGCTCGTCTATGAGGACATCAAGGACCAGCGGACGGTGGGGGTTATTTCGGTGGATCCGTGGAATGGGATGGAAGAGGTGGCGCAGTCAATCGGACCAATCCTGGGCTTCATCCCGGTTACCAATCCCACGTCGACTACGATCTTCAAGATTCTCATCGCCATGAAGACCCGTAATCCCCTCATCATCAGTCCAGCCATGGCGGCGCGTCGCTGCACCGCGGCGGCGGCCGAGATCTGTTACCAGGCCGCACTCAGTACCGGGGCACCGGAGCATTCTGTCCAGATTCTCGACCGGGCATCGGAGGACACGATCACAGAGATCATGACCGACCACCACCTGTCGCTCATCCTGGCGACGGGAACCAACTCGACCGTCCGCAAGGCGTACCGATCCGGCACACCGACAATCGGCGTGGGCCCGGGGAATGTGCCCGTCTATATCGGGCGGACCGCCGACGTCCCGTTTGCCGTGCGGAGCATCATCAGCTCAAAGACGTTCGACAACGGTACGGTTTGTGCCAGCGAGCAGGCGATTGTCGTGAAACAGGACACTGCCATCGAAGTCGTTGGTGAATTCGAAAAGCAGGGCGCCTATTTCCTCAGTCCAAGTGAGATCGAGAAGGTGGGAGCGGTGGCCTACGACCGCGAACGCCGCCTGATGAAAGCGGGCGTTGTCGGACAGACGGTGCAGAAGATCGCCGCAAGCGCCGGAATCACGGTGCCAGCAGACGCAACGCTGCTGATGGCACGGCTTGACGGAGTAGGTCCCGATCATCCTCTGTCCGCGGAGATTCTGGCACCGATTCTGGCGTTCTACGTCGAGAGAGACTTCGACGCGGCCATTGATCGGTGCTCCGAAATCACGCGCTTTGGCGGCGTCGGGCACACGGCGGTCATCTACTCGAACACCGACGAACGGATCGAATACTTTTCACGGACGATCCAGGCCGGAAGGATTCTCGTCAACATGCCGTCAACGCACGGCGCCCTGGGCGGCATGTTCAATACGCTCAGTCCGTCCTTCACGCTCAGTTGCGGTTCCGGCGCCAGCAACACGACGACCGACAACATCACAGTCCGCCACCTGCTGAACATCCATCGCATCACGCGCCGGCGGCCCAATCCGCGCTGGGTCAGCTTCGATCAGTCCAAGTACCTCGACAAAACGATGAGTGCCGAGCAAATCGAGGCAGAGTACAATCGGAATTTCTGAGGGCAGTCCTGGCTGACACTCATCAGAAACGCTTGGACAACCCAAACCCGATGCTGCTGTTTCCGACGCGAAGCCTCTGCTTCCCGACCCCGAGTTGCGGAATGGTGTCCACCGTGTAGCTTGGCCCAACGACGTAATCAGCGGTCAAATCTAAGGACAGACTGCCGCTCCGGATTGCCGCGAATTCAAGGGACAAAACAGCGATCAAGGGCTTGTGTCGCATGGTTTGTGATTCTACAATCCACTGCCAATGTGCGGATTCGTCCACCTGCCACGCCGCTGTCGCAAGCGAGAAATCAACGACTGCCAAGCCCACTCCCGCACCGACGGATAGTCTCCCGGGACCATCGGGCCTGGATGGCCAGAAATGCCGTCGCGCGCTGGCGACGACTGCGGTGACATCATACTCCTGGCGGAATGAAGCGTCCTGTTTGCCACCCCAAAGCAAAGGCTCCCCGATCCACATGACTGCCAGGCCCGCTTCCCACCGCGACGTGATTCCATAGCTCAGATCCAGACGACGCATAAGATTCAAATTCGACACCTTCTTGGTATCATATTCGTCGATGAGGCGCGAGTAGCCGCAGATATAGAATCCGGCATCCTGGAATCGTGTTTTGGCTCTGTTCACGGTTCGATGCGCAATGAATCCCCCCTGAACTGAGAAATTGACGGAGTGCAACAGTTCGCCGTGCGTCGTGATGCGACGCAATCGTGCGAGCGACAAACGGCGCGCACCCTCGTCCCCCGCGAAACTCACATGCGCTTCGGATTCCCCCACCAATCCGACCAGATATCCAAGCAGTCCGCCCCCTCCAATGAAGAGAGCATTGATCGCCAGATCGCCGGCAATGTTGTTATCCTGCGCGTGGGGTTCCCAGTAGGCGGAGGGGCTGCCGTTACCACGGTAGAAAAGGACATTCCCCAAATACAAGCCTCCGAGCAATCCGAAGGCCGCACCGCGAGTTGAGGTCGGTCGTGGCAGCACGTTGATGCTGTCCAGATCATCGACAGCGACTGGCCGATAGGCATTCGATGCGATGAGCACAAGCGTGTCACCCGACACATGGTGCAGCCAGCCGGCGAGAGCAGGGGCGCTCCGTCGGTAGACCACGAGCCGGGCTGATCCACTCCTCAGCGATCCTGGAGTCTGGTCAAACTGCGTTGCCGCCGACGCTTCGGAGAGTCCTATTGACGCCGCAGAGGAGAACAGCGGAACGCAAAGCGCCGTCAGCGCTGCACCGATTGGCCATAACGAGAGTCGCACCATCGAGCGAGCGTTCCGTTTGATTCCGGCTGGTGCCGCGGCAGCAAGATGGATCAACCTTCCAGATCCAGATACCCACACTTGGATTCGCCCGGCACAGCGAAACACTATCGCTGCCGCACGTGACGTCCGGCTCATTTGGAGTCCCTCCTAACGCCATGGAGTTCACTCAGCCACCTCTGGTAGGCATCCAGCGCGAACTGGACACTGGCGCCCGGCTGATCGGCAAGCAATTTCATGGTTTCGATTGCAGGCGGACGATTCTTGTCGAGGTGAATTTCATAGTAGCCTGATGTTTGCAGGAAGACGGAACGACTCATCCCTTCGCGCAGCGGAGGTGCAGTGAAGGCGACGTCGAACCGGTCTCCGCGCAGCGGCATGACTACGTAGTCCCCATCTCCTTCCCGCAGTGCCTGCGTCATCGGTGTTCCGTCATCGGCGAACGCTTCATCCAGCGGAACGACTGTGACATTCGGCGGCGGCAGAGAGTCGTACTGAATGGCCATGTAGTCGATCGACCAGAATCCGAATGCGGGCGTCAGGTGAAAGGCGACGGAATCGCCGGTGACGCCACTGAGATCCAGCGGAAGCACCCGGTCCTCCGTAATCAGCGGACCGGCGCCGGGGATAGCGCCATGCCGAACCCATCGATTCCCCTCCCGGACGTTAAGGCTCAGCAAGTAAAGCTGGTCGCGCTCGATAAAGCTGAACATCGCGGGCAGTTGTGGTCCAGCACTGTCAATGTCCCGGTACCAGGCATCGAGCTGACTGCCCCGCAATTGTAGCATCTCTCGGATCATGTTTGAACCCCAGAGCGTCGTACCCGCGTTGACCACCAGCCGGGCACTGCGTGCCGCGGCCGGTCTGGGGAAGACGACTGTCAGTTCGTTCCGAAGCCGGCCGGGTCGCCAGGTCGTGTCGGCCGGCAGCCGACTTTGCCAAGCGATCCCGTCCTGCCTGGCAATGAACGGGAGCAGGTCGGCGCCGTTTTCATCGGTGGCGCGGGCCGGAGAGACCCTCTCTCCGACACTGTAGAAACGGCCTGTCGAATCTGGAACGACTGTAACGGACGGGGGATGATCGACGACCAGCAGCTTCATCTCATCGATATGCTGGGTCTCTTCGACCTCGTTTTGCACACGGAGGCGGTATGAGCCGTCCACTGCCTTGAGATGCTCCAACCGGGAATAGTCACTTCTCGTCAAACCGCGGCTGATCGCGCCGCCCAGCGGCTCCGCGTCAAACACATACTGCGTACCGTCCCATGAATACACGAATGGGCACGATTCTTTGGTGAGCGCGATGATGCCAAACATGAGGAGTACGCCTGCGGCCAGAATTCCTGCAGTGAGCGCGATGGATTTTGCGGCGTCAGCCTTTCTGATCTGGACGTATAGAACATCGGCGAGGGGAACCTGAATGGGTGTGCCGTCAACGGACGAACCTTCAATCATTCCGGACGTACTGTGGTAACGTCCTCCCTCCGTGTCGAACTGCAGGATTTGACCAGACGGCATGACAACAGAGACGATCGTCTCGACCGGATCGTCGTTGACTTCCTCCTTCAGGACTTTCTGTTGACTTGTGCAGCCAAGTGTCAGATTGCAGAACATGAGCAGAGTTGCGATCGATACGATCTTGTGCAACATGATGGTCACCTCCAGCCAAACAAGCGTTGTGCACGGCCCTGACAGCATCGCACAACGTCACGGATTGGTCTCGGGCCGGTGCAATCCCCGGCGGCGATCGCACGGATGAACGACCTCTGGGCTAAGGTCACTCATGTCCGTCAGGACTCTCCCGGTACCACCCACTTGTCTCTCCCCGTTATGCGATCAGCCGTATTCAAGCCCGGGACCGGGCCGATGTCAAGCATTATCCTTTGCCCGGTGCGTTCGCCAGAATCGACTGGTTCGTATGGCCCGCGACGATTAATGAAACGCCGCCCGGGCGCTGGGCATTGGTGCGTGCAAGCACGCACCCTGCTGGCGAATTCGGCTTTCCGGCATTGCCGTCGATGCGTAACTTCCTGCGATGCGCATCACCGATCTCGTGGAACCGTACATCGATGCTATCCTGATTCGGAACGACGATACGCTGTACGAACAGGGGCGGCCGGCATTGTTTGAGCACTACCACGAATTCTGGTCAAAGAAACGTCCTTACGCGCGCGATTTGGACGCGACCGCATTGCGCGGCCAGCGAGAACTGGTCCGGTCACGTTTGATCCACGCGGGCGCACGTTTCGCCGCGCTCAGTCTGGATGTGGCGGAACTGGAGATCGTGCTGTTTGTTGGCCATGGGACGACCAATGGGCACGCGTTCCGCGAGAACGGCAGATTTGTCGTGTGGATACCGGTCGAGACCTATACGAAGGTACTCTATTCGGACGTGTTTCTGACCCACGAGATCGCACAGGCCCTTCACTACTCGGCAACGCCAGAGTTCTACTTTGAAACGACGCAGGAAAAGGACCGCATTTCGCGATTGCTGATCACCGAAGGACTGGCGACATATCTGACCTGTGCCGTGCTTGGTCAGTCCGAGGGCAACAGTCTGTGGGGCGGGTATCTTCCCCAGGAGAAACTGGTTCGCTGGATGGATGAGTGCGAACGGCGCTACCCCGAGATGTGCGCGTTTCTGGCCCGGAACTTCGCTTGCAGTCTCTCTGAGCACGGCCTGTTCTGCCTTTGTGACACAGAGGCCAAGGATGTGTTCTGTTCGCGCGGGGGGTACTTCGCGGGATTGCGGGTTATTCAGGCCATCGCTCGCGGCAGGGGTCTCACGGTGGCCGATCTTCTATCGCTGGATCGTCCGATGTTCGAGGATCTGGTCCGCAAGCGACTCGCCGCCGCGAGTGCCTGACTGCTGCCGGCATTCCCCAGGGCGTGATGAAGAACCCTGCGCAGGTACGCGGAAATCGTTGTCGGCCGGACCGCGTATGTGTTTCGGACAAGGAGCTTTAAGCCCCTTGTCCGCTCCGCGGGCGGCGCTCATCGAATCCGCGGATTGAGCATCCGCACGCGGTCGGCACTTTTTCCGCACGCCCCGGGGGTCAGGGCCGCCCGTCCACAAGTCGTTGAAACCCAGCGATATAATGAGAGGTGGCGGACAGATTTTGTCTTGTTATGACTTTCTGGCAATTCCGCTTGACAGGATACCCCCGTGACTCGATATTGCTTGCAACGAAACGGGAGGTGGCGGTGCCGGAGGATTCCGGTGCTCCGGCCGTTCGTGCACCGCTGTCCGTTTCGGATTACGTACTCGTCGTAGACATTAGGGGGCAGAAGCAAATCGGGTTGGTCCGGATCGTTGCGCTTAGCGACGGTCGCCGACGGTGTTGAGGAGCACTGAGGAGGCGCGAATCCGGTCGATCCGTGCAACCCGTAGGCGCGACTGGCACCCGATCGTGGCACGGTCTCCCGGTACGTGAGGTGAATTATGCAAGCCCTGACCGGAGGGGCTTGTTGAACAACCGGGCAGACAAGGGTGTCTGCCCTACTCTCGGTTATGGAAGTTCATGTCTCTCAGTGGCGTGGACACTCCTGTCCGCGCGTCCGGAAGGCGAAGCTGGGGTTTTTCAACAAGCCCCGGGGGTCAGGGCCACCCGTCACCCCTCCTTCCTGGGCGATGGCGACACCGAAGGGGCACAGCGGTTGTGGAATAAACAAAGACAGAACTGATGATCTCAGGCAACCAACACATCCACATTTCAACCTCAGGAGGAGAACGTGAGGAGAATTCGATTGCTCTGGATGGCGGCCGCGGTCGCGGTGGCCGGCCTTAGTGCGCTCGCGTCAACGGCTCTCGGGCCGGCTTTCGGCTCCGACGCGGCAGTAGACAATGCCGCAGTAAGAAATCCTGCGTATGCTCAGGCGTGTCCCCTGCCGCCGCCGCCGCCTGGCACCATCAATGTGACCATCACAACCGACAACGCGTACGCATTTGGCTTCGGGACCTCGGCAGAAATCAAGCAACTGTTCACCGGTGTCGAAAACTGCTCGCCCGCCGAGATCTACCTCTCCCCTGCTGGCGTCGAATGCTACAATGTTCCCGCAAGCCTCAACGGTTATATCTACATCGTTGCATGGAGTGATGAAAAGGTTTATCAGGGTGCCATTGCAGAATTCGCCGACATCTATACCACCGTCTTGACCCAACCTGCTCTTCCCGCGCCCTGGTGGGTCTTTGCAACCGGGATCGATGTTGATCCGCGCTGCCCAACGGGCGATCTGCCGCCAGACAAAAACGCGATCAACACTCAAATTGGCCTTGCAAACGCAGGCGCAGGGCCTCCTGGTTCCAGCGTGACCTGGGTTAATGAGACCTCGCCCGGTGCTCCCAATGGCCGCTTGGAGTTTGATCCACACATTAACAACAGTTCCACGCCTCCTACTACCGACTTCCCGCCTTTCAATGTGACCGATATAGGTGCAGCCCAGTGGATGTGGTATAACCCAGATCCAGCAACCATCAACGATCCATTCAAAGCGCCCGTCGGCCGGGAATATCTCATCTTCCGGATAGGACCGCTTGCTCAATTACTCGGCAGGAATCACTACAAGACGTGGCGCCTGGACCAGCCGCTGCCACTTGATGATCCTTTCCCTCAAGTTCCCGTCCAAGACGAGTTCATGTCAGATGTCCTGGTGCTGGACACGATTGAGTTCCTTTCCAACCCGGTCAGAAAGGTCCTGGAACCGCCTATGCCCGTTGGTCTCATGCCGGACACAACGGAGTTCTTCTATAGTCCCGCAAGAAAGGATACGTTCAATATTGTAGGTGACACAACCGATCATTTTACCTGGTACGCGGCGCACGGCAGGGACACCTTGCTTCCCGTGTTCTACAAGAATCAATTTGAGTCTACCTGGGTCTGCATCGACTCAGTGAAGTACTTGCTGGTTCCTGCCCAAAAGGTCCCGCATGCGCCGCCTCATGAACTCGATCACTACAAAGCTTATAGAATCAGAAACGCGAGGTCGTTTGTTGAACGGATGCAGCTGTTGGATCAGTTCGATTCAATACCTGAGATCATAGATACTCTCGTGCCGAAGTACTTCCTGACCCCGGCGCAGAAGTACACTGAACCACGATTCGACACCATAACTCACTATGTCGCCTACGAAATCTTTCCCAGGCACATCGTTGATGCTCTCAGGGTCACGGCGGACCAGTTCGCAGCGTGGATACTGAACCTCGGGCAAAGCCAGTTGTTATTGGTTCCTACTGAGAGACTGCCGGATGAGGACTGTTTCTCGACTGGTGACGTCGACGGTGATGGCATCTCGCCGTCGATAGCGGACTGCGTGGCGCTCATCAGGTTTGTGTACTTCATGGGCGGCCTGCCGACGGATCCGGACTACGAATTGTACCAAGGAGACTTGAATAGCGACGGTTACATCGACCAGGCCGACATCGATTTGTACATCTGCTACATTACCTGGGGATTGAGCTGCTTCCCACAGTTCCCCATTCCCGTCCCGTGCTGCACGGACACGGTGCGCGGTTGCTGCTTGACAAGCGCCGGCAACTTCGTCCGTGCGCCGGCCAATTGCGCTGCGCTTTCCGGGACGTACCTGGGAGACGGGAAGCCCTGCGCGTGCTATCCGGTGCCACAGGGCACAACCCTCTGGCTGCCGTTTGACGAGGGCACGCCCGGTCCATCGATGAACGGAGCGGCGCCGTTTGACGGGATTCAGAACGGGTCATTGGTCGCCATTCCCGGCAAGGTGAACGACGCACTTCAGTTCGACGGTACCACCAGCTATGTTGACGTTCCTTCATACCCAGACATTAATCCCGGCACGGGAGACTTCTCCATCGACGCCTGGGTGCAGCGTGCGCCCGGCGACGTCGGCGTCCGCGTCATTGTCGATAAGCGCTCCAATGTTGGTGGGTATTTCGGGTACGAGTTCTTCCTGTTCGACAATGGGCGGCTGGGCTGCCAAATCGCGGATGGGGCGTACAACAACTGGGCGACCTTACCTGGTCAGACCGTCCCCCCGACTGGCTGGCACCACGTAGCCTTGACCGTGGAACGTGGCAGTACCCCCTTGGGCCGGTTCTATCTCAACGGCCAACCGTTCGGTCCAACGTTCAATCCGAGCGGCTACCCCGGTTCGCTCAGCAGTAATGCGCCCTTTCGCGTGGGGGCGATCTCTTACAGCGGGAGTTCGAAGTTTCTGGGTGGAATCGATGAAGTCGAGATGTTCCGCCGGGCTCTCACCCCGGCAGAGGTCCAGGCGATTTATGACGCGCAGAACATCGGCAAGTGCCGGTGCTACTGCCCACATCAGGGGGACATTGACGGCGATTGGGACATCGATGTGTTCGATGTCATCGAACTCATCGACATCGCGTTCGGTGGCGCTCCAGACGTACAGGATCCGCTGTGCCCGACGACGCGCGGGGATATTAACAATGATACAGTGACAGACGTCTTCGACGTGATCGATCTCATCAGCGTCGCATTCAGCGGTGGATCCGTAGTCGATCCGTGCGACAAGTAGGTGGGAAGGCACACATATCTGAAATAGAGCGAAGCCCGTGGCGCGCGAATGGCGCCACGGGCTTATTTTTCGGCCGAGGGAAGCACAGCTACGAACGTTCTTGTGTCACCGAATCCCGGACGGGATGGACGCGATGGCTCCGACAGGCGTGGCTCTACTGCCCGTACTTCGCGATGATCTCTTTCTTCCCCAGGCCGAGGATTTCGTACTTCTTCCCTACCTTGGTGAAGGCGGCGATCGCTTTGTCCAAGTGGTGCTTTTCGTGGGCGGCGGAGAGCTGGGTGCGGATACGGGCCTGGCCTTTGGGGACGACCGGGTGGAAGAACCCGACGGCGTAGATTCCTTCGGCGAAGAGATCGCGCGCGACGTCCTGCGCGAGTTTGGCGTTGTAGAGCATGACGGGGACGATCGGGCTTTCGCCCGCTTTGATGTCGAGTCCGGCGTCGGTCAGGAGCTTGCGCCAGTAGCGGGTGTTCTCTTCGAGCTTGTCACGGCGTTCGGTCGTGCGGGAGATCAGATCCAGCACCTTCAACGCGCCGGAGACAATCACCGGGGCGACGGTGTTCGAGAAAAGATACGGCCGCGCGCGCTGACGGCATATTTCCACCAATTCCCGGCGCGCGCTGACACATCCGCCGGAGGCGCCGCCAAGCGCCTTCCCGAGTGTTGTCGTGATGATGTCGATCTTCCCCAGCACGCCGCAATGCTCGTGTGTGCCGCGTCCCGTCTTGCCAATGAATCCGGAGGCGTGAGAATCATCAATCAAGACCATGGCGTCGTAGCGTTCGGCCAAAGCGACGATGACATCGAGCTTCGCGAGATCACCATCCATGGAGAAGACACCATCGGTGATGATCAGGCGGATGCGTTTATCCTGATGCTCCTGAAGTTTCTCTTCCAGGTGGGCCATGTCGGAGTGCTTGTAGCTGTCCTGCATCGCCTTGCAGAGGCGCATCCCGTCGATCAACGATGCGTGCACCAGACGGTCGGCAATCATCACGTCCTGATCGTTGAGAAGGGCCTCGAAGACGCCGGCATTGGCGTCCATGCAGGATGGGAATAGCAGCGTGTCCTCGGTACCGAGGAATGCGGTCAGTTTGTTTTCGAGCTCGCGGTGGATGTCTTGTGTGCCGCAGATGAACCGCACCGAGGACATTCCATAGCCGCGATGATCCAGTCCCTGGCGTGCCGCTTCCACAACTTCAGGATGGCTGGAGAGCCCCAGGTAGTTGTTGGCGCACATGTTGATGACTTTCTTGACCGAAGCGCCAGCGGGGAATTCCACTTCAATCTCGGCGCCTTGTGGCGCATGGATGTAACGCTCCTCTTTGAACAGGCCGGCATCACGGATCGTCAGCAATTCCTGCTGATAGGATGCGCGGGTTTTGTCACTGTACACTTTGATCTCCTTCCATTGAGGCAAGCCAGGCTGGACAGCGTGGACGACATGGACGAATTGTGGACTGGCTCCCTTGCGGCGGCTAGGCCTTCCGGATGCGCTTGACCAGTGCCTCGATGCTTCGGGCCGTGTCGAATGCTTCGGGAGAGGCATCGGCGTCGGGAATCTGGATCGCGTACTTCTTCTCCAGAAAACGCTTCAACGAGACCATCGAGAACGAATCCACGATTCCGCCTGAGATCAGGGGCGTGGCTTCGGTCAGTTCGCGATCATCGTCTTCTTCGAGATACTCTTTGCGAATGTAGTCCAATACCGCCTGTTTGATATCGTCCATGGGATTGCTCCTTCGATGCAAACTGAGACGCGCGTCGCGTGTGAGGGCGCACGTCCCTCCAGAGTCGGGATCTTCGACCGTGCGCCCCTACGATGGATTAGTGCCTAATCATTTTCCAAGGTTGAGATATCGCCGATCGGCTCTCCCCACTCTTGAGCGCGCAGCACGCGGCGCATGATCTTGCCACTGCGGGTCTTGGGCAGCGAGCCCACAAACTCGATTTCCTGCGGCATCGCGAGCGGCGACAGCTTCTTCCGGATGAAATTCATAATCTCCAGATCCAGTTCGTCGGAGGGCTGGAAACCAGGCTTGAGCGCCACGAACACCTTGACAACCTCCATGTTAACAGCGTCGGGTTTGCCAATGGCCGCCGACTCGGCCACCGCCGGATGTTCCAGCAGGGCCGACTCGATTTCGAACGGCCCGACCAAGTGTCCACCTGTGTTGATCACATCGTCGTCGCGCCCGACAAACCAGAAGTAGCCATCGGCATCGAGGCTCGCACGGTCGCCGCAGATGTACCAGCCATTCTTGAACTTCCCATCGTAGGTGGTGCGATTGTTCCAGTAGGTGCGGAACATCGCCGGCCACCCCGGTCGCAACGCGATCAACCCGACCGTTCCCGTGCTCTCAACCGGTTCGAAGGTCTTTGGATCGACAACGGTAGCGGTGATCCCTGGGAAAGGTCTCCCCATCGAACCCGGCTTGACCAGCATTCCGGGGAGATTGGTGATCACGATTGATCCTGTCTCCGTTTGCCAGTAGGTGTCGTGGAACTGAAGACCGTACGCCTCTTTCGACCACAGCACGGCCTCTGCGTTAAGCGGCTCGCCGACGCTGCAGAGATGCCGGAGTGATGACAGATCGTACTTCCGCGCGACCGCGGTTCCCTCACGCATCAACAAACGGATCGCTGTGGGCGCGGAGTACCAGACCGTGATCCGATGCTTCTGGATCAGCGAATACCATCGTTCGGTGCTGAAGCCCGCATCCAGGACAACCTGAGTGACACCGTTGGACCACGGACCGATGATTCCGTAGGAGGTGCCCGTGACCCATCCGGGATCGGCATTGCACCAGTAGAGATCATCGGGACGAAGGTCCAGGACCCACTTCGTCGTCAGGTATTGCGATATCAGCGAGTAGTGGACGTGCTGCGCCCCCTTGGGCTGGCCAGTGGTGCCGGACGTATAATGGAGCACCGACGGCGATTCGGCCGTCGTCGCGTGGACCGTGAAGTCTTCGACGCGGGGCGTCTCCTCCAGCCGGAATCCGACCTCGCGTTCCCGCAACGGAGTGCCTTCGGGATCGACGATGATGATGTGCCGCAGTTCGGGAAGCTGCTGGAGGATCTTGCGGACCTTGGCAACATGTTTTCGCTGTGTGATGATCGCGGCGGTCTTGGCATTGTCGAGACGCGTGAAAAGCGACTCGTCGCCGAAGGCGGAGAATAGCGGCTGCGCGATTCCGCCCATTTTGAGGATCCCAAGAAACCCGATATACAGTTCGGGAATCCGGTCGAGGAAGAGACAGATCCGATCTCCCGGGGTCAACCCCAGTCCCACCAGGTATGTGGCGATAGTATTGCTCAGAACCCTGAGATCGTTGAATGTGTAAGTCCTCGATGCTCCGTGGAAGTCCTCCCAGATCAGTGCCTTCTTCTCCGCCATGCCCAGTTGGCAGATGCGGTCGCTGCAGTACCAGCCGATGTTGATGGGGTCACTTCGGCGATATCCGAGCTCCTGCTCAGACAGGGACCAGTCGAAGTTTGTGAGTCGCTCAGTATAGGAACCGATGTTCGTCATTCATCCACCTCTGCTTGACGCCGAGGCAACGCGTCAGCGTCCCTCCAAGACCACACTGGCCACGGCGAGCGATGACGTATGCGACAAAGAAAGGAATGTCTTCTCAATTCCGCGTTGTTCGGCCAGTTCGCGTGCCTCACCGGACAAAACGAGTTCGGGTGCACCGTCGGCACGATGGCGAACTTCAACATCTGTCCAGGAGAGTCCGTTCCGCAATCCCGTGTTCAGCGCCTTGAGGAATGCCTCTTTGGCGGCGAAGCGGGCGGCGTAGTGCTGCGCCGGATAACGCTTCCGTTCACAGTAGGAGATCTCTGCCGGAGTGAACAACCGGTCGCGAAACTCAGACCCCGCCATGTCCAAATCACGCCTCATGCGATCCACTTCGAGGATATCGTTTCCAATGCCAAGGATCATGGCGGGCAACTACCTCACACCCCGGGAAACAGGACGACTTTGCCGGACGTCTTCGGAGAAGTCATCATCAGATCGAAACCCTGCGCGAAATCTTCCAGCGGCAGTTTGTGGGTGATCACGGGTGATATGTCAAGCCGCCCCGAGGCCAAGAGGTTGCGGACGGTGATCCATGTGTCGAACATCAGACGGCCGTTGATGCCATAGACGGTCACGCCTCGAAAAACGACCGCGCTGTTCCAGTCGAGCTCGACCGGCCCGGAAGGAATTCCGAATGCCGATACGCGCCCTCCCTTGCGGACACACTTGAACGCCTGCTCGATTGCCTTCTGTGCCCCGGCCATTTCCAGCACAACGTCCACGCCGACACCACCCGTCTCATCGAGAACGACTCGAACGGCGTCGTCATGAAGTACGTTGATAACCTGGTCCGCACCCATCTTGCGCGCAATCTCGAGGCGAGCCGGCTCCATCCCGGCCAGGACGATTCGAGTGGCGCCGGAGACGCGCGCGACACCGACTGCGAAAAGCGCGATGGGACCGTCACCGAAGATCATCACGCTCTTCCCGGTGACCGGTTCCACCAATGTGCAGTAAACGGCATTCCCGAGCGGTTCCTGGACCGCCGCATACTCAGGCGGAATGGATGCGTCATTCTTCCAGGCAACGGCCTCTGGAACCACCGCGTATTCCGCGAAGCAACCATTGCAGTCGACGCCGAAGATCTTCAGGTTGTGGCAGATGTGCATCTGGCCGGTCAGACATTGGTGGCAGTGGCCGCACGGGATGTGCGTCTCGACGGAGATATTGTCTCCGGGCTTCACGCCGCGGACGTTCGCACCCACTTCGACCACTTCCCCGGCGACTTCGTGACCGAGAATCTGCGGGAGACGTCCCGCGCCGATTCGGCTTTGAGCCCAGCGCTCCCACTGATAGATGTGCACATCGGTGCCGCAGATCGATGTCGCCTTGACTTGGATCAGAACATGGTCCGGTTCAAGACGCGGTACCTCGACCTCCAGCAATTCCGCGCCGGGTTCCGGTTTGGTTTTGACCACTGCTTTCATTCTCATGGAATCGGGCCTCCGAGCGGTCTGGTGCCAGGAACGATTCTGGAGCCGGCCGGGCAGTTCCGGGTCTTCGGCAATCCCGTCATCCGACCCCGGCGACTGTCTCGCTCCCCGCGCGAGAACCAACTGCTTTTGACAGTATCAATCAAGGGAAACCGAAGAGTGTATGACAGGGAGCGGCGACAATTTGCCAGGCACGCGCGAATCGCCTCACAGCAGTCACTTTGCCCGGTAGCGTTTCGAATCGTCGAAGATGTCGATGACCTGGACTCGTGTGAGAAAGACGGCAGAGTGCGTCACGCCGTTCGGGATGATATACCGGTCACCCTTGCAAATCAGTCGGGTTTTGCCTCCGATGGTCAGCTTCATCTCACCTTCGAGCATGATGCCCCACTGGGCACAGTGAGAATGCGGTGGGACAACCGCGACCGGTTCGATGTCGAAGAAGACGGCCTGGGTCGTTTCACTTTGCAGCAACCAGCCCCGGACACCGCTCAGAGCAATGTCGATTTGCGGCAGCCCGCGGATGAAGTCGGGATAGAGGGTTTCATCTGTTGGTTTCATCGGGATCTCCTTCTCCTGCTGAGTTCGGGCGCGCCGGGCACGGGTCCGATCGCATTGCGACAGATGACTGACCATGTGCCCTACGGGAGGGCGAGGCTCCTGCCGAGCCTTCTTTCTGTTCTCCACCGAAGAGGCTCGCCGGGAGGCTCGCCCTCCCGACTCACCTGACGTCCCGCGTTCTTTCGTCCTGAACCGAGCATCAAACCTGTCATGTCAATGCGCCATCAATACAGCCCTTTCACCCATCCGCCGTCGATCGGGAGGGCCACTCCGGTCACGTACGATGCGCGCTCCGAGGCGAGGAATACGACGACATTGGCGAACTCCTCGGGGGTGCCCATCCGTCCCATCGGGACATCGACTTCGATGTTGCGATAGAAGTCCTCGATCGTTCCTCGGCCACTCGCCGCGAACATTGACGCAATCTCCTCGATACGCTCCGTCTTTGTGTATCCCGGGCAGACCGCGTTGACCGTGATTCCCTCAGCGGCGACCTGTGCCGACAAGGATTTCGTGAAACCGAGCACGCCCGCGCGGGCCGTGTTCGACAAGATCAGATTGCCGATGGGCTGACGCGCGGCAACCGACGTGATAGCGACGATCCGGCCCCAGTGGTTCTTCTTCATCGAAGGAAGGGCCGCGTAACAGAGGCTGATGGTGCTCATCAGGTTGAGTTCGGTCGCGGCACGGTAGTCTTCCACCGTGAAATCGGCCGCCAAGCCCGCTTTGGGACCGCCGGCGTTGGTGATCAGAATGTCGAGACCACCGAAGGTGCGGACGACATCGCCGACGAGACTGAGGACTTGCCCGCCATCTGTGACGTCGGCCTTGAAGGCGGCGACCTCTCCCCCTGTCTGGCGCGCGATGTCATCGCGTGCCGCACTGACGGCCTTCTCCGTGCGGGAGCATATCGCGACCTTCGCGCCCTCGCGTGCGAATTGGAGTGCGACTGCCTTACCCAGCCCACGGCTGGCGGCGGTGACTAAGGCGACTTTCCCCTTGATTCCCAGGTCCATAGCGCATCCTCCAAGCCGACCGAGCGCCCTTCGACGAGCGGTCGGTCGATCCGCCCCGAAGGCGGAGCATTATAAACCTCGGAGGCACCTTTAGTCAGGCGATCTTTTCTGGGTCAAGATCTCGAAATTCACCACCCGCCGGGAACCCAGATGAGTTTAGTATAATGGTGAGTGAAGTTGTCCGCATTGGGCGGCAGCACCTAAACCTGTATCAAGGAGGAAATCCATGAGAACCATGCTCAAAGTCCTGCTCCCGGTGGAAGCATCGAACAAAGCCGTGAAGGATGGCTCGCTGGAGAAGACAATGGGGAAGATGCTCGAGCAGTTCAAACCGGAGGCTGCCTACTTCTTTCCAGACGGCGGGCGCCGTTCGGCGCTGTTCGTTTTTGATCTGAAGGATCCGCAGGACATCGTAGCCGTCGCGGAGTCGTTCTTCTCGTCGCTGAACGCGGAGGTTTATCTTGTGCCGGTAATGAATGCCGAGGATCTGAAGGCCGGCCTTGGCAAGCTGAAGTAGCTGACTGGATTGCCATCTGGTCCGTTCAGAAGTATGGGGCGGCCCGGCAAGCAGAGCACCTCTGCTTGAATCGGGCCGCCTTTCTTTCCGAATCTCCCTGAATCCTGCCTCATTTCAGCCGAGCGGTTGCGCCGCGGCCCTGGGGCACCAGGCAATGTCCGATTGGCATTGTTCGCCCGGTATCCTATCTTAGGTCGGACACGTTTCGGGGGGTGGGAAGAGCAACGTGATCGGCCAGACTATTGCACACTACCGAATCACCGCCAAGCTTGGCGAAGGCGGGATGGGGGCAGTCTATCTGGCCATGGATGAGAATCTGGAGCGTCCTGTTGCACTGAAGTTCCTGCCGGAACAGCTCTCGCGGGATCCCGAGGCGTGCGAACGTCTGCGCCGCGAGGCGAAGGCGGTTTCGCGCCTCGCCCATCCCAACATCGTGATGGTCCACGCAGTCGAGAGAGCAGACGACCGCGATTTCATTGTGATGGAGTATGTGCCGGGGCATTCGCTGGCGGAACTGATCGGCACCGAACTGCCGTTCGACCGAGTCATCGATTTTGGAATTCAGATTGCCGAGGGGCTAAAAGCCGCCCACCGGGCGGAGGTCATCCATCAGGATTTGAAACCATCGAACATCATCGTTGATCATGACGGGCGTGTGCGGATTCTCGATTTTGGAGTCGCGATGATCTGCTGCTCCGCAGGAGTGACGTCGACGGATTCGACGGCGGGAACGGCCGCCTACATGTCGCCCGAACAGGTGCGCGGGCAGGATGCCGACCAGCGCGCGGATGTGTTCTCGTTTGGGATTCTGCTCTACGAAATGATCGCGGGGAGGACCCCGTTCGAGGGTGAACACATGGCCGCGATCATGTATGCGATTGTCAATGAGCCACCCACCGCGCTCAACAAGACACGCGCGGACGTCCCCCCCGAACTGAGCGAGATTATCGAGAAGTGCCTGACCAAGAACCGCGATGAACGTTATCAGACAGCCGGCGAATTGGCCGACGATCTGCGGGCGCTCCGAGACCAACGCACCGGGCCGCGCCCAACCTCTCTGAAGACTCAGCCGCCTCCTTCGATTGCGGTACTGCCGTTCGCCAACCTCAGCGCCGAGAAGGACCAGGATTACTTCTGTGATGGGATCACCGAGGAGATCGTCAACTCGCTAACCCATGTTGAGGGGTTGCGCGTGGTGGCCAGAACCTCGGCGTTCGCATTCAAGAACAAGATGGAAGATATCCGGGCGATCGGCCGGGCATTGAATGTCAGCACGCTGGTGGAAGGGAGTGTGCGCAAGGCCGGGTCCAAGATTCGGATCACCGCGCAACTGGTCAATGTGGCGGATGGGTACCACATCTGGTCGGAACGATACGATCGTGAGATGGAGGACGTCTTTGCCATCCAGGACGAGATCACTCTCGCGATCGTCGACAAGCTGAAGATCACGCTGCTTGCCGGACAGAAAGCCAGCGTGGTCAAGCGATACACCGACGATCTCGATGCGTACCGGCTATATCTCAAGGGACGGTATTACTGGAACCGGCGATTTGAGGGAGCCTTACCCAAGGCCATCGAGTGCTGCCAGCAGGCGATCGCACGCGATCCGCTCTATGCAACGGCTTATACGGGCATCGCCGACAGCTACATGTCACTGGGGTATTTCGGGTATCTCCCTCCTCACGACGTCTTTCCGAAGGCCAAAGCCGCGGCTGAGAGAGCTTTGCAGATTGATGAGAATCTCGCCGAAGCTCATGCTTCGCTGGGGTGGATAAAGACCGTCTATGAATGGGACTGGCGGGGTGCCGCCAAATCGTTCCAGCGTGCCCTCGCGCTCAATCCCCAGTATGCGACCGCTCACGAATGGTACGCGCTCTATCTGGCAGTCAGCGGACGTTTCGATGAGGCGGTCGCCGAAGCGAAACGCGCCCAGGAACTCGATCCTCTATCGATGATCATCAACAGTGTTGCCGGTGTGGTGTTCTACATGGCGCGTCGGTACGACGAGGGGATCGATCAACTGAACAAGGCAATCGAGATGGACCCCGGTTTCGCCCTCTCCTACTGGTTTCTCGCTGGGAACCTGATGGAACGAGAAATGCGGGATGAGGCAATCGCCGCGCTGCTCAAACTAGAAGCACTGTCTCCCGACGGCCCGCTCGCGCCAGGGGCATTGGGGACAGTCTATGCGCTGACAGGCCAGACCAAGCAGGCCACGGACATGCTACACCGTCTGGAAGAACTGCGACGGATACGGTATGTCTCGCCCTTCCACTTCGCGTCGATCCACATGGGGCTCGGCCGGATGGATCAGGCATTCGAGCAACTGGATGCCGCCGTCGAAGTGCGGGAATCGCTTCTGGTTTACGCCAAGGTATGGCCGTGGTTCGATCCGCTTCGGTCCGATCCTCGGTTTGCGGTGCTGCTGGGGAGGGTGGGGCTGGGGGGGTGAGGGGCTTTGCCGCCGGTCCAGAGTGTAGCCTGTGTTTTGGGCCGCACAGGTATGAGGCATCAGATTGGTGGTGCGACTTCAGGGGAGTGTCTCCCCCGGCCCGCTGCGGCGGGTAGGGCACCGGGGGAGGCTCTCGTGACGGGATCAGGGCACGGCCGGGAGAGCACAGTTCTCCCGCTGCTCCAAGGCGTTCTATGCGGGCATGATGAAGAACGCGAATGCGAAATACCCAATGCCGATGATTCCGACGACGAGTCCCACGAACCAGACGGGCTTCTTTTTCAGTACTGCGGCAATCGAAGACAGCAGAATTGCAATCTGAAGGTAAATCACGGCGATGCCGAAGACTTGGGCGTGTGCCTGATTGTGATCGCGCACCGTCTCAAAGCTCCTGGCATCGGCCTGAATCTGCGCCATCTCTTTATCGTAGCGGGTGATGTTGCTGTCGTACGTGGCAATCCTCCGGTCGTACGCGTTGACCTGAGACGAGTCGAGGCGCCCGTGCTGGGCTTTCAGATCCAACTCCAGATTGTCCTTGTGCAGCTCGTACAGATACCCCTTGATGCTTTTTGACTGATAATACGCCCATTGATTGGCCGCCTTGCCCTGACTGATGACGGTGCGCGTAGAGTACGAGCCCCCCCTGAATGTCGACATGGTAGCGCACACCGCCAGTACGACAGTGGTCAGAGCCAGGTAGTTAAGCCAGGATTCCTTCTTCTCGTCCGCCATTGGTCGGTCCTCTCAGGGGCGGGCCTGCGGCCTCGCAGCGACCATTATGGGAGGAAAACTGACCGAGGCAACCAGAAAGATTGCCGGGCGCCCGGGGCTTGGGGCTTGCCGAGAAACCTCCGCCAATCAAAACGACGGTCTGATTGCACGGGTGCCACGGACAAGGAGGACCGAGCGGCCTTCTTGCTCGGCCTTCCTTGTCCGTGTCTTTCTTCGGATTGTGAGAAAAGGACCACGAACCACGGGCAACCATCCCATTCGGTGCTTCGTCACGAACACTGGGTGTTGCGAAGGATGGAGCGTCTTAAGCAGGATGCGCAGGCTACGGGGATGGCTTCTTGAGGGGCAGCGCGCGGGCGGCGTCGGTGGCGGCGCCGATCTTGGCTGCGAGCCCGGTCCGGTTGGCGATATCCTCGTCTCGCAATGGGTCTATGAGATAGAAGAGAAAGAGCCTGCTCCGTCAGAGATTGTTCATCTTTACCCGCAACTCGTTGGTAACTGGGTGTTCCGTGAATCGGATGCCCACCAGTTCTCGGACACCTGAGCCTGACCGGATCTGGGACCGCATCTGCCGAGCCGGGTGCTCGGTGTGATGAAATCGTGTGACCGCGTGGCCGCGATCTCCGGGGCTTGTTGAAAAACCCCGGTTCCGAATCAGGGTGCCACGGACAAGCAGATTCTCCGGTTCTTTGGAGAATCTGCTTGTCCGTGTCCTTTTCTCACAATCTGAAGAAAGACACGGACAAGGAAGACCGAGCCAAAAAAGCCGCTCGGTCTTCCTTGTCCGTGGCACCCGTGCAATCAGACCGTCGTTTTGATTGACAGAGGTTTTTCAACAAGCCCCGGAGATCGCGGCGACACGTCGCCGCACTCCAAAGCAAGAGTCAGTTGTCGGTTGGGGTGGAATCTGGCTGGAAACTGGAGAGGGGAGGGATCGAACCTCCGAAGGCTGCTGCCGGCAGATTTACAGTCTGCTCCCTTTGGCCGCTTGGGTACCTCTCCGTGGAGCGGGACTGACCCGCAAGGTGCGAAAGTTATACGTTACTTCTGGTTAGTCAACTTCTTTTCTGCGTTGGCAATAGAGCCGGCGAAGGGACTCGAACCCCCGACTGGCTGATTACAAATCAGCTACTCTACCAACTGAGTTACGCCGGCTTCTTTTCTATCCAAGTCGTGCTTCTCGACCCGCCAACGGGCACGGCAAGCCGTGCCCCTTGTATGTCGTTTACGGTGTATTTTATGGATGATGCTTGTCGGCGTGACAGACCGTGTGCCCCGCGGGCGCAAAGCTCG